>Ga0073928_10001998_pt1 | contig 37026 bp, 41 predicted proteins | sample PaiPotPPA55metaG_FD_76969 | JGI IMG/M metagenome (GOLD analysis project Ga0073928, IMG submission 76969) | Iron sulfur acid spring bacterial and archeal communities from Banff, Canada, to study Microbial Dark Matter (Phase II) - Paint Pots PPA... ... | reverse complement strand
GGAGCGGGTGGATGAGCGCGGTGGGGTCGGCCTGGATCGTGTTCCACCACACGGTGAGCATTTCGGTGTTCGGCAGGTGGAGTGGGAGTGGGCTGCCGGCGCTGTAGCCGAGTGCGGCGGGCACGGCGAGGGCGACTGCGGTGTCGCGTAGCAGGGGGCGGATGAGGCTGGCGCGGGTGGGTGGGGTCATCGTCCTGCTCCGGTCGGCTGTGTGGTGAGGTCGAAGGGGCGGGTGATGCCGGGTTCGAGTTCGGCGGTCGCCTGGCCGGTTTCGGTGAGGGTGTCGATGCCGAGTAGGCGCAGGATCTGGGTGTGCACGGTGCGGTGGGCGGTGACGCTCACTTCGGTACCGTGCAGGTGGACGGTTCCGGTGTCGCCGGCCGCGGCGAGGTACCGGCGTGCGGCGGCGAGTGCGGCGGCGTTGTTCAGGTGCACGGTGCCGTGGCGTAGATCAGTGGTGTTGATGGCGGTCTCGGCGGTGCGCGCGGCGTCCTGGGCGTCGGTGATGGCGGCGCTCTTGCCCGCGAGGGCGAGGCCGCCGTCGACGAGGAGGCCCGCGACCGTGATGAACACCGTGGTCATCATGACGGCGAAGACGGTGATTGAGCCCTGTTCCGGGTCGGTGCGGTGCTCATACGCAAGTGGCCTGGGTGTGTGGGGCATGGTCATTCGCTCTCGGCGAACGGGTCGCGCGGTGCGGTGGCGGTGCCGGTGAGGGTCAGGTGGCCGGGCATGCCGGGTACGGCGAGGTCGGAGAGCGGGACGTGGCAGGTGATCTGCACGCTCTCGCTGCCGCCGAGCGCCGCGGCATCACTGTGGATGGTGACTTTCGGGTCGGGGCAGGTGGGGGACCCGCTGAGGGTCGCGTCGGCGGTCTGCACGGCGCGCGCGTGTGCGGTGGTGGTGGCGCCGAGGGTAGCGGCGCGTGCGGCTTGTCCGGCGGCTTCGTCGATCAGGGAGCGTGCGTCGGTCCCGCGGTGCAGTGCGGCGTAGAGGAGGAGGAAGCCGATTAGCAGCGGCATCATCAGCACTGCCTCGACGCTGGCTGATCCCTGCTCGTCACGCCGCCGGGGGCGGCGTTGTTCGGCGGTGTAAGGGCTTTTCATCGCTTGCCCGGCGCCGGGAGGAAGCGCTCGACGGGGCCGGACTCGGTCACCGTCACCCGTTGGGTAAGGCCGAACAAGCCGGCGGCGGTGCCGGTGATCGTGACGCTGGCCTGGGTCGGGGTGCGCTTGACGGTGATGGTCGGGTGTTTGAGGTCGCCGGTGAGTTGGGCGAGTATGTCGGTCGCGCGCAGTTGTGCGGTGCGTGCGTCCCCATCCTGTGCTTCGGCTGTAGCGAGGGCGTCCGCGGCGGCGGCGCGCGCGGCCTGCTTCGCAAAGGCGTCGAGCGCGTACTGGATCGCGCCGAAGGACACGGCCAGGACGAGGCCGATCACGAGCGCGGTCTCTGCGCTGACGCTGCCGCGCTCGCGGTCGGCTCCGCCGAGCCGCTGGTTTCTGATTCGGGCGGGCATCATTTAGAAACTGATCGACTCCGCCTTGTCAATGACCTTCTTTCCGATGATGGTGATGACCGTGACGGCCAGCAGCACGACCATGGCGATGATGACGGCTGTCTCCGCGCTGGATGAACCTTGCTCTGGGTCCTGGGCGGCCAGTTGTTCGGCGGCCCGGGCCCGGACGGCCTGGAGGTGCAGGTAGGCGGTGATGGACAGCTCGGTGATCTTGTTCATGGCGCGGGGGGTCCTTGATCGGGTGCGTGAGTGTCACAGGCTGTGGACTGCCTGCATGATGGCGGGGAAGGTGACCAGCAGCATGTAGCCGGTCATCAGCAAGGTGGTGGGGATCGCGGCGCGCTCGGTGGCCGAGGCTGCGTGAGCCTCCTGCTCGGCGAGCAGGCGGGTGCGCAGCGAGGTGGCTTTGGTGGTGAGCGTGGCGCGGATGCGTGCGCCTTCGCTTCCGGCCAGGGCTGCGCATGCGGCGAGTTCGCACAGGTCGGTGACGCCGGTGTGTTCGCCGAGTTGGCCGAGGGTTTCCCACAGGGGCTTTCGGCTGGTTTGTGCGACGGCCAGTGCGGTGCGCAGGTGGTCGTGTCCGGGGCCGGTGCCGGGTTCGGCCGCGCAGATCATCGATTCCTCCAGGCCTGCGCCTGCGGCGAGCATGATGGCGGAGAGGTCGAGGAATGCGCTGGTGGCGTGTCGAAGGTGCTCGCGTACCTGCTCGGCCTCGTTGCGCAGTTTCCGATCGGGCAGCAGGAACCCGAGCGCGCCGCCCAGCAGCGTCGCACCGAGTGTGACTTGCGCGGGAAGCGCGATTCCGCCGAGACGCAGGATCAGCGGGTATCCGATGCCGAACAGAGCGAAGGCGCCTGCGCACGCGGCCTGGGTCGCGAGATGTTCGACGGGGCTTCTGTCGAGTACGCGCAGGTCGCGCAGCCGCGCGGGGCGGGGCAGGCCGAGGTTGCTGAGCAGTGGGACCGCGCCGCGCCCGGCGCGGGCGAGCGGGCTCGAATACGACGTCTGCTGCGCGCTTGGCTGCGGGGTGCGGTACGGGGCGGCGAGCACGTCGCGTAGCGCGGGTCGGCGCGGCAGCGCGGTGGAGGCGATCAGCACGAGGGCGATGCCGAGAACGAGCCCGGGCACGTATTCGAGCATTGTCATTTGCTTTCTGCCGTCGCGAGCATCGTTCCCGTATCAGCCGGTGTGTTGCGTTGGGCGGGTACCGGTGCGGGCGTGAGCAGTCGGGGCGGCTCGGGCAATTGCGAGAGCCGGCTGAGCCACGTGAATCCGCCGGCGAACAATCCTCCGATCACCGCGAGCGCCAGCTGGCCGAAGGCGCTGCCGTAGGGGGCGAGGAAGTTCCGGTCGAGCAGCCCGAGCACCGTCCCCATGCCGAGGGTGACACCGGTGATCATGCGGACGGCGGTTCGGGTGCGGGCCCGCGCAGCCTGGATACGCGCGCCCATCGCGGCCTGCTCCCGCGCGGCGCGTGCCAGTGCGCCGAGCAGTCCGGCCAGGTCCCGGGTCGGGTTGGCGACGGCGAACCCGAGAGCGATGGCGACCCGGTCGGCCACCGAGTCGGCGACCTCATCAGCGAACGCGCGCAACGCGCTGTGCGGATTCGTACCCGCGCGCGCCAGGCGCTCGGCGAGATGCGTGGTGGCCGGGCGGATCGCGGCAGGGGCGAGGGGCGCGGTGGCGCGGATGGCTTCGTAGAGTCCGGCCGACGCGCTCAGGGTGTCGCGCAGCAGCTCGGCCCAGGAGGCGACCGCGTCGATGCGCGCGAGCCGCGCGCCCTGCCCGGACTCGCCGCGCAGCAGACCGGGCAGGAAGTAGGTGCCGCACCCGGCCAGCACGGCGAGCATCGGCCACCCGGTGAGTACGTACCCTGTGAGACCGGCTACCCCGGGCACGGCCAGGCGGCGCATGCTCACCGCGCGGCGCCCCGATACGGGCTCGGGCCCAGGAGGTCGGTCTTCATGCCGCGGTGGCGGCGAGCTGCTCTCAGCGGAGGTGAGCGCGGTGGCCGCGAGCAGGGCGAGACCCGTGCCGATGCACGCCCCGAGCAGGGCGAGCGCGAAGATCCTTGCCGTCACGATCCGGCGTCCTCCCATGTCCGCGGGTCATACCCGGCGCCGATGAGCCGCGCCACGGCCTGGGGGCGCAGCGGTGCGTACGCCGCCGCGCGTCCGTCAGGACCGGGCCGGTAGACCTCGTTCGTGTGGAGCATCGCGCCGTCCGCCCCACACACCTCACGGACGGAGGTGATCACTCGTGTGCCGTCCGGAGCGCGGCCGAGCTGGATCAGGAAGTTGACCGCGGAGGCGAGTAAGCGGATGGTGGCCTCTGGCGGGAGCTGTTCCGGGGCTTGGAGCCCGAGGTTGATCAACCGGTCGGCGACCTGCCCGGAGGAGGAGGCGTGCACGGTCGCCAGCGACCCGTCCAGGCCCAGGTTCATCGCGTTGCACATCGGAATGAACTCGTCGTTGCGCAGCTCACCCACGATCACCCGATCCGGGGTCATCCGCAGCGCCCACCGCACCAGCTCCGCCTGAGTGATCCGGCCGTGGCCCTCGAGGTTGGCTTCGCGGGCTTGGAAGGCGACCACGTCCCGGTGCCGGTGGGGGAAGAGGTCCAGGTTCAGTTCGTAGGTGTCCTCGATCGTCACCAGCCGCTCGGAGGACGGCAGCGTGGAGGCGAGCGCCCGTAGGAGCGTCGTCTTTCCGGCCGAGGTGCCGCCCGAGATCAGGATGTTGAACTTGGCGCCGACGAGCGCGTCCAGCAGCGCGCCGAGCCTTCTGTTGCATAGCCCGCCGTCCACCAGTTCCGTCAGGGTCGTTTCGCGCAGCAGGTTCTTGCGGATCGACAGGCACGGGCGGCGCGAGATCCCGAGAGACGCGAACAGCCGGGAACCATCCGGCAGTTGCACATTCAGGTTGCCGGTGCCGCGATCGAACCGCCGCTCCTGCCCGCCGGAGTTCGCCAAGGATCTGACCAGATCGACCATCGCCTCATCTGACGTGGCGATCGGAGACTGCGCACTCACGCGCCCGTCGGTGCGCACAGCGAAGACGCGATCACACCCGTTCGCGTTGATCGTCTCGATGTCCGGGGCATCGAGCAGCGCCTGGAGGCCGCCATGACCGAGGAGTTCGGCTCTGACGGCGGCGCGCACGCGCTCCTCGCCCGCTCGCGGGATCCCCGGCCGGCCGGCGCACAATTCGATGGCATTGAACTCGTCGAACTCGCTGCGCAGCAGTTCTTCGATCACCTCGGCCTTACGCGCAGAGGGGAGGACCGAACCGGACTCGCGCACCCGCGCCGAGAGCCCTTCCTCGATACGGGCCACCAGGCGCGCGGCCAGCTCCCCTTCCGCCTGCGTCGGAAACATGTACGGCAACCCCTCGCCGACCTGGGGCACCACACTCGGCCCGGCGGCAGGTGGGTGCAATCCCGTTCCCAGGCTCACGCGGACACCTCCTGCCCGCGCACCGACGCGAGCACGGCGCCCTGACCCGCCGATGCAGCCTGCGTATCGACACCGGCCAATGCGCTGGCCGCGCCTACAATCGAGGCGGCGGCACGTACGAGCTTGTTGGCGCGCGGTGTTTGCACCCCGGCAGAGTCGGTCAGACGTGCAGCATGCCGTGGATGCCATGGGATCACGCCGAGCAGCCTGATGCCCAGTTCGGCCGCCGCCTCCGTTGCACTGAACTCTCCGTGCTCCACCAGCACCAACCCGACAATGCGCCGTTGCCCGATCTCAGGCAGCAGGTCCCGGGCATGACCCAGGGACGCCGCGTCACAGCGCGCCACGACAACACATGCCGACCCGGGAACATTGAGCAGCGACGTGACGTGCGAGCCGAAACGGCCTACGTCAGCCATCACCTGAGGACACGCCCGGCTCGAACGCAGGACGCTGACGATTCCGGTGAGCGAACCGGCATCCGCGAGCAGCGAGGAGAGCGCGGGAACCGCGACCGGGGCGGGCACCACCGTGGCTCCTGAGCCGAGCCGCTGCGCGCAGTAGTTCAGCGCAATCTCTCGACCATGCTCGCGACGAGCCCTGACAGCCAACTCGATCAGACCAGGGGCCTGGGAGATCCCGGCACGCAACGCCACATCCCCGCCGGCCGGATCCACCTCGACCAGCACCCCGCCCGAGGCGCACGCCATCGCCACGCCCAACGTCGTCACCCCCGGCGAGCCCTTCGCGCTCGTCAACGTGATCACGAGGCGTCCCCGTTCGCGTCCAAGCCGACCAGGCTCCCGCCCTCAGCCGCCGTCACCACGCCCGCCGACGCAACCAGCACGAGCAGCGCGACCACACTCCCGGCGTCGTCCGCGCCGGGATCAGGGCTGATCGAAAGCACCTGACCCACAACCGGTGCGCCCGGCGTAGCAACAGGGCCAGGCTGGGCGCCTCCCTGAGCGGGCGCCGGTGGCATCACCGCAACCCGCTGACCCGCGGCCAACTCCGGGGGATACTCGCCGGGCGCAACCTTAAACGCGACCTCCGCCATCCCCGCGGGCGGAAACACCCCGACATCGCCTGCGGCAAGCAGCGCGTGCTCCGGGACCTCGATCCGCAGCGTCTTGCCCACCACCTGCGTCATCTCGGAGACCGGGACCACGAACGAGGACGGGGCTTCGGCCTCGACCATCGAGAAATCCGAGCGCGAGAGCACATGCCCCGCCGGAAGATCCGCCGTGACCGCCAGCACGCGCTGCTTGTCTGAGAAAGCTCCGCTGACCATCGGCACGCTCACCGCACTGATCACCACGAGCGAGCCCGCCGTGAGGTAGCGTGCCCGCGCCGAATCGCGCAGCCGCGCGGGCAAGCTGCCCCTTGCTGTCAAAGTCATGATAAAAACCTCTCCCGTCAGCCCACGATGACGCTTTGGATCTGCTCCACCGGCCACGGCTGACTCGCCGAACTCGCCAAGTCCGGCAGCGTCCCCGCCTGGCCGGCGCCCGACCACGTCACCCGCCACCAGATCGACGCCGACACCTGAAACCGCTCCCCGGGCGCAGCAGCCGACGTAGACCGGTACACGTGACCGCAATCCGGCGACGGACGCGACGGGTCATCCGACCCGGTCACGAACGGCGTCCCCGGACCCGCGCAGCGCGAACGCGCCCCGTCGCCCCAAACCCAGTCCATGGCGTAGGGGGTGGCTGTGACCGTCGCCGAAACCCCCGGCAGGGTTGCTGTCGCGGAGACCGGCGCGAACTGCGCGGCCGGAATCCACGCCCACGTCGGCAGATTCACCACCTTCGGCACTCCAACCCCCGGGCCGGGCGAGGACGCCACAGCAGGCGACGGCAGGCGCAGCATCGCCTCCGCCGTCAGAGCCGCCTGAAGGACTGACGCCGCCCGGACTGCGCCCGGCACCCACACGAGCGGCGTTCCAACCGGAATCTGAGCGCTCAACCCGGCCATGCGCGCGCATGGCGCGAGATACCAGTTACCCGGCACATGCGGATGGAACTGCACGCCCGCAGCAGCAGGTAGATAGTCCACGCGGCACGATGCTAGCAAGTGCTGCACATCTAACTGCGCCGATGATGGCTCCTCATCGGCTCCGCGGATTGAAGGGTGCTGAACGGGTGCCTCAAAGAGCCTGGATACGCTCGCTGTGCATGTTGCTGAAGTAGCTGAACAACTTGCCCTGATATCACCGGAGTCACCCGCCCATGCTGAGTCTCCTACCCAAGCTGCGCAGTTTAGGAAAAGGAATGCCGCGGACAGTGCGCGGGTAGCTACCGAGGCGCGCATGTGCCGTCCGCGCCAATGTTGTCGGACGTCGCCTTCCATGTTCCGGCGAGCTCGCTCATCACAGTCGTCTCTGCGCGGAAACCGCCTGGCTCGTTGTCGATCGGTTTACCGCTGGAGGCGTAGTACAGCAGGTCGTTCCGATCATCAACGCAGTCAGAGATCGTGACTGTTGGTGGGTTTGCGTTAAGACCTTCAGCTTCAACCTGCGGATGTAGGACGACTGCACCCCTCGAGACGATTCCGTTCTTCCGGTACACGGCGAGATTCTGGGTGATGAGTTCGAGAACTTGCCCCGTCAGGTGTTCGGAGAGAGCGGTTAGTTGGTAGTTCCCAGTGCGACCGGCTTCGTCCACCGCAGCCCAAGACTCCTCGTAGCCGGAGAGGGCGGCCGAGGCGGACGGGTCCAGTGAGCTGCTGCCCTTCGGCGTCGCCGACGCGGACGTCTCGTGGGCGGTAGGCACCTGCAGACGGACGCCACCGCAACCAGCGAGCCCACCGAGTACGGCAAGGCAACCTACGAAGGAGGCAACGGCACGCTGGCGCGACATGAGTGAACACCCTCCCGAGTTTGATGACCCCGTAGATTCAGCCGATCAGATACGTAAGGTAGCGACACGGTCACGCTCATAGCGGGGCAAACAGTACAGTCGGGCGAGAAACCACCCCATCCGGTGAATCCGGACTGGTAGCTGAATGCGAACAGCTGACAATCACTCATCTGGGCGCGGCTGGCGCGGATGCGTCTAGCCAAAGCGGGCGAAGCAGTTCTCGAAAGGTCCGCACCTCTCGTGGCCACTCAGCGCGTCCCAAAGACGGAAAGACCCGGATGCTCCGCCGGACTCGGAAGGGAGCGCAGCACGGCCGCCGCGTGGCCAAGGTCAGGGCGAAGCGCCCGGACGCGTCCGCAGCGGAGATCGCGATCAGAGTCGAGGTGATGCCAAGGGCAAGGCCCGTGCGGTGAACCAAGTCACCTTTGAACTTGTGGAGTCACCGCCAGTTTGGAGCCGCGCCTCCAACGGGAGCGCTCTCGAGTCTCGAGTCTCGAGTCTCGAGTGCTCACGTGCGTGCGCGTCGCAGAGCTTCAATGAGTAGGTTCCAGGGAAAGTCACGTCCGCCGGTGCCGGGCGCCGTCGGCTCGTACACGCCAGGACCGAGCAGCACGTTGACGCCCGTCTGTCGCAACTGCTCGACGCTGCGGGTAAAGGCGGGGTGCGCGGCCTGCGCGTCGTTCAGCGACGGCGCGGCGACGATAGGCTTGCCCATGCCGACACCTTCCGTCAGCACGCCCAGAGCCAAGGTGTCGGCGATACCGAGTGCCCACTTGTTGATTGTGTTGAACGTCGCCGGGCAGATCGCGATAGCGTCGGCCGGCGGGAATACGTCAGGTTCGACAGGGTCCTTGTAGTGGGTGCGTACCGGGCGGCCAGTAAGCTTCTCGACCTCGGCGACATCGAAGAATGCTGGCGCACTGGGCGTGGCGATCACGCACACGTCCCAGTCCGCGGCATGCAGCAGTCGGACGAGTTTGCTGGTGTTCTTCGCTCGCGGGGCGGCGCAGACGATCAGGTACAGGACGGAGCGGCTGTCGGTCACGTAGGCAATCCTGCCCGAGTTGCTAGCCGGGTCAACTCGACGGGGGCGCGCTGTGGCCAACGCTCTCGCAGGTTCTCTACTACCTCGCGGCCCATCGGGCGGCACGCCACCTCTTCCGGCGCAAGCCGGTCCGCGTCGAGCAGCACACCGAGCGCTTCGCGTCGATGCCCACACGCCATCTCGGCACGGGCGACGTCCACCAGGTGGCATGCCCGTCGCTCACGCGGCAACAAGTCGAGGCCGCCGGGGTTGACCTGCTTCGCCACTGCGACCGCTTCAGCTGGAGCGCCGAGGTCCACGAGCACAGACACCGTGTGCAGCGCCGCATTGGTAGGACCAAACGCGGTCCACCGCTCATTGCGGTCCTCACCGAGCCGGACAGCGGTGCTCGTGCCCGCAGCGAGCAGGTCCCGGGCGGCGGGTTCATCCTGGAGCCGGGAGGCGACGACGGCGCCCATGAGCGGCAACATGCCGTAGACGGAGAGGAGTTCCGCGTCGGCTTGCCCTAGTAGGCCGTCGAGCCGGTCCATGTCGGCTCGCAGTAGCGCTAGGGCCGGGCCGTGATGTCCTACAGCCATCAGGCCATGCGCCATGCGCCGGGCAGCATCGGAGATCAGTACGGGGTCGCCAGCGTGTTCTGCGCATTGAAACCCGCGCTCCGCAGCGATCCACGCAAGATCCGTCTCCCGCAGCTTCCACAGCGTGCTCGCGGTCACCTGGTAAGTCATGGACGCGACGGCGCACGCCTCACTCCGCAACGGCTCATCCACGGCGCTCACGGCCTGCTGCGCGTCGATCAGAAGTCGCGGTAGTTGCGCGCCCAGCACGGAGTAGTGCGCGTTCTGGAATGCAGTCCACACGTACCGGATCTGCTGGCGCAGGCGCGGGAGGTTGGGGGCCGTTGTGGAATGTTGCGGAGGGTAGAGGTCTGTAACGGCTTGGACGCGTTGAAGGGCGGCCCTGATCGCGGCGAGCTCCACCCCGTCGATGCACGAGATGACGGCAGGCGCAGACCGCTGCGTAAGAGCGTCCACGGAGACGCCGAGGACTGCGGCCACCTGCTCTAGCACCGGCAGACGTTCCAGAACCCGCTCGCCGCTCTCGATCTTGTCGACCCACGAAGGGGAGCGGCCTACCCGCTCAGCGAACTCACGGCGCGTCAGCCCCCGGCGCAGGCGCCAATACCGCACGCGCTTGCCCGTCCCGTTCGGCGCCATCGGCATGGTCTCCCTGAGTGAGCGACGTTGGACAAATTGTATGAAGCCTGAGGCCTGTCGCGTCTTACGTTCCCTGAACAGGAAACTTCCCAGGCCGCAGCGATGCAATCAGAGTGCGCCAACGCGAAAGGCACCAGCACCATGAATACTCCCGTGTACACCCGAGCGCCGCGCCCCGTGCCGGACCGTAGCGGCTGATCATGAATTTCACCGACGCCCTGCGCGAGCAGCGGACCTGCTTGCCGATCGGTCCGACCTTCAACAAGCAGGTCTCCGACTTCGTCAAGAACACGCTGTATGACTGGCAGCTGCCTGAACTGGTCGGCCCCGCCCGCTGTGCCGCAGGCGAGCTCGCCAACTGGATCATTAAGCAGGGAGCGTCCTCGCCGCTGGCCCTCACTGCCACGTGGGACCATGACCTGCTGATCGTGGAACTGGGCGACCGCGGCGGCCTCGTGCCGGATCCGCATGTCTCGAAGGCAGATGCCGAACTGGCGATGTGGCTGTTGGACCCGCCGGCCGTGGAGTGGGGAGCGGAACTCGACGGTCGCGGCCGACGGCTGTGGGTCTCCTTCAGCACCGGGAGTGCGAACGCCAACGCGCCGGACGGTGCCCGGGACGGGTGGAGTGAGCCGTGAGCCCATCTGCCGCAGAACTCGGATCCGTCATCCAGCTTCCAGCGCTGCCGACAGCTCCGTCGATGGTCCGCGCATTCGGGGCCGCGGCGCTGCGTGCATGGCAGATCGGGACCGAGGCGTTGGATACCACCCTTCTGGTCCTCTCCGAGTTGGCCACCAACGCCGTCAAGGAGACCGGACCCGCCATACGGCCCGAGGGATTGCTGCCCCACGAGCCGCTCGAGGTCGTGCGCGTACGGATTCGCATACTCCGCTCCAGTGCAGTGGTCGAGGTATGGGACGCCAGTACGGTCGCGCCTTCGGTGAACCCGGGTGCGCTCGAAGCTGATTCCGAAGTCGGGCGCGGATTGTTCCTGGTTGGCGAACTGGCCGAGCAGTGGGGCTATTACTACCCGGCCGTGGGCGGAAAGGTCGTATGGGCGCAGATCGCAACGATACCCACAACGGCACTCGCCCAGCGAGACGCGAGGCCAAAGCCCCGGATATGAAGGCCGTGGCTTCGACAAGCTCCCCCCGCGTACTCCTTGAGCAGCCCGCGCTGACACCGCCACCTGGCCCACAGGGCCGCAGGCTCGAGCGCCCGCTACACAGAATCGCACTGCGTGACGATCACCAAGCTACCCACGATCCGCATCCGCTCGAGACCGGGCTCGACCCTCCGACCCCGGCGGCAGCAGACGCCCAACGATGAGGACAGGCACCTTGAACCGTTCAGAAGGCAACATGCAACGACTTTCCGGCGCGCGCCTGCGTGAAGCGCGGCAGCGCCTTCGGCTTTCCCAGCAAGGGTTCGCCGACACCGTCAGAGCCGCCGGCGAAGAACTCGGCGTGCCCAATCGGTGCACGAAGAGGCTCGTGCAGAAGTGGGAGGGAGGGCAGCACGCGATGCCACTTCGCAGGTACCAGGACGTTCTCGTCCGTGTGACCGGGCTGCCGCTTCTCGCGCTGTGCACCCCGATCCCACCGACGGATCCGGCCAGAGCCGATTACCGCCTCGCCAAGATCATCACCGGGCTGGCCGACTTGACCGCCGGATGGGTTGACCTTCATGGCGAACTACTCGACCTCCACGAATCCCTCAGCAGAGAGCAAACAAGCGAGGAACCATCCGAATCCGACACGCCGCGGCATTATTGGTAAGTGCTACACCTCGTCCGACTGCATCAGGATGCGCCGACAGTCTATCGTCGGGAAGGCGCTATACGCTCCGCACGTCGAGATCCATAGCATCGAACCGAGTCTGAGAGCTGCGACTGAGCGGCGCCAGAATGCGAGACTTGATAATGTGACAGAGGTCACGGCGGGGCCGTGTATCAGGACATGCTGTTGCCCCCTCTTGTCTACGACACGCACACGCGCTCCGTCGCTCACCCACATCTCGGAGCAGGAGAGCCGTTGATCCGCACGCTGACACTGAGTACGGTGGGTGAACCGACAGCTACCGTAAAGGGGAGAAGGTCAGGATGTCCGACGCGGCACCCATACGCATGCTGCAGATTCGCAAGCGTGAAGCGCGGCGCACGATCAGCGGCGGGCCGGTATGAGCGACGGGTTCAAGATCGAAGTTGACGACCTGCTCGCCATCGCGCCCACTTTCGACGGCAACTCGCAGGCACTGGTCGACTACCTGAACCAGACTGCTTCCACTCTGCAGTCGCTTGGATCGTTCTGGGGCAATGACGCGCCCGGCACCCAGTTCGCCGCGACATATCAAAAAGTCGCCTCCGAGGTCTTACTGATGCTCACCAAGACCGCAGAGGACCTTGAGGGCGTCTACGAGGGCTTGAAGGAGATGGCCGCCCACTACGGTCAGACCGAGGCGGACATCACCACCACCTTCCATGTACGCGGCCGGCCCGAAGCTTACTGAAATCGACGCACCGACTATCCACGCAAGTCGAGGGGGACGACCTATGCCCGACGGACCTGGCGGCTGGGGCCTGCCCAGCCGTAACATCACATCAGCCGGCAGTGGCTCCGGCCTCGGCGGCATTCTGCGCGAGTTCCACGTCCCGTGGCCTGCCTGCAACCAGGACGCGGCCCGCCAGGCCGCGGAGGCGTGGAAGGCGCTCGCGGTCGGCATAGATGACATCAACGCCGAGTGCAATAACATGGTCAACTCCATCACGGCTAACAACTCCGGCAAGGCCATCGACGCCTTTGCCGAGAGTTGGCAGAAGTACGGGGGGAAGTCCGGCTCGCTCGCACTCTCATCCGAGGCCTGCCGCGCCCTGGCCACGGCCTGCGACACGCTGGCTGACAGGGTCTCCGAGGTCAAGACTGAGATTGAGCACAAGGCCGACGAACTCGTAGCCGCCGTTGCCGCGGCTGCCATTGTGCTTATATTCACCTGGGGGGCATCCATAGCCGTCGCTGAAGGCGTGGGTGAGGCAGTCGCCGAAGCGGTGACTGAAATGATGGCCACACTCGCAGATCAGGCAGCGGAGGTCTCGATCACACTGTCGAACGCCGTTGGCTTCGCCGGAGAAGCAGGTGCGTCAATCGCCGGGTCTGTCACTGAAGGAGCGCTGACGGGTGCGGTGCGAGGTTCCTTCGCGGCGATGCTAGACCAGGAGTTCGGTGCCACGCTCAACTACGTCAACGGCGATCCACAGCCCTCAGATGGCGACCTGTTGGCGGGCCTTGGGAAAGATGCAGGCGTGACTGCTCTGCTCGGTGTGGTTGCCGAGGCCCTCCCCGCCACGGTCAACGCGCTCAACCCACGAGGAGTCGTCAACCAGGCGTATGTCGAGGCACTTGACTTCAACCCGCAGTTGGCGAACGCGATCATGTCCAGCGCCAAGGTTGCTGAACTGCTCGACACGCCAGCCGGCAAGGCGTTTGTTGCCAGTGGGGGCATAGCTACCCTCCATGCCAAAGGCGTCCTCGACGAGACCGAGAATACGGCGCATTCCGTCGAGACTGCGCTTGAAGCAGCGATCTCACAGATGGGCTCGGGCGGGGAGTAGCCGCGGCTATGCTTGCCTCGGCAAGATGATGCTGTAGGACCTGGAAGGCCGGGAGACGGTGCTCGCACGCATCCAGAACGACGCGTACAACGCGGGGGCGATCATCTGCCTCATCGTCGGGCTCTTGATCCTCCTCGCCGTCGTCCGCGAATACAGGTTTCTCCAGGTGGCGGTCTGGGGGCGCAGGGCGCAGGGGCACGTCGAGGTCGTGCGCGAGACAAAGACTGACAAGTACGGCGATGTGGTGAGGTGGACATCAACCATCGCCTACCGGCCTGAGGCCGAAGGAAAGCATCCCGAGATCCGCTTTCACGAGGAGCATGGCTACCCCCACACCAGGCGGCAGGAAGTAGCAGTGCGCTACAGCCCCAAGCGCCCGGAACACCTGGCTACCATCAAGCGCCCGAGAGAAGTCATGGGACGCGTGACAGGCTTCACGGCAGCCGCTGCGTTGATGGTCTCAATCTTCGCAATTTGGGCGGCTGGCTATCGCTGAGGCGGCTGCTGTGGTGGGTACGGGTACTGCTGCTGCTTCCCGTATGGGTCCTGCTGGTACGGGCCCTGCGTAGGCTGCTGGTATGGGTTTTGCTGCGGATACTGGGCGTACGGACTCTGAGCGCCGACCACGCCGCCGGAACCGGGACCGCCCCCTCGGCGGCTCTTGTTGCGACGGCTGAGCACCAAAATCAGCATGATGATCGCGATGATGACGACGACTGCCACGGCGATGCCGATGAACAGTCCCGAGTGCGATCCGGTGGTCGGAGATGTGACGCCGGGGCTGGCAGTCGTCTCGGTGGTCGTCGGAGCCGCTGATGCCGTGGGACCGGTGGATGAAGCGAGAAGGGGGTTCGACGTCTCGCTGGGCGCCGTCGCCTGAAGCGCCCTGAGCGGGTTGATGATCCCGTAGCCGTACTGGTCGCTGTGCTCGCCGGCCGACTCGCCGGACCCGGGATCCGCTGTCGCGATCAGGTCGCGGATCACCTGCCCAGCAGTCCAGGACGGATGTGCGGCACGGATCAGCGCTACCGTCGCAGAGACATAAGCAGTGGAGGCAGAAGTTCCGTCCGTGGTCGCGGCGGTTCCATAGCTGTCCTCGGTCGGGACGCTGACGCCCGGCGCGGCCAGGGCGACTTCGGGGCCGGTGTTTGAGCTCGACCAGACTGCACCGCTCTGGTTGATCGCACCAACTGCCACTACACCTGGATAGGCGGCAGGGTAGTCGACGGAGGCCTGGCTCTCGTCGCCGCTCGCTGCGACAACGACGATGTTGTCTCTGATGGCGGCCTGAATCGCCTTGGCGAGAGTCGTGTTCTGCGGGATGACCCGAAGGGAGATGCTGATGACAGAAGCGTGCGCGCTTATTGCGTACTGAATCGCGGCGGCCAGAGCATCTGGGGTCATGCTCTGACCCGTGGTCGCCCGTACAGGTAGGAGCTTAGCGTCAGGAGCGAGCCCGCTAACGATGTGACCGGCGCCGGCAATTAGCGAAGCCATGGCGGTGCCGTGTCCGTCGAGGTCGCTTTCTCCGTTGCCGCTGCTTGTCGTGCCGACGGAGTAGTCCGCTCCAGGCAATAGTGAGTTCTGGGTATCGGCGATGGATGCCACGCCCGTGTCCACGACTGCGACTGTGACGCCTGATCCTTTAGAGATATTCCAGTCTTGGTCAGCCTTGAGATATTGCAGCGGCCACTGGCTGGAGGCATCTGCGTGCGCGGACCCTGCAGTGGCGATCGAGATGCCGATCAGCGAGGCTGCGAGGGCCGCACTGCCGAAGCGGTTGGCGGGTCGCGTCACTGGATGACCGGAGGAACGATGCGCTGCGCGTTGCTCCAAAACTCGTCTTCCTTCAAGTACGACGGGCGCTGTCCGCGCTCGTCCTCTTCGTCGTCATCGTGGGCCGAGCCTCGGCGTCCGGGTGCCATCATGTTTACCCTGTTGCCCTGCGCATCAGTCGCATCCTCATACACCGAGCGCACCGGGGACAGTGAAGTACGCTCGCTCTCCTCGATCTCCCCGAGGTACCGTGCACGCCGAGAATACTGCGAAGTCCCGTACCCCTCCTCGCCCACTCCAAGGACGCCCATACCCTGGCCGGTGCCACCGGCCATCTCAGTTTCCGATGCCTGGCCGTCCTCGATGAGCCCGTTGTTCGTGCCTTCGCTCTCGTCGCCAAGTGTGTTGCTGTCGTTGTTCGAGGTGTTCCCGTGTTGGCCGGTGCCCCTGCCACCGTTCAGTTCACCGTCACTGGTCTCGTCGGAGACGCTGTTGCCAGAGCTCGCCCTGCCCTTGCCCACGTTTTCGTTGCCCAGACTTCCGCCGCCCGAACCACTGGCACCACTTCCTGGGAGCTCATCAGTGATCACACCCCCGCTGTAGCTGCTACTGCCGGGTGCTGTACTTGTCGCTCCCGACCCTGTGGCGTCCCACGTTGATCCTGGTCCCGGAGACAGCAGCGCGGTAGTTCCAGCGGTCACCGTCGAGCCAATCGGCAAGATCGAGCCCGACCCCGACGGCATGGACGTGGCAGACGCCGGCGACGAGACGACGCGCGTGCTCGATCCGGAAGCGACCGTCACGGTTGAACCGGCGGCATAACCTGCCGTCCTGGTGGCTCCACCACCGCTCACTTGCTGGCTATAGCCGCTGGCCGCACCATCACCCGAAGACGACGAAACGGGACCGAGATCAAAGGCGCTGGTACTGCTGCTCGTATGAAGGTGGCCTTCAGTACGGGCGCCAACGGCCAGGAGCTGATTAGTGGAGTTATCGTAGCTCTCTGAGAGAGAGTTGAGCAGCTCCGCGGCCTGGTAACGCGCCTGGATATTGTGCGCCTGAGCTTGCTGGGTCGGGGTGGCCTGTCCGGTGGCCCAATCGAAGCCGCCTTCGATAGCGTTCGTCGACGGCACCGGCTTCTCGTCCGGCACCAATGCCATCTCCGCCATGAACGCTACCTGCGTCACCTTGACGTTCTGCAACGGCGGGATAATCGCCTGAGTGATCGTCTCCTGCGTGGTGTGGGCGTGGTCAATCGACTGCTGGATCGACTTCAGCGCCTGCTCTGCTGCATCACCCGTCCACGTGGACGCCAGGTTGTTCTTGACGTTCTGAAGCGCAGTCTGAACCTCAGCAAGCTTGATCGCCGCCTGCTGGTAGGCCTGAACCTGGCTCTCCACCGCTCCTGGATCCATGCTCTGAGCGGCCTGCTTTGCCCATACAACGCCCCCGTTGTCGTTGACCGTTTGCTGATTGAACGCGTTGAACCCGCCCATACCCGCCCCTCGCGACAGCCCGAACTCGACAGCGTACCCAGCGTATCGAAGGGTACTGTCGCAGTGCTAGGCCGCCGGCCGGGGCCGCTGAGCTCAGCGCGGTAGGGTCGGCCCGCGTTGCGGCAGGCTCATCTTCTGCAGCCTTCTGTTGTAGACCAAGCGGCAGATTCCGGCTGCGAGCAGCAGCGCCACGCCCGAGAACACGAACCACTGGCTGAAGCCCATCCTGAAGAGGAGCGGGAGCCCGATGCCGGGCACGGTCAGCTCGTCCGCGGCGATCCGCCACCGCTTGGCCTCGGCCCGGTTGCGGCGAGTGCGTATATCGAACACGGCGGCGGCGCACAGCCACAGCGCGATGATGACGAGCAGCAGAATGTGACTAGGTATCTGCCCATTGTGACCGCGTACCGACGCGGAAACCAGGACACCCCTACACGAGGAAGCGTGCGGTGATGGTCTTCCCATTGCGCCGCGCGGTGCAGGTGATCTCATCGGCGAGGGCGGTCGCGATGAGGGCGAGGCCGTAGCCGTGTTCGCCGTCGGTGGGGCCGGTCTTCTGGTCGGGTTGCTCAGTGCTGGTGTCAGAGACGTCGAGGCGGATCTGGCCTGCGCGGTGGGCGAGGCGGATTTCTGCGGGCCCATCTGTGTGGATGAGTGCGTTGGTGGCGAGCTCTGAGAGCACGACGAGGATCTCCTCGGCCTTCTCGTCGGGGATGTTCCAGGAGCGCAGTGCGCGTTGCGCGAGGGCCCGCAGGTGGGTGAGCGCGGCGGTGTTGCCGGGAGCAAGGGGAACGGTGAGGGTGGGCCACGGGTGGGGCGCGGGGCGGAGGGTGGTGAGGTTGCGCGGGGTCGGTCGGGTCGTGCGGTTGGGCATGGGGTTCCCGTTCGCGGTTCGCGGTGCGGCGGCCGGTCGGCGCGCCGTGAACGGTGATGCCGCGCGGTGGCCGCCGGGTAATCAAGGTTCTTCACGGCGCGCGCGGGGCCGTCATCCGTTCGGGTGTCGATCGCGCGGGATATGTTGGAAGGCTCTTGATTTCGGGGGCGGGTGGAGTGTGCATGTGGTCGCGGGGCGCCGTGTCCCCGTACTTCACGGCACGAATGGATGTGGTCTGATATGGGCGGTTGTTCGGCGGTAGTGGGCGGCATGGAGCGGCTTGGCGGGGCGGGGGCCGGTTGGCCGGGTGCGGGATTCGGCGGTGGGGTGGCGGGGGCGGTGTGGTCGGCGTTGGCGGCGTCGGGTGGGCCGGTGACGGTGCGGGAGTTGGCTGTGTTCGCCGGGGTGCGGCGTGACTCGGTGGGTCGGGCGCTGCGTTCCTTCGAGCGCGCTGGTTGGGCGTGTCGCGAGCACGGTGATGTGCGGCGCGGTATCGGAGATAGCTGGAGCGTTGCCTTGCGGGACGGGGACTGCGTTGATTTCGTGAGCGGAGACGAGGTCCTTGGCCTGCGTTCTGGTCGGCTTCAGCCGCGTCCGCTGGCGAAGATGAGGGCCGCGTCTCGGCCGGCGAGTCGCGTGGACTGGTTGGTTGCCTCGTGCAGCAGCATGGATCGCGGCGGGAATCCGCCGAGGAAGCTGGCTAGGGGTGAGCTGCAGGGGCTGGTCCTGCAGATTCTGCGCGACAGCGCGCCGGAGTCGGTTGGCGTCGTCGCTTTGGCCCGTATGGCTGGGGGTCGTTCTCAAGGTGCGGTGGCTGATGCGTGCGAGCGTCTGGTGGGTTTGGGCCAGGCCGTGATGGTGTACAAGAACGCGAGGCAATATATGGCCGCTGATAGCGAGTAGCGTGGTCTGAGACAGCGGCGCCCGGTTCCGTCCCGATGGACGGTGCCGGGCGCCGCTGTGGTGTGCCGTGGTCAGCGCGGGCTCGCCCGCCGTTTGCGGTGGCGCCCGCCCGCGTCGCGTGCGCCGGGTGGGCGGGGGATCGCCCGCCGTGCGCGTCCGCTCGCTGAGCGCACGGTCATGGCGGCGCGGGTGGGGGCGCTGGGGCGGCGGTGGCGCCCGGGGCGGCGGACGGGGCGTGACGGGCTGTCAGTGGCCGTGTGCGGGCCGGTGACGGCGCGGACGCGGCCGATGACGGCGGCGACGGTGAGGGCGGCGGCGACACGGATCATCATCGGGGGTTGGCCTTCCGGCGGCGGGGGCGGTGCGCCGACCATGACCGCTCGTTCGCGGCGTTGGGCGCAATGGTGGGCGGGAGGTTCTTCATGCGCGGGTGTGGACGAGGGGTGCGGCTCGAACCGAGGTGCAGGTTCGAGCCGCACGAGCGACGGTGTCGGGATCACTTCTGCGGTCGTGGCCTCGGCTGTTCTGTTGTGGAGGCGGGTGCGTGGTGCGTCGTTGTGGTGAGTGCGAGGGTGAGGATGAGCGAGGGTAGGGCTCGGGGTTCTGCGGCGTTGACGAGCACGCCGATCCTGGTGCTGGGGCGGGTGATCGTCCAGAGTGCTGGCATGGCGCGCTGCGAGGGCTGGTAGGAGACGCGGCTGGTGTCGTGGGGGTGGGAGTAGATGGTGCGCAGGGTGGTGGCGTCGATCTGCGCGCCGAGCTGTGACCAGCCGAGGCGGGTCAGGACGTCGCCGGGGAAGAGGTTGACGCGGTGAGTGTTGATCACGGCGTGGTGGGCGGCGCGCGCGGCGGCGAGCCAGTAGGCGGCAGGCGGTGCTGTGGCGCTGGCGCGCCAGCGGGCGGGTTCGCCGGTGCCGCCGGGGGTGATGCCCAAGCGGCAGTGCACGGGGGCGTCGCCGTTCATCTCTACGATCACGCGGAGGTAGTTGGCCGGGCAGGTCAGGTGGGTGCGGGTGGCCGTGCCGGTGTGTTCGGCGCGCTGGTCGGCGGTGGCGTTCCAGCCGTCCTTGACCAGGTCCATGATCATGTTGTGGTAGGGGGCGAGGGCTCGGGAGTGGTTCACGAAGCAGGAGTTCCTTGTCTGCTTGCTTGCCGGAGACGGGAAGGGCGGGGCGATAGGCTGCGGAGGCGCGGCCCGGACCCATTACGGTTGGGTCCGGACCGCGCGTTTTCCGCGACGCTGTGCCGCGCGCCGCGTGTCTACTGCTGGCGCTGGCGGGGGATGTTGAACTGCTGTTGCCAGATCGCGTCGAGGCCGGCGTGCGGCGCCTGGTCCGGCGGAGTGGTTTTGGCCGTGGCGCGCTTGTCGAGGGCGGCGGCGAGTTCTGCTCCCATGTAGGCGGACTGGAGCCAGAGGATCGCGGGGAGGTGTTCGGCGCGGGCGTGGTCGTCCTGGGCGCAGGTGAGGAACCGGCGGGCGCTTTGGGCGGCGGCGAGCGCGGTGCCGGGCGCGGCGTCGGGCTCGGGGATCTCGAGGGTGTGGAGGTTGACGGCTGTGAGGTCACGGCGCAGGGCGGTGAGGTCGGCGTCGTGGGTGTCGCGGCGGCCGTTCGCCTTCGCGTGAGCACGCCGGACGGCGCGCTCGACCTTCTCGTGCCACAGCTCGTAGAGTTCCGCGGCTTCCTTGTTGCTGAGGTAGAGCACTGTAATTCCCTTCGTGTGTCGGATGGTCCCGATGCCGGGACGAGGTGGCCGGGGCGTGAGCCGTGTGGCGGGGCCCGGGCCTGATTGGCGGGCGCTGTCATGCCGTGGTGAGGGTGAGCAGGTACGCGGCGAGGACCGGGGCGGGGGTTGTGGCTTCGGCCGTGGATGGCTCGCTGCCGTGCGTGTGGGTGATTAGCCAGTGGCCGCTGCCCGGCCTGCTGGTGTGGTCTTTGGTGACCAGGCGTGCGGTGGTGACGTGGTCGGGGGCGGTGTAGGTGGCCTCGATCAGGGCACCACAGGAGCCGTAGACCGGAGTAGCGCGCCATCCCGCTGCCAGGAGGGTTTCGGCGATGGTGGCGCGCTTGCCGCAGGACAGAGCCGCGCGGGCGGCGGCGGTGATGGCTGCGGGCGTGGGGGTGAGGGCGAGCAGGCGCCAGGACTCGGTGGTGGTGGCGGTGAGCAGCTCGTAGGTGAACGGGCCGTGCGCTGCGTAGGTCGAGGCCATCAGGCTGGTGCGTGCGTCGGGGCTGACGGCGTGGTAGCGGCGCCCGGGGTTGCACTGGTGGGTGTGCGGTCCGGTCACCTTCCAGCCGTCGAGGGCCAGCTCGAGCAGCGGGGTGGGTGTGAGGTGTTCGGTCTTGTGCATGTGCGGGATCTCCTTACGAGGTCGGGGTTGCCGGTCGGGTGGTCAGGAATTGGTGGGCTTGGGCGAGGAGGTCGTGCAGTTCGTCGGGGGTGAGGGTGTCGAGGTGCCGGGCGAGTTCGTGCGGGGGCACTGCGCTGAAGTGGAGCAGGGCGTTGATGGTGAGTGCGAGGACGGGGATCGTGGCCGTCTCGTCCGCGGTGAGCCCAACGCGGGTGCAGGCCAGGGGTGCGAGGTCGCTGAGCAGGCGTACGGTTCGGTGTCGTCGCGGGCCGGTCGGCTTCGCGGGTACGTGGTAGGCGAGCGTGGTCAGGCATGCGGCGGCGGCGCATACTCGCGCCTCGGTGCCGGGCACGTTCGTCAGAGTCAGGGTGTTGGGTGTGACTGGGGGTGCGTGGTTCACGGGATGCCTTCCTTCTGCGGCGGAGTGAGGGGTGTTCGGGGCCGGGCGCGGCGCGAGGGTCGCGCCCGGCCGGACGGGACTACTTCTTGGTGCGGCGGGTGGGTGCGGCCGTGGCCTCCTCGGCGGGCGCGTCCTGAGGGGCGTCGGTGGTGGTGGTCTCGGCCGGGGTGGCGGCCTCGGTTTCGGGGCTGGTTCCGGTGGCCTGCGGCGTCTCGGTGTTCGGCGCGGTCTCGGCCTTTCCGGTCGCGGAGGCGGCGGACTCGTTCGCGGCCGGGGCGGTGTCGGGAGTAGTGGGCGTGTGGGTGTCGGTGGCGGCGCGGTAGCGCTTGGGGGATTCGCCGGTCAGTACGGCTTCGCCGCGTCCGAGCATGGTGTCGAGGGCGGCGCCGATCGCGCCGCCGGAGCGGGCGAGGGTGTTGGCGAGTTGGGTGGTGGTGAAGGCCTGGCCGGGGTGTTCGGCGAAGATGGCGGCGATCTGCTCGCGGATGCTGCCGGGGCGGGCTGCTGACGCGCTCCGTCCGGAGGTGGTGCGTGCCGCGTACGTGGGCACCGGTGCCGGGGTGTAGCCCAGGCCGATGGCGGCGCCGATCGCGTTGTGCATCGTGCCGAGCAGTTCGTCGGTCGGGTCGGTGGCGGTGATGATCTGGTGCAGGGTCCGGATCAGGCCGGGGGTGGGCTCGGCGGAGTTGATGGCCTCCAGGAGAGCCTCGACCAGGTCGGTGGTCGGCTCCTGGTCGCCGTCCATGTAGGGGGTCATGGCGGCGGTGAACAGGGCGTGCATGTTGCTGGTGAGCGGGGCGGCGGTGTTCTTCGCGGTGGTGGTCTCGGTCATTTCCTTGTCTCTCCTCTGTGTGTGTCCTGCGAAAGCGTTCGCGGCCTTTAGGTCGTGATATCGGGGCCGGTGTTTCGCGGTTTTCCCGATTCCCGGGTTTCCCTGGGAACACCACCAAGTTAGCTCGACCCGTGATGCAAGACAATTGATATACGGGCTGGATTCTGACGGATTTCCGGCGTGTTTTCCGGGTTGTTGGAGCCGGTCGCGGGGCCGTCGTTGGGAATGCGTCGTCGGTCGCCGGACGTGGCTGGGATTCGCAGGCGCTCATCGGGGCGCGGCGGGGGGCGTGTCACCCGTGCGGCCACTGCGTGCGCCGAGCCGGACGCGCCCCCGCGCAACTGGGGGTGGACATCCGTGAATCAGGGTTCTCGTGGTGGATGGGCCGTCGGGCGCGGCCTGCGCGCGGCCGGCCGGGAGGACCGCGGGCGCTCGGACCGCGCCTCGAGCACGTGGGGTGGAAGGGGGAACTGGACTGCCTAGCTGGGTGAACGCCGGGCGGGGCGGGGGCGTGGAGGTGGCTGAGAGATCGGTTTCGACCGATCGGCCCCGCCCGGGCGCGCCGGGTTCGCGCATGCTGGCCTGGGCTGTAGCGCGGCGAGGCTGGTCGTACGCGGCGAGGGGGCGAACGAGTAACCCACCGACGGGGCCACCGCATCCCCGAAGGAGTCCCGGTATGCCGCAAGCGCAGCCGGGGCGGGAAAGTGGCCAGCCTCGTCGCCGCACAGCATCGGACCACGGGCCGTGCTGGGGGTCGGGTCTGGGGATGCGAGGGGCGCGTCGCGGCGCTCGATGCGGGGCTCACGGGTTCGACGATAGGGATTTAAATCGGATCGTCCCGGGTCCGTTTCGGTGTGTATGAAGGTTCTTCACGCGCTTGCGCTGAGCTGAATAGATTGCGGCTGTAACAGGTTCTCGCTCGCCGCTATGAGAACGAGCACAATTGAGGATGCGAGGTCAGGAATACCTGGAGGGCGGAGGCTTCTGGCTGCCATTTCTGGTAGGCGGTGGGGTACCCGGAGTCCTGCACGGCTTGCGCAGCCTTCCAGAGGGGAATGCCCCACCAGTCGGGCACACGCGCGAGGTGGGTGTAAAACTGCTGCGTCGCGTAGGAGGGGTTGAGGATCTGGGCCGGGCTGCCCCATCCCTGGCTCGGGCGCTGTTGGAACAGGCCGAGCGAGTCGCGGTCGCCGTAGAGCAGGTTGCGCAGGCTTGATTCCTGGAGGGCGGCGGCCAGCGCGATGACGACGGCCGAACCTGGGAGTCCGTCAGTGTAGGCGACGCGCGCGATCACGGCGGCGTTCGCGGCCTGCTCGGCGTCGAGATCGAGGCCGCCGCCGTGGATGCCGCCGCGTGCCGAGCACTGGACGGTTCCCATGTCGGGAAACGCCGGCGGTGCCTGGGTGTCAGTGCTGAGAAGTCCGCCGCTCAGGATGCACACCACGGCGGCGGCGCTGGCAGCGGTAAGCAGGAGCAGCGCGAACAGCGCCACGGGGGCGCCCACGGCCGTTCTGGCGAGCACGGACATGATGGCTAGGCCGCGGGCTGCGGAGGGGTGGGCGCGGGGGCGGTGACGGCGCGGTCGGTGTAGACGGGTGGCAGGAGGTTGATGCCGCGTTCGCGGAAGAGCGCGGGCAGGCTGTTGATCGCGGTGCGCGTATCGAGGCCGAGCGGCCGCCAGTACCGTCCGGTGACGCGCTCGCCGAGGCGGCGGATGTGCGCGGCGTCGGTGTCCTCGATAGGGCCGTGCGCTGTGGCGATGGGCAGGAGTGTGGTGCGCGGATCCTGGTTCAGGCGCGCGTGCAGCGCGAGTTCGCGGGCGGGATCGGGGACGTGGATCAGGATGAGATGGCTTGCGGCGTACGTGTCGGCGAACCGTACATACCCGTTGATCTTCGCGGCGAGTTGGGGCAGGTGCTCGCTGCCGGTGTCGTATTCGAGGAAGAACCCCGTCGGCGGCATGGCGTTGCCTGTGGTGGGGGTGAAGGCCGCGTAGGCGTCGGGCCGGATGAGGTCTGCCCACAGCGGGAGGCAGGAGTCCTGGTCCCACCATGCCTTGAGCGGTGTGCCGGCGGCTGCGGCGGCGTGGGCGAGGGCGATCATCAGGCTGTTGCAGGCCAGGGTGTGCGGCAGGTCGGCGCGGGCAGCTTGCCGCAGGAGTTTCGCGTGGTCGTAGCCGAACTGCTTGGGCGTCATGTCGTGGGAGGCGGCGACCAGCAGGGCGCCTGCGGGGCCGAGGACGTACCGGTAGGCGCTGGAGCCGGTTCCGGGCAGGGGGTTGGTGCGGAAGCGGTCGGCGAGGTGGAGTTGGTGGAGTTGGCGTAGGCGGGCGGCTGTGCGTCGTTCGCCGGTGAAGCAGAGCGCGTGGGCCTGGGCGACGGTCAGCAGCCGGTGCTCGGCGAGTATCGCCAACAGCCACCGGTCGCGTGGGGTGGTGCGAAAGAGCAGGTAGGGGATGTTCTGGCCGGGCGCGGGGAACCGGGCGATGGGACGGCTGCTCGAGGAGGGCGGCGGGGTGCGGCGGGGCATCACGGGGCCTTTCCGGTCAGGGTGTGGGCGGCATGCCGGCGGGCCTGGTCGGCGCGCCCAGGGATTGCTGGGGGCAGCGGACGGGTGCTGAGGGTGCAGGCGGGTTGCGGTGCGGCGTCGACGACGAGCCGGGCGGCGGCTTGATATGCGCCGAGCCTGGCGAGGTCGTGTTCGCCGAGCGCGGGTGCGGTGTGGCGGGCGAGGTGGCGGGCGTCTTCGGGGGAGGCGTTGAAGTAGATTTTGCTACGGGCGTTGGCGGAGACGGCCTCGCGCATCTCGGACGGTAGCTGAGCAAGGTTCTGATGAGCCAGGGCCAGCCCGACCCGCATGGCCCGGGCCTGGGCGAGCATGGTCTCCACCCCGACGGCGAGGTTGAGGAAGTCGTGCGCCTCATCGATGTAGAGCGCAGCGTCGGGTCTGGTGGCGTGGGCGGAGCGGGCGGTCGCCGCCTGCCACGTTGAGGCTAGGAGCAGCGAGCCGAGCAGGCGCGTGGTCTCCTCGCCGAGTACGCCCTTGGGCAGGCGTGCGAGCAGCAGTCCGCCGTCGAGCACCGCGGGCAGGTCGAGGTTGCTCGCGCCGGCGCCGACGACCGTGGCGGGGTAGTCGCGCATGAGGAACGCACGGAGCTTGTTCATCAGCGGCGCGGTGATCTGCGCGCGGGCAGGTTCGGACAGGTGGGCGTACCAGTCCCAGAATCCGAAGAGCACCGGGTTCGCGCCGCGTTCGAGCGCGTCGGTGTAGCGGCGCCGCTCCTGGTCGGAGGCGAGGATAGCGGGGATGGTGGCGAGAGTCGGTACGGGCAGCGACGGCTTCGCCGCCTTGGCGGTGAGCAGCGTCAGGGCGCAGGCGCGCACCAGGTCGTCGCTGCGCGGGCCCCAGTATGCGGCGTAGACCTTCTTGAAGATGGACACGAGGTGGTCGACCGCGAGCCCGGCATCGCGTCCGTCGAGGATGTTCAACCTCGGCACCTGCGCCGCCATGTCACAGGGGTCGAACAGGTACAGGGGACGGGTCAGGGCTCCTTCGGGGAGCCGGTCGAGGATGTCGGCGACCAGGTCGCCCTGGGGGTCGATGACCACCGTGCCGCGCCCGGCCGCGACGTCTTGGAGTACCAGGTTGATCAGGAGCGTGGATTTGCCCGACCCGGTCGCGCCGAGCACGTGCAGGTGGTGGCGGGCGTCGGGGACGGTGAGCGCGATCGCGCGGGTAGGACCGGTGTCCGCGTCGCCGAGGATTTTAGCTGCCGTGTCGGTGCCGTCGGGGATGACAGGGGTCGGCGGTACTGGTTTGGCCTGGGCGCGGGCGAAGCCCGGCGTGTTGGGGTCCCATGGCAGGTGGGCGAGGGCGGCGAGTTCGGGGATCGAGTAGAGCGCCGGGCGGGTGAAGGCGCGCTGCGCGATCCGGCGGGCGGGTTGGCGTAGGCGTCGGCGGCGTAGGTAGTTGCGTTCGGCGTGCACGGCCGACGCGGAGGCGATCTCGTGGCAGATCCCGCGCGCGGCGGCACGCGCCGCCGGGTGGACTCCGCGCCCGGACGTGCCGTGAAGTCCTGGTGCGGGAACGGCGGCGGCGTAACGGAGCTCCACCTCGTACAGGGGGCCGGCGAGTTTCGTGGCGGCGGCGCGGGCGTCGGCTTCGAGCCGGTGGTCCATCACCATGCTCGTTGCGACCCGGTGGATGCGACCGCCACTGGTCACCGAGTCGAAGACGACGGACTTGAGCGTCGCGGTGTTCTTACCCTGCATGGCGCGCAGGGAGCGGCGCGCCTTCGCGCACCGGCGCGCGCTCGCGGGCCTGGCGAGGATCTGCATGCACGCGCCCTGACCGCCCTGCAGGTGCGCGCCCGCCCCGAGCAGCGCGCGCAGGGGGTCGGTGTCGTGTTTGATCCGCAGCGCAAGCGCCTGGGTGCGTCCGGGCAGGAGCCGTCCGCCGGCCACCGCGCCGTGGAGGCCCGCGGGCGGCAGCGGGCTGATCGGCAGGGGCAGCACGACCGCGCGGGCGCCGGGCCAGGCCGCCTCGACGGCGTGCTCGACGAGCCCCGCGGGCACGGTGCCCGGTACCCACAGCCGGACCGAGGACTGCCCGGCGGTGAAGACGTATTCCATCGCGAGGTGCGGCTGGCCAGTCAGCAGCCTGGCGAGGCGCGGGCGGTGCAGGCCGAGCAGGTTCGCCCAGAACGCCGCCGCCCCGCTCGTCTCCACTTCCGGGGGCAGTTGGATCTCGATGACGCGCGCGCCGTTGGCGGCGGCCCGGTTTCGTGTGGTGCGGATCCGGCATGTCATGGTCGCGGCCGTCGCTGATGCGAGTACCGCGCTCGACGTGATCTGTGCCGGGTCCCGCTGGACCAGTTCGGCTAGGGACCGGGCCGTGTCCAGGATCATCGTGCCGGGGTCGCCGAGCCATCGCGGCGGAGTAGACGGCAGCGCTGCCCATGGTGTTGTGAGGTGGTTCACCGCGTGTCCTTTCCGATCGCGTCGGCGGTCATGCCGGTGTGCAGGAACGGCTCTTCGGCGGGGGTGGCGAGCGTGGCGAGCGCCGTGCGACCGGCGCCCGTGCGGGCCAGGGCGTAACCGCGTGGGGCTGTCGCGAGGAACTCGCGTTCGCCGGCCGAGAGGCGAAACCTGTTCGCGACGAGCGCGAGGGCTTGCGGGGCTTGGTGCAGCAGGATCTGGGTGGCGGCGTTGCAGGCCACCGCGGTGCCCAGATCCGAATGCAGCAGGTCTTCGGCGTCCTGGGTGACCAGCGAGAGCGCGAGCCGGTGTTTGCGGGCGGACTTGGCGATGCGGTAGACGAACCGTGATGCGGCCTCGTCACGCAGCAGCTGCCACGCCTCGTCGATCAGCAGCATCCGGCGCCGGGCGCCGTTCTGGGCTTGGCGCCAGCAGGCCGAGAGCACCAGCAGCGCGGCCGGGGTGCGCAGCACGTCCGGCAGGTGATTGAGTGTGTAGACCGTCAACGGCACCTCCGCGTGCATCGACGATCTCGATTCAGTGCGCGGCTCGGATGCCGGGTCGCTGGTGAACAGGGCGCGGAAGGAGCCGCGCACATACGGCTGTAGGCGCGCGGCCAACTCCTGCGACTCCGCATCGAGCCCTGCTTCCGCTTGGGCGGCGACGTCGGCCAGGTCCGGTGCGCGCCGGTGCCAGCTCGCCGGATCGGTCGTGATCCCGACGGCCTGGTAGGCGCCCATCGCGGCGCGGTCAAGCGCCGGGCGCAGCCGTTCGGCGCGCTCAACACCGAGCAGTACTTCGACGAGCGCGTGCAGGTCGAGCACCCGCGCGGCCAGTTCGCAGGGGCCTGCGGCCGCGGGAGCGGGCAGATCGAGGACGTTCAGGAAGTGACCGGGCAACCCCAGGTGGATCACGCGGCCGCCCACTGCATCGGCCATCGGGGCGTACTCGCCGTCCGGGTCGATAACGCACGCGAGCGTCCCAGCGCACAGTTCGCGGATCAGGTCGGTCTTGGCCAGGTAGGACTTGCCGCTGCCGGAGGCGCCGAGGATCAGGCTGTTGTGGTTCGCCTCGCTCCACCGGTCCCGGAAGACCGGGGTACCTGTTGCCGCGTTCAATCCGGCAAGCACCGCGGTGGCCGAGGTGGTGTCCACGGAGCTGGCCTCGGGGCTAGTCAGCGGCGCGCAGGCGGCGAGTGCTGCGGTATCGAGCACCCGGGTGTGCCCGATCAGGTCCGGGGCGGCGGGCAGGGTCGTGCGCCACGCGTCGAGCATCCGGAAGGTCGGCGCCTGCGCGGTGGCCAACGACGCGCAGAGCAGGGCCTTGACATCCGTGGTGAGCTCGTCGAGTTCCGCGCGTTCGTCGGCGTAGACGGTCAAGTACAGCGCGGCGGTGAACAGGCGGGCCTGGGCGCGCGCTACCCGGTGAGCGAGCGCTTCGGCGTCGTAGGCGGCCGACTCCACCATCGGATCGGCGAGCCGTCCGCGCTGCGCGTCGGAGCGGCGCCCGGCCTCCAGGCGCGCGCGCCGCTTGCGCAGCCGCTCGGCCGCAACCTGGGCGGGCACGGGCGCCGCGTGCAAGGCCACGTCGATACGCGCCGGGTAGGAACTGAGCGCCTCCAGCCAGCCAGGTAGCACCTCGCTCGGGTATCCGGTGATCGCGAGCGTGGCCGCGTACGTGCCGTCGATCATCACCGTGCGCGGCCCGGTCTCGATGCCGAGCGGACCGATGCCGCCGCAGGTCGCGCCGTCCATCTCAACACCCGGCAGCCCCGGCGGTTTATGCTCGGCCGGGGACGGCGCGGCGGTGATCACGTCTGCGGGAGCGGCCTGACGCTCGGGAGCGTGTTCCCGTGCCGGGTCGCAGGCCGCTGCGAGCACGGCCGCGGCCTCGGCACGGTCCATTACGCGCGCGGGCATGGCGCAGGCGGCGAGCAGCGTGGCGCTCTCCTGCGCGCGGTGCGCGGCCTTCGCGGCGGCGTCCGGGCCGGTCTCGCGCACCGTGAGTAGCACCCGGCGCGACCACACGGTGCGCTGAGTCGCCAGTTGCCTGAGGTATTCGGCCTGGTCGAGCGCCAACGCGGACAACTTCGCCGTAGCGAGGTCTTCGGCGCTCTGGGCCGCGCGGTCCGCGTGCGCGTCGAGGCTGACGCGTACGGACATCGTCGTGATCGAGAACTCGCCGGTCTGAGTGGATAGCACCTGGCCGATCGCGGCGAGCTGTGCCTCGGTCTCAGCGGCGTCGGCCAACTGCAGACAGGCCGGGGTGACGGCGATTATCACTGCCTTGCCGTGCGACCCGAGATCGATCACGCCGGGCTCGCCGTTCGCTCCGGTGACGGCGCGGTAGAGCGGAGCCAGGGCCTTGACGGTCCTGGGCAACTCGACCCTGGCGGGGGCGACGGCCCGTCGTCGGGCGCCGAGCGTATGGCGGAGCGCGGCCGCCGCGAGCCGGTCGGCCGGGATTCCGCCCGGCCTGGTGAGTGTCAGCCCCACGGTGGCAAACGCGATCGGCGCCCCAGCAAGGAGGAGTACGTGTTGGGGCACGAGGTGGCGCAGCGCGTGGGCTGCGATCCACAGCGTCGTCGCGACGGCGGCGAGGATCGCGCACTGACGTGCGGTGAACGGGCCGACCAGCCGGTCCTCCAGGTTGAGATCGGCCGGGATCGCAACCGGTGCGGGTGGGCGCGGTTCGTGGCCTGATCCGCCGTGATACTCGGTCATCAGGTGTCGTCTCCCTGAGGCGGTGACGGTGGCGGGAGGAATTTCACGTGGAGGCTGTCGCCGACCCGGCGGCGGCTGCGGCGGACCTTCATCTGGTCGGCGAGCGTGGCCTGACGGCCGAGCTCGCGTGGGAACAGTCCGCGCTGCACTCCGCGTGCGGGCGTTGGTAGCGGTGGGCTCGGGGCCGGGGGTTCGGGCGCGCGGCGCGCACCAGCCTCGGCCTTGTGCCGCGGAGGCGTGGGGAAGAGCGGGTCCTGTGTTCCGCCGGTCAGCGGCGAGGGGATGGTGAACAGCGGGGGCTGGCGCCATCCCGGGCCGCTCGTGGGCGTCGGCGTCACCGGCTCGGCCGACCGGGCAGATCCCTGGGCGGTCCCGGGCTCGGGGGCCTTGATGCCGCGGGGCATCGGGAACAGGGCCATCTGTCCGCTGCGGTGGCTGCCGCGCGCGGATCCGTGCGGAAGTGTGCCGCCGAGCGGTTGAAGCGTGCGCGGTGTCGAGGAGCGTTTTGTGGCATGGGATGCGGCGGTCGACGCGGTAGACGGCCGGGCGGTTCGGTGTCGCAGGTACCCGCCGACGGCTTGGCCACCAGCCCGCCCGATCAGATACCGGGCTCCTCCGAAGCCGGGGACTCCGATAGCGGCGCCGATCGCCGCCGCCGACGCGGTGCGCAGCACGCCTCCGACGAATGTGCGCGGGGTGTGCCCGAGTGCGACGCGCAGCGCCCACCCGGGGATCTTGAGCAGGATCAGCATCAACGCCGCGCACACCAGCAGGTCCGTCAGCCCGGAGGAGGTGGGAAACAGGCCGAGGGTGGCGCCGCCGGGATCGAAGATGACCTGCAGCATCAGGACGAACGTCAGGGTTTGGAGGACCTGGATCGCGAAGATCGCACCCAGGCAGCGCCACCACAGGCGGGCGGCGCCGTCGAGTCCGGGCAGGGCGTGGGTGGCCAGCGGCAACGGTGCGAGCGCGGCGAGGACCATGAGTCCAGCGGTGCGCAGCGCACAGGACAGCAGCACGGCCACGGCCAGGGCGCAGATCACCAACGCAAGGATGATCAGGAAGATTTGGGTCGCGCCGTCCGGCATGATCGCTGCGGCGAGGATCGTCTGCAGTAGCCGGTTGCCGATCCCCGCAGCGTTGAGCGGCTGGCCCCAGATCGCCGCAGCCAGCGCGGCTACCGCACTGTTGAGCTGTCCGATGATCTGCAGGCTCAGGTTCGCGGCGAGGAAGCCGAACACCATGCGCGGGGCGATCTGTTTGATCCCGTAGCGGGTCTGGACGGTTTCGTGGCCCATCACCAGGATGCCGCCGATCACGACCAGCAAGACGTAGAGCGAGTCGGCGAGCACGAGGTTCGCCTGCCAGAGTTCGGCGACACGCCCTTGGGTGACGTCGGGGGTGGCGAGCAGCGCGGCGCCGAAGAGGGTGAGGACTGGGGTGAGCGCGGCCTGCGCGAGATCCCCGAGCCAGGTGTCGATGGCCTGCTCGATTTGACCAGGGATGTCCCACCAATTGGGCCCTGCACCTGGCGGGTTGGCGGGCGGGATCGGCGCCGGGGCGGGAAGGCGCGTGTTGACGGGTGGGCCGCCGTTGCCGGGCGTGCCCGGCGCAGGCAGGTGCGGATTCGGCGCAGGGGCGGGGGTCGGATCCGGAATCGGCCCCGTCCCAGCCGTTCCCGGGTCCGGCAGCGGGGACGGCGCCGTCCCGAGAACGGTGGCCGCCGAGGCCGAGGCCGGGGCGGGGGGAGCGGGCGCAGTATCGGCGAGCGCTTCCCCCGCCATCGCGATCAGTAGGACACTGATCGCCAGTGCCACGACGGCTGCGCGTCGGGCGTGTCGTTCGGGAAGTTGGGTCGCGTGACCGGTCATCGTCAGGACCCGGTCAGCGAGCGCAGGACTGCGACGATGTCGGGCGCGAGGGCGGCCAAGGCGTAGCCGATCATCGCTGAGCGCAGTGCGACCTTGGCCTTCTCGACCTCCGCGGGCTCTCCGCCGGCCATCAGGTACCGGGCACCGCCGATGGTCAGATACAGGGTGGCCAGGCTTGCGAGGAACGCGGTGATCCAGTCCGTCAGGTTGCTGACGACCTGGCTGATGCTGTCGACCGCCAGTACCGTGACCGCGGCGGATTGCGGGGCGAACATTTCGGACAACTCCTTTCCGGACGGCTCTGGCCGCCGTGTGCCGTTCCATGGCTGATCGGGCCGCCGCCGGTCGCGAGAGCTTGCAGCACCGCCGCGTGTCCGCGGCGCCTTGGGCGGGTCCGCTTCCTTCCGTGAGGTCGGTTGCGGTCGGGGTCGTGCCGGTCGGGGGCGGGCACGCGACGGTGTCTGTGTGTCCCAGGCCGGCAGCGGCCCGATCAGGCGGGGCGCAAAAGGCGCCCGGGAAAGATGCAGATCCGGCGCGACGGCCTGTAACAGCCAGGCCGCATTCGGCGGGAAAGTGTGATCAACGCGTGTGGTCGTGCGCGCCGAGTGCGCGGGCGACCTTCGCCTCCGCGGCCCGCAGCGCGCGCGTGCCCTGCATCGGGTACCAGCCGCGCTCCGCGCACAGTTGGCGCAACGTGACCTGCTCGATCCGGTGACGGCCGATCAGCTCGGCCTCCGAGGCGTCGATCACTCCGGCAGCAACCAGCCGTGCCAGGGCGATGTCCGGATGAGTCGGGCGCGTGTGCGAGCACGCGGCAGGCTCGGGCACCTGGTCGGTGTCCGCGGTGGTGCGCCGACGGTGGGCTGCGCCGCGGTCGGAGGCGCGCTGCGCACCGGCCGCGGCGGCCCTGGCCAGTCGCCACACCACCGGGTCGGTGGCGTCCGGCGTCAGCTCGATCGTGGCCAGGGCGTCGGTGAAGGAGGAGAGCATCTCGGCGGTGATCTCGTCCACCTCGGCCAGTCGCGCACTTTCGCGGCTCCGGGCCCGCAGCGCGATGTGGATCAAGCGGGGCAGGGCGAGCCCGAGCGCGGCCAGACGCCACGAGGGCGAGTGGCCGCCGGGTTCGCGGCCGTGCTCGATAACGGCACACCAGAGCGCGTCGCGCTCGGCGTCATCGGTCAGTGCGCAGGTCAGGTAGGCGCCGAGGTCGGCCAGCGGGATCGGGCCGGCGGCGGTGGGCAGCTCGCCGAGCGCCCCGCGCTCGCACAGCGCCTGGAAGTCCCGGTCGATCGCGGCGAGCACCGGGAAGAGGCGTGCGGTGTTCATCACCTGGTAGCGGCACGCGGCCCGGTCGACGGTGTGTCGGCCGCAGTGGCAGCGATCGGCCGGAGCCGGCGTGCGTGCGGTGTGACGGGCGGGGTGGATGCGGGCGGTCGAGGTCACGAGAGCGGGCCTTCCTGTTCCGGATGAGGCCGGAGCGGTGATCACTCCGGCGAGAACAGGTCTCGCCGACCGGTTGATCGCCGGTTGATCGCCAACAGGCGGAAACAGGTTCCTGAGATGACGCGTGGGTTAGTCGCCGGTTGGTCGCGGGACCCGACGGCCGCATCGCGTCACGCGCCCAGGCTGCGGCGATCAACTGGGGCAGTTGGTCGCGGCAAGGCGTTCGGGGGAATCACAGGCGGTGTCCTCCGCACGGGTGAATCCCTGCTTCGGCAGGCCTCGTGTCGTTACCCGGGCGGGGGCGGGTCTGCATCTCCTGTGGGTCGTGCCGAACAGATGTGACGGCGCGTAAGGCGGGTCCGCGAGGACCCGAGAATGAACAATCACGACGACGAAGGCGTCGGTCGCCACCGGCGCCCGGACTACCTCGGCCGCTCGCTGCTCACCGCCCGCATCCCGCGGGCCGCGCACACCGGCCACCTGGTCGCGGACGGCGGCTCGCAGGGACTGGGCCACAGCGTGTGGCTGCCCCCGGCAGCCGCGATGGCCGCGCCGGTGATCGGCGAGAGCGAGCTTCCCACTTGGGCGCTCGAGCGCATCGCCGCGCAGTTCGCGCCGGACGGGGCGCGCTTCGGGGTGTGCCACGGGCCGGGACCTGCGCGCACCGGTCTTGACCCCGCCCCCAGTGCCTGGGCGCCGGTGTGGTTGTCCGGAGCCGAGCTCTACCGCCCGAACGAGCAGTTCCCGACTTTGGATCTCGCTCTGGTGATCGCCGATCCGTGCGAATGCGAGCCCGAAGCCACTCCGGAGATCACCAGGCCGTTCTGGCGCACCCTGGGCGAAGCGGTCAGACCCGGCGGTCTCGTGCTCGTCCACACCCACCAGCACCACGACCAGGCCGGGCTGACCGACCCCGTGGGTGCTCTGGTCCGCGACGCCGGACGGGCCGGGCTCGGCTACCTCCAGCACGTCGTACTCGTCCACCACCGACTCATGAGCGACCCGCTCGGCGCCGCCGACCCGGTCCCACGCCACGCCCCCGTGATCGGCGGGCGCCGACCGGTCCACCTTCGGACGCACACCGACCTGCTCGCCTTCACTGCCGCCTAGAGCGGCACGACCACCAGCGGAAAGGACGAGACCGCATGAACAACGACCAGCAGCACTGCGCTCCTGCCGAATCTGCCGGGGAGTGCGACGGGCAGCTGATGCTGCCCGGCCTCGAGCACCTGCCGCACGCCGCCGGCCCGGCGCACAACGAAGCGAGCGAGTCCGACACGCACCGGTGTACCGGGCGTCGTCGTGAGCGGGCGCGTCGTCCGGTCGGGGTGTGGTGCACCGCGCAGACGACCTCCCGGTTCCAGCGCGCCGGGCGGTACCTGCCCGAGTCCATCGCCCACCCCGGCCGCATGCTCCCGGCCATCGCCCGCCACATCATCGAGGCCTACACCGAGCCCCACGACCTCGTACTCGACCCGATGTGCGGGATCGGCACCACGGTGATCGAAGCGATGCACCTCGGACGCAACGGCGTCGGCATCGAATACGAGAAGCGCTGGGCCCACCTCACCCAGCAAGGGATCAACCACGCCCGCACCCAAGGGGCCCTCGGCGCCGGGTACGTCTGGAACGCCGACGCCCGCGAACTGCCCGACGACCTACTCCACGCTGTCGGCGGCAGGGTCAAACTCCTTTTGACCTCGCCCCCCTACGGGCCGACCTGCCACGGGCAGGTAACAGTGCACGGCCGGGCCGGTCACACCAGCGCTGTCACCAAGGCCGACGGACGCTACTCGACCGACCGGCGCAACCTCGCCCACCGCCCCGCCCGCGAGCTGCTCGCAGGGTTCACCGACATCCTTGCCGCAGCCCGCCCGCTGCTCGCCCCTGGCGGCATCGTCGCGGTCACCGCGCGCCCGTGGCGGCGCGGCGGAAACCTGATCGACCTGCCGTCCGCGGTCCTGCGCGCCGGGCGCACGGCCGGGTTCACCCCGCTCGAACGCTGCGTCGCACTGCTCGCCCGCTGCGAGGAGACCGCGCCCGAGGAAACCTCTGCCTGCGGCTGCGTTCCCGCGCCGCGCGAACGGCTGGTCGCCCACGGCTCATTCTTCCAACTCGACGCCGCCCGCCGCGCCCACGCCCGCGGCATCCCCCAGTCCCTCATCACCCACGAAGACGTCCTATGCCTGGTCAAGGAGGACTAGCATGACCCAGCCCAGCAACGCGCCGGTGCTCGCCGACGCCTCGATGCTCCCGCCCACCGTCGACCTGATGACCGCCGCCGCCTGGCTCGGGATCGGGCGTACCAGCGCCTACCGGCTCGCTGAGCACGGCGAGTTCCCGGTCCCGGTCATCCGCGTCGGACGCTGCTACCGGATCCCGACTGCCCCGCTCACCGCCCTACTCGGAATCCGCGCCGAACCCGATACCCGCCCGGCCGGGTGACTGGCCGCGGGGCCGGACGCGCAACTTCGGCACGTCCGGCCCTGCGCCGCGCAGAACCTTGACGCAGAGGGTTGATCCACCGGCGGGCGGGCGGCGTGGATGTCCACCACCGCAGGGACCCAACGGATTCGGGCCCCTGCGGCCAACGGACACCCCCGCGCCCAGCCGCCCGTCGGCGGACGCGAACGCACAGGCAAGGAGAAACCCGCGATGGCGGCGAAACTGAACGGCACCGTGTTCAAGCGGTGCACCTGCACCCGGCCGGTGGAGAACGAGGACGGCACGATCACGCGCAAGCCGTGGGGAACGGCGTGCCCGAAGCTGAAGTACAAGGACGGACGCTACTCCCGCGAACACGGCACCTGGCGCATCCAGCTCGAAGTGCCGTTCGACGACGGCGGACCACGCGAGCACATCCGCGCCGGAGCCCCGAGCGAGAACACAGCGAAGGACCTGCACACCGACGTGGTCGCGCTGCTGCGCCTGGCGGACGGATCCGAGACCCCGGACATGCACCGCCGCGAGATCACGGCACTGATCAAACAGCACCTCGCCACAGGAGCGCGGCTGCCGCAGGAGGACGAAATCCGCAAGCGCCTCAGGCTCGGCCAGGACCTCGACGTCCCGCTCACCGTCGGCCAGTACCTGACCGACTGGCTCGCCGGCCGCACCGACCTGGCCGGCGGCACACGCATGGCGTACGAGATGCACATCCGCGTCCACCTCATCCCCCACCTCGGCCACCTGCGCCTGGACCGGCTCAACGTCACCCACATCCAGGCCATGCGCGCCGCCATCGAGCAGCGCAACAAGCGGATCGAGATCGACAACCAGCGCCGCGCCGACTACCGGGCCCTGTACGCCGAGGCGAAGGCGCGCCGAGACAAGACCGCGGCAAAGGCGCTCAAGGCGAAGCTGGCCGAGCTCGGCCGGCCCCAGCGCACCACCGGCCCGACCACGGTCAAACGCATCCGCGCCACCCTCTCCTCCGCCCTGGCCGACGCCATCCCCCAGCAGCTGATCACCGTCAACCCCGCCAAACTCATCCGCCTGCCCGGCAACAAGCACGCCACGAACCTGATCTGGACCGCACCCCGCGTCGAAGAGTGGCGCAAGACCGGCGTCAAACCGTCGCGCGTGATGATCTGGACGGTCGAGCAGACCATCGCGTTCCTCACCGCCAGCCGCGGACACCGCTACGCCATGGTGTACCACCTGATGGCGATCACCGGGATGC
>Ga0073928_10001994_pt1 | contig 37060 bp, 30 predicted proteins | sample PaiPotPPA55metaG_FD_76969 | JGI IMG/M metagenome (GOLD analysis project Ga0073928, IMG submission 76969) | Iron sulfur acid spring bacterial and archeal communities from Banff, Canada, to study Microbial Dark Matter (Phase II) - Paint Pots PPA... ... | reverse complement strand
TGTGGACGACGAGCCCAAGCGTCAGGTCCCGTCGCGCGTGCCGACGATGTCGGCGGATCGGAGCAGCTTTGAACTGATGGTCAAGCCCGCGGCGCGCGCCGACTCCACATTGATGCGCAACCGAATCCGATTGTTGTCCGTCGTGAACTGGATCATGACCCCGCGCTGCGAGGAGCCATCCAGGTCGGACACGGTGAGTATGCTGCGGTGATCCAGGGCGGCGACAATCTGCTGCAGCTGCGCGCTTTCGGAGCGGTCGATGTACAGAATTCGGCAATCGCCGATTTCGCCGAGATTGCGGAACCGCCGCACCAGGAGCGGATGTTGATCGATCCGCTCGCCGCGCACAGCCTCATCCAGACGCGCCCCGAAGGGATCGCCGCCCAGGATGCCGATGACAAAGGGTTCGTCGGGCGCCGAGAATGCCTGCGGAGGCCATTCCACGAAACGCGAGAAGTTGTAAACGAAGACGGCCTTGACCTGGTACTCGGTCGGCGCCTCCGCGCCGCTTGCGCCCCGGAGCAACGCCATCAGCCCCAGCGTGCCGCAAAGCAACGCCCGCAAGGTCTTGTTCAGAACCGCCACGCAAGCTTTCCATAGACACTGCGCTGAATCTCAGCTCGCGCCGGGTCGGGAAAACCATACTCGGGATGACGGTTGTGCAGCAGATTCTGGCCGGCGAGCGAGAGCTCGAGCTGTTGGGTGGCATGCCATGCCAGCCGCGCATTCAGTTCGAAGTAGCTGGGCACGGTTCCGATTGTCGGTCCATTGTTGATGTGCAGGGTGTCCACCCAGCGCAGGCCGGCATCAAGTTCCGCGTGTCCCGGCAAGTTCAGAGAGGAACGCAGGGAGAATTGGTGCTCGGGGTCCGCCGTCTCGTTGAGCGCATCGTTCAGGTCATACCCGCCGGGTTTGACGCGCAGATGCTCCTGCAGCAAGGTATAGCCCGCATGCAGCGACCAGGCATCGGACACTTGGTAGTTGCCGCTCAACTCGAGCCCATAGGTGTCTCCCTGCAGATTGTTCGCGAAGTAGAGGGGAAACACTCTGACCGGGGTGAGACTGAGGCTGCGGACGTCGTTATACCGATTGTAGAAACTGGACACGGAAGCGGTGGCTTTCGAATTGAGCTGCATGCGATAGCCCAGTTCGTAGGAGATCACGGATTCGGAGGTGAAATCGGAACCTCCCTTGAGAAACACCGGGTACGGCGGCGACCCTTCCGAAAGATCATGATCGATGCGCGAGGGCGTGCGTACGGCGCGAGACACGGCGGCCCACACGGCTTGACTCGAGCTCAAGATCCAGCTGAGGCGCGCATTGGGTTCGAATTCGAAGCCGGTGTAGTCATTGTGCTCCAGCTTGGTGCCGGCGGTGAAGGACAGATTGTTCCGCAGTGCGAACTCATCCTGGACGAAGGCGCTGTACAAGCTCTGATCCAAAACGGCCGGGAAAAAGCCCAATCCGGGCCCGTCGATGACGGTGTCGAACGTGCGTCGAAACCCTAAGCCCCAGACAATGCGGTTACGTGCGCCAATCCTGAATCGATGCTGGAAATCCACATCGTAGGTTGTGAGGTCATCGTACAGATTTCCAGGGGGCGCGAATTGCCGGCCGTTGAGCAGCAGCGGCCCGAGCGGCAGGGCCAAATGTGTCTGATCGATATAGGATTGCAGGCCCAGGTCGGAGTCATCCGATAGAGTGCGCGTCCAGCGGCCCAGGAGATTGTCGCCGCTGGCGTCGGCGTCGCCGCCGGTCTGCACATGCTCATGGCCGTCGTAGTAGTCGCCCTGGACGGTGAATCGATCCTGCGGCGAGAGTCCCGAATCGATTCGAAAGCCCGCCCGGCCTTGTCGCCAAGAGTCCGATTCCCGGTCTCCATTGGCCAGCACTTCGTCGCCGCGGTCGAAATACTTGCCGTAGACGCGGAAATGCGTGTCCCCGTCCAGCGAACCGCCGTAGCGTGCGCCCGCAAATTCATGTGGTTCCGATCCGCCCCCCGCCTCGGCGTACAGTCCTTGCGTGTCCGCGGCGCTCTTGGTGATGATGTTGATGACGCCATTGACTGCGTTCGCGCCCCACAGTGTGCCTCCCGGCCCGCTGATGACTTCGATTCGGTCGATGTCTTCCAGCAAATAATCCTGCACGTCCCAGAAGACCCCGGAGTAGAGCGGCGTATACACCGTTCGTCCGTCGATCATGACCAGCAGCTTATTGCCCAGCGCGGTATTGAATCCGCGCGCGCTGATCGCCCAGTCGTGGGCATTCTTCTGCGCCACTTGCAGATTATCGGCCAGCCGCAGCGCTTCCGGAATGCTCGTGGCGCCGGACCGCCGGATGTCTTCCTGGGTGATGACCTGGATTGCCGAGGCTGCGTCGAGCAATTTTTGCGGATGCCGCGAAACCGACGTGATCTCGACATTCATCAGATCTTCGACGTTCAACTGTTTCAACTCGCCGATGGTTGACGCGCCGTCCGCCTCGGCCGGCGCGGAGCAGACGGAAATCGTGAGTATTGCCGCGGCAACGCCGAGCATCGCGCGCATTTGAACGCGCAGCGGCCGGCTGCAGATTGTGATAGTCGTCGCCACGGGTTATTTCCATACCGCCTGATTCGATCGCGCCCATCGGCGCGATGTCGTTCACGATCCCCGCAGGCGCGCCTCCCTTATCAATGAGCACAGATGCGTCGGGTCTATCAGGGTCCAGAATGCACTTGGTACTTCCTGCCCGCAAGCCGGAAAAACCCGTAAAAATAAGGATATGTGAGTACCGTCGCAATATGGTCCGGCGACTGGAACCGTCCTCACACTTTCGGCAATCGGGTGCCGTAAACACAACTCACGGCACTCAAGGACTCGCTCGCGCGAACGATATAGATGAATCGGCATGAGACCCACTCGCGTGTGCGCGGCTCTGCCGCCTCCCTTGGCGACGAGGCGATCGGAGCTATCGTCAACGAGGACGCTGCGATCGCGAGTGAGATGGACGCGCTGTTCGATTGAAGCGAGGCGCTGCCGCCACAATTCGCATCGCAGGGTTACGCTGGTCGGCGTCGCGGCCCGCGCCCGAACTTGCGCCTTGTTCGATCGGACGCAGTGTTTTGCTCAACCGTAAATGGGGGTTTCCCGGCTCCCCAGCTTGAGGGTATTTTCGCGAGCCGCTGGCTTTAGAACCCAAGTCTGATTGTGTACCGTATCGCAGTGCGGCAACTTCTTTTCGGCTAGCGTGCTGAAGGCTGACACCCAAGGAGAAGGGACGACCAATGCCACAGAAAGGTCAGACTTCGGGCAATCGTGCCGCGCCTGCCCGAGCGGCAGCCGCGGGTCTCGATATAGAGCTCTCTGCTCTCGCGACCCTCGAAATCAAGATCCTGTCAGGATTCCTGCTGGCCGTGTCGCTGGTCCTGTTCGGCGGCACCTTTACCTACCGGACCAGCGTCGAGCTTGGGGACTCCGTCCAATGGGTCGCTCACACCCAGGAAGTTCGTGCGACCCTTGCGAAGCTCTATGGATCGCTGGCCGGCGCCGAACTCGCGCAGCGCGACTATCTGCTCACGGCGCAACAGGCTCGATTGGACGAGTACGCGCGCCTGGCCAAGGTCCTGCAAGATCATCTTGCGGAGCTCGGCCGGCTCACCAGCGACAACCCGGCACAGCAACGCCATTGGGCCGCGCTGAAATCTGCGGTGCAGAGCCGTTTGGACAAGATGGCGGGCGCCGTCGCCGCCTACACGCGCTATGGCCTGCCGGCCGCGCGCGCAGTGCTTGGCCAGGTCGGCCTCGGCAACGGTACCGAGGACGTTCGCGTCATCGTCGAACGAATGGACGCCGTCGAAGCGCAGCTGCTGGCGCCGCGGCAAGCGGCAGCCGCCAACGTCCGCCGCACCACGCTGATCTCCCTCCTGGTCACTCTTGCGCTCGCGTCGGCAATCTTCGTCGCATTGTTTCGCGGGATTCGTCGCGAAATGCGGGCGCGGCGCGACGCCGAGCATGCTCTGCGCGACAATCTCACCGAGGTCAAACGCGCGGAAACCAATTTGACGGCAGCCAACCGCTTTCTCGATTCCCTGGTCGACAATCTGCCGGTCATGATATTCGTCAAGGATGCGCGCACCCTTTGCTACGTGCGCCAGAACCGTGCAACCCTCGATCTGCTCGGCCTCTCCAGGGACGATGTGATCGGCAAATGCGACCGTGACTTCCTGCCCGCAGAGCAGGCCGACTTCATCCAGGCCAAGGACCGCGAAGTCCTCGCCGCCGGCCGTCTGGTCGACATTCCCGAGCAGCCGATACATACGCGGTTGCTCGGTGTCCGAACCTTGCACACCATGAAGATGCCGATTCTGGACGAGCACGGAAGGCCGGAATTTCTATTGGGAATCTCGGAGGACATCACGGAGCGCAAGCTCGCGGAACAGGCGATTCGCGAATTGAACGCGGCACTGCTGGCCAAGGCCGAGCAACTCGAAGCCACCAACATGGAACTCGAAAGCTTCAGCTACTCCGTGTCTCACGATCTGCGGGCGCCGCTCCGCGCCATCGACGGCTTTGCGTTGATGCTGGTGGAGGACTACCAGGAGCGGCTCGACGCCGAAGGGCTGCGCTATCTTTCGGTGATCCGCCAGAACAGCCGGCGGATGGGCGAGCTCATCGATGACTTGCTGACATTCTCCCGGTTGGGACGCCTGCCGGTGGGGCATGGCGAGGTAAACGTCGACTCGCTGGTGCGCGAAGTCGTCGAGGAAGTCCTCCATACAGAGTCGCTCGGCGAACGCGGCCAAGCGGCGCCTCGCCCGCATATCGAAGTGGAGCCGCTGCCGCCCGCCCGCGGCGACCGCGGCTTGTTGCGCCAGGTGTGGGCGAATCTCATTGCCAATGCGGTCAAGTACAGCAGCAAGGCAGCGCGGCCGTTCATCCAGGTCAGCGGCCGCCAGGTCGGCGCGGAGAACCACTACTTCGTCCGCGACAACGGCGTCGGCTTCGACATGGAATACGCGGGACAGCTGTTTCGCGTATTCCAGAGACTGCATCGCGCCGACGAGTTCAGCGGCACGGGAGTGGGACTTGCCATCGTTCACCGCGTGGTTGCCCGGCACGGCGGACGAGTGTGGGCCGAAGGCAAGGTGGATCACGGCGCAGTGTTCTCGTTCGCACTGCCCAGAGGAGATCAAAGTGGATGAGTTTGAAGCGGTGGAGATCTTGCTGGTCGAGGACAGCGACGCCGATGCGGAGCTGATCATTCGAGCGCTGCGCAAGAGCAGTCTGGTCAACAAGGTGGTACGGCTTCGCGACGGAGTCGAGGCCATCGAATTCGTGTTCCGCGAGGGCGCCTTCAGCCAGCGAAGCGGCGGCCAGCCCCGGCTCATTCTGCTCGATCTCAAGATGCCGCGGCTGGGCGGTATCGATGTTCTGCGGCGGCTGAAAGCCGACGAACGGACCAAGCTCATCCCAGTGGTGGTGCTCACGTCCTCGGCGGAAGAACAGGACGTCGTGACCAGTTACAAGCTGGGGGTCAACAGCTACCTGGTCAAGCCGGTCGAATTCTCGGCGTTCACCAGCGTCATCACCCAGACGGGGCTTTATTGGGCGGTCATGAACCGCATCCCCAACCAATGACCATGCACCGGCAAATCAAAGTGCTGCTGGTGGAAGACGTCGCGGAGGATGCGGAGATGCTGCTCCGCGAAATGCGCGTGAAATGTCTTAACGTCGTCGGCCGCCGGGTGGATACGAGCGCCGATTACGAAGAAGCGCTCGCCACTTACGCACCTGATTTAATCCTGTCTGATTACACTCTGCCGGGTTTCGACGGCACCGACGCGCTGCAAATCGCCAAATTGCGCAGTCCCGACACGCCCTTCATCTTCGTCTCCGGCACGATCGGCGAGGAGCGCGCCATCCAAGCGCTGAAGCAGGGCGCCGTCGATTATGTTCTCAAGGAAAGCCGAGCGCGGCTGGTGCCGGCGATCGAGCGCGCGCTGCGCGAAGCCGATGACCGCGATGCCAGGCGCTGGGCGCAGCGCGAACTCGAGGAGAGTGAAGAGCGCTTCCGTTTTGCCATGCATTTTTCATCGGTCGGCATGGCCCTTGTCGCGCCTGATGGCCGGTGGCTCGGCATCAATCCCGCATTGTGCGACATCGTCGGATACAGCGAGAACGAATTGCTTGCCACGGATGTTCAGTCGGTCACTTATCCGGACGACAGGGACGCCGACCGCGATCAGGTGCGCCAGATGCTCGACCGTGAGATCGAGACCTATCAGACCAACAAGCGCTATGTCCGAAAGGACGGTCGCGTCGTGTGGACTCAACTGAGCGGCTCGCTGGTCTGGCTGCAATCAGGCGAACCTCACTATTTCATCTATCAAATTCAAGACATCACCGACCGGGTCAATGCAGAGCGGGCGCTGCGCGCCAGCGAAGAGAGATTTCGCTCCATTGCCGAGGCCACCCAGGAATGGATCTGGGAAATCGACGCGGATGGCCTCTATACCTTCTGCAGTCCGGCGGTGGAGGCAATACTCGGCTATCCACCCGATCGGCTCATCGGAACGAGCTGCCTCGACATTTTATCGCAGAGCATCCGGCAAACCCTGGCCGATCTACTGCGGCGCGGAATCGCGGAAAAGCGCGGCTGGCGCGACCTGGTGCTGCGTCTTCAGCACGCGAACGGCGGTATTCGCTGGCTCGACAGCAACGCGCTGCCGCTGCTCGACTCCTCCGGAACGGTACTCGGCTACCGCGGCGTGGCCCGCGATATCACGCATCACCGGTTGCAGCAGGAGAGGATCGCACGCCTGAGCCGCATTCAGGCCGTGCTCAGCGGCATCAACTCGACCATCGTGCGCGTCCGGGAGCGGCGCGAGTTGCTGCGAGAGTCGTGCCGCATCGCCGTGCAGCAGGGCGGTTTCAGGATGGCGTGGATCGGCTTGGTAGAGCCCGGCGCGCTGAAGGCGACGCCGCTGGTCTGGGAGGGCGTCGATCAAGGGTATTTGCAGGAGCTCGGATTGGAGCTCGCGAACCGCGAAGAGGATCCGGGCCCCGTGGGCGAGGCTCTGCGCCGGAAGAAGCTGATGGTCGTGAACAACATCGAGGCCGCCTCCCAGCCGCAGCTCAAACAGCAGGCGCTGGCTCGCGGCTTTCGCTCGCAGATAGCGATGCCACTGATGGTCGAGGACCAAGCGGTGGGCGTTCTGGTGCTGTATGCGGCGGAACCCGGTTTCTTCGATTACGAGGAATTGAAGCTGCTGAGAGATCTCGCGGGCGACATCTCCTTCGCGCTCGATTACATAGGCAAAGAAGAAAAGCTCACCTACGTTTCCTACTACGACACGCTGACCGGATTGCCCAATCGACAACTGTTCTTCGACCGCCTCGCGCAGGCATTGCATTCGGCGCGGGCCGAACGGCGGCAGCTTGCGGTCATGATCATCGACTTGCAGCGTTTCAAGCGGATCAACGACACCCTGGGGCGCCACGCGGGCGACCAGGTTCTGAAGGAACTCGCGAACCGGCTGCAGCGGACGATCAGCGAGTCCGCCACTCCGGCGCGCATCGGCGGCGATCGCTTCGCCGTGGTGCTTCCCAATCTTGCGGGTGCATCCATGGCGCGCTGGATCGAGGACTGGATCGTCAATTCGTTCGCGGAACCGCTCGTCATCGACGACATTGAATTGCGTACGACGGTGAAAGTAGGGATTGCCGTGTATCCGGCCGATGCCGACACCGCGGAGAGCCTGTTCGTGAACGCCGAAGCCGCGCTGAAGCGTGCGAAGGACTCGGGCGATCCGTATCTCTTTTACTCGCCGGAAATGAACGCGCGAGTCGCCCAGCGGCTTCACCTGGAAAGCCGCTTGCGCAAGGCCGTGGCTCAGAAAGAGTTCGTTCTGCACTATCAAACGAAGGTCGACTTGGCGACTCGCCAGATTCGCGGGCTGGAGGCGCTCATCCGTTGGCGCGACCCCGAGTTCGGCTTGGTGTCGCCGCTGGAATTCGTCCCGCTGCTCGAGGAATCGGGACAAATCGTGGAGGTCGGCCGCTGGGTAATCGAGCAAGCGGTCGCCGATACCAATCGGTGGAAATCCCTCGGCCTGGAGGTGCCGCGTGTGGCAGTCAACGTCTCGGAAGTACAGCTGCGGCATCCCAATTTTGTCGCGACGGTGCTTGGAGCGTTGGGGCCCTCCTTCGGTCACGCAACCGGCATCGACGTGGAGATCACCGAGACCATGATCGCTCAGAACACGGGCGCCAATGTGCAGAAGCTCCTGCGTTTGCGCGAAGCGGGACTGCGGATATTCATGGACGACTTCGGCACCGGCTATTCGGGCTTGAGCCAGATCGCGCACCTGCCGCTGGATGCCCTCAAGATAGACCGCGCCTTCGTCGCCGGCATGACCATCAGCACCGAGCACATGGCCATCGTCTCGGCGATCATCAATCTCGCGAAGGCGTTGCGCATCTATGTGGTGGCCGAAGGGGTCGAGACCGAAGAACAGGCCGCCCGGCTGTATGCGCTCGGCTGCGACGAAGCCCAGGGATATCTCTTCAACCGGCCGATGCCGGCCGAGGACATCTCCAAGCTCCTGACTTCGCTCAGTGCGTGAGTCGCCCTTGAGGGACGCCGAAGTCTAGCCGGCGGCCGATAGCGTCGCCCAACTCAGCCAAATCGCGGGTCCAAAGCTGCCGGTGCCGGAATCGAGCTGCAGCTCGATCTGCCCTTCACCTGCGGGCGGCACGAAAGTCTCGTCGCCCAGTATGGTCACCTGCAAGCGCTCGCTGTTGCCACCCGCGATCATCAGCTGCCCCGCGTATGGGTACAGATGAGTCTCGGCCGGATCGACGATTTGCTTGAATTCCTGCGTCGTCGCTACGGTGATCAGGCCGTCGAGCCGCGAGCTTGCGAGGCTGTAGTTGAACGACGAGTACAACTGATGCGGAGAAACCGTCAAATCCTCCTCGAAATTGAAATCGAAGTTGGTCAGGGTCACTGAATCCGAGACCGCGCCGCCCTTGCTCACCGAAATGGAAAGATTCGAGCCAATGAGCCCGAACGTCTCCGTCGAAACGCCGGCGTTGGCCGTTTTGTTGGCGGAAAAGGAGAACGCGTAATCACCCGTCTCCGCGTAGCTCACCGGTCCCACGACGATCGTGAGGGCGTCGGCAACGTTTGCCGATATCGAGTCCAAGGTGCTCTGCGTCGTGACCGTCAAATTCGTATAAGTCTGGTTGCCGCCGACGGTCGTCCCCGCAACCTCCGAGCAATCGACAAACATGACGGTCAGCGTCTTACCATCCGCGGATGTGACGGCGGTAAAGCTGCCGCCGACTGCGCAGGGAATCGTGACCGTCCCAGCCGCGGCGGGATGGAGATTCTGGGACGACAACCAGCGCTGCACCACACGCCGGTCCATCGAGCTGAGCGAGGGTGGGACGGCGGCCGGCGCGGCACTCGCGCCCGCCGCCGTGGCCGCGGTGTCCGCCAAGGTTGCCGGTGTGACAATCGCCTCCGCCGCCGTTGCGTTTGCGTTGCCCTGACCGATGGCGAGCGGCGTATTCGGCCCGGGAGCCGCCGTCATGGCGCCGCTGGCTGAAGCACCGCCGCCGCATCCCGCCAGAACGCTGGCGACCAAGGCACCAAAAATCCCAAGCCTTGCAAGCAATAGCTGCGCCCTCGTCGATCCATGTCTTTGCATCGCCCTAAGCTCCATGTGACGCGCTCGGCAAAATCGCAAGGCAGTCTATCAGCGGATGCGCTTCTCTCCGTGAACATCCACGCAGACTCAATTTTATGCGGCGCATTCGATTGACCGGCCGGGGGGTGGAAGCTAGCCTAAGCAGCCGTCTCGCTAGGAATTGCTGGTGCACCGCAACATCTTCGAAACCTCAACAATATCCCGGCGATTCAAAGGCCTGATGACTCGGCTGGCGCCTTATGCCGCTGCGGCGAGTTCCGCGTTGATTCTTTGGCATGCCGCGCGCGATACCCCCACCTCGGTGGCGTTTACGCCCGCGCCCCTGATTTACCCCCATGCACCGGCCGGCGGCGCTGCACCGGCGACGCGGCCTTTGCCTGCGCTCCAGGGTGGCCCGGCGGCCACCGTGGTCCAAACCGGCCCCTCGAGGTTTGCGCAACAGGCCAGCGTCGGCGCGACCATCGAAGTGGTGGTCGGCAGAAACGACACCCTGGACGCCATTTTTCGCCGCATGGCGCTCGACACGGCCGATCTCGCGGCAATTCGTCAATTGCCAGGCATTCGCCAGAGTCTGGATTTCCTCAGGCCCGGCGACGCCATCAAGCTCACGCATACGGACGGAGAGATCAAGGAACTCACTCGCAAGGTAAGCGAGACTCAAACCCTCAAGGTCGTGCGTAAAGACGCCGGCTTCGCGGCGAAGATGATCGATAATCCGGTGGAAACGCGGACTCGCACCGCCACCGCCACCATTGATTCCTCACTGTTTCAGGCAGCCGAGGCAGCCGATATTTCCGACATGGTGGCGCTGAAACTCGCCAATGTATTTGCCTGGGACATCGACTTCGTGCTCGACATCCGCGAAGGCGACCGCTTCACCGTGGCCTACGAACAGATCTATCAGGACGGGAAATACCTTCGCGACGGCGAGGTGCTGGCGGCCGAGTTCGTCAATAGCGGCAAGGTGTATCGAGCGGTGCGCTTCGCGGCGGATACCGGCGCCGCCGGCTACTACACCCCGGAAGGGCTGCCCATGCGCAAGGCTTTTCTAAGGGCACCCGTCGAATTCACCCGCGTCAGCTCGGTATTCAATCCGCATCGCATGCATCCCATCTTGAACCGCAGTCGCGGACACATGGGCACCGACTATGCGGCGCCGACCGGCACGCCCGTGCACGCGGCCGGCGACGGAAGGATCAGCTTTGCCGGGCAGCGCAGCGGCTACGGCAATGCGGTGGTACTCGCCCATAGCAATAGTGTGTCGACCCTGTACGGCCATATGTCGCGCTTTGCCAGGCACATTCGCGTCGGCACCCACGTCCAACAGGGCGACGTCATCGGCTATGTCGGGATGACCGGACTCGCAACCGGTCCCCACCTGCATTACGAGTATCTCGTGAACGGCGTGCACAAGAATCCGCAGACCGTGCAATTGCCGGGCGCAGAACCACTGCGAGCGGATACGCTGCAAAGATTCCGCCATCTGACCGCGCCGCTGCTCGCTGATTTGTCGCTGCAGCAGGCCCCAGCGCCCGACGCCGGATCGCCCGCCGCCGCAGCGGCCGTCAGCCCGCTCACTGCCGGCCCGCTTGCCGGAGCCGCCGGCCCGTTCGCCGACGCACCGCCGGCGATCAGTGTGTTCAGCGTCTCCTCAGTGCTCAACGATTCGACTTCCACCTTGAGCGACTATCGATCGCGGATCTCGAGCAACTGATCCCTCAACGGCCGCCAGATTCCTCCGCATGAACGATACCGATCTCCAAACTCCGCAGCTCTATATCAATCGAGAACTCTCGTTCCTGGAGTTCAACCAGCGCGTTTTGGAGCAGGCCAAGGACATCAGCATTCCGCTGCTCGAGCGAGTGCGGTTTCTGTGCATCTCGTGCGCGAACCTCGACGAGTTCTTCGAGATCCGCGTCGCCAGCCTCAAGGAGCTGTTAGAGGCCGGCGCAGTGCAGGGAGGACCCGACGGATTGCCCGTACCCGAGCAACTGAAGGCGATTCGCGCGCGCGCCGTGCGCCTGGTCGACGAGCAGTATCAGTTGCTGAACGATGTACTCATGCCGGAACTCGCCCAGAAGGGCGTGGTGTTCGTCTCGCCCGAGATGTGGACCGAGGCTCAGGCCGCATGGCTTGCCGACTATTTCAGCCGGGAGGTGGAGCCCGTGCTCAGCCCGCTGGCCCTGGATCCGGCGCGGCCGTTCCCGAAGATACTCAACAAGAGCCTGAATTTCGCGGTGGTGGTCGAAGGCGAGGACGGATTCGGCCGCAACAGCGGCCTCGCGGTGGTGCAGGCCCCGCGTTCCCTGCCGCGCCTCATCAGGTTGCCCGACGAGCTCGGCAGCCGGAACTTCGTGTTCTTGGGCACCATCGTCGAGGCCTTCGTCTCCAAGCTATTCGCCGGCATGAACATGCGCGGCTGCTACCAATTTAGAGTCACGCGCAACAGCGACTTGTTCGTCGAGCAGGAGGAAGTCGACGACCTGCTGCGCGCCGTCGAAGGCGAGCTCGCCTCGCGCCGCTTCGGCGACGCGGTCCGATTGGAAACCGCGCACGATTGTCCGGACGAAATTCTCAGCTACCTCCTCGGCCAGTTTGGGCTGACGAGCGACGATCTGTACAAGGTGTCGGGACAGGTGAACCTGAATCGCCTGATGGCCGTGTACGACTTGGTGGACCGCACCGAGCTCAAGTACACGCCGTTCGCGCCGAGCATACCCGAGCGTCTGCGCATGGGCAGCGATCTCTTCACCACGTTGCGGGCCGGGGACGTGCTCTTGCACCACCCGTTCCAAGGCTTCGGGCCGGTTACGGATTTCATCAAACAAGCGGCCAGCGACCCGCAGGTGCTCGCCATCAAGCAGACCCTGTATCGCGCCGGCAGCGATTCCACCATCGTCGACGCGCTCGCCGATGCCGCGCAGGCGGGCAAGGACGTCACCGTCATCATCGAACTGCGCGCGCGCTTCGATGAAGAAGCGAACATCGACATTGCGACCAAGTTGCAGGAAGCCGGCGCCCACGTCATGTACGGGGTCTTCGGCTTCAAGACGCACGCCAAGCTGGTGATGGTGGTGCGACGCGAGGAAAGGGGCCTCCGGCGCTACTGTCACCTCGGCACGGGTAACTATCATCTCAAGACCGCGCGACTCTACACCGACTACGGGCTGATGACGGCCGACGAGTCGATCGGCGAGGATATCCACGAGATTTTCCTGCAACTGACCGGGCTCACGCGCGTGCCGCGGCTGCGCAAACTGCTGCATGCGCCTTTCAGCCTGCATCAGGCGCTGTTGGCCAAGATCGACCGGGAGAGCGCCCACGCGAGGGCGGGCAAGCCCGCCCGCATCATTGCGAAACTGAACGCACTCACCGAGCCCACCATCATCCAAGCGCTGTACAAAGCGTCGCGCGCCGGCGTGAACATCGACCTCATCGTGCGCGGTTTGTGCTGCTTGCGGCCCGGAGTGCCCGGCGTCTCCGATCGCATCAAGGTGCGCTCCATCATCGGCCGCTTTCTGGAACATTCCCGCGTCTATTACTTCGAGAATGCCGGAGCGCGTGAAATCTACTGCGGCAGCGCCGATTGGATGGATAGGAATTTGTTCCGCCGCATCGAAGTCGCCTTCCCTGTGGAGGCGCCCGACCTGCAATCACGGGTCGCCGACGACTTGAAGCTGTATCTCGCGGACGACACCCAGGCGTGGATTTTGGACTCCGACGGCCTCTACTCCCGTGCCGAGGGCACGGACCATACCTGCGCTCAGACTCGCCTCTTGAGCCTGTACGACGAAAGGGTACCGCTCACCGACACTTAGGAGCCTGAGCCTCAAACGATATTCAGGCGAAAACCGGCGTCCTTCAAGTACCCTCGCTCCTGCTCCAGATCCTCGAGAGTGAGCGGATGATCCTTCATCCACCCCTGCGGCAACTTCATGTTCACGGTGCGGCCCTTGACGCTGAGCTGTACCTCCGGCAAAGGTTGCGGACTGCGTCCGCGGTGCAGCAATACCGCTAGCCGCAGCAGCACGATCAGAAACTCCGCGAGGCGATCCCAGGGCGGCAGCAAATCTTCCATGGCTTCGAAGGACAATTGGCGGCGATGGCCGCCGACCAAGGCGGACATCAGCAGCTGCTCCTCGCGCGGGAAGCCCGGCATATCGGCATGCTGGAGCAGGTATGCGCTGTGCCGCTGGTACTTCGAGTGCGCGATGCTGAGGCCCGTCTCGTGCAGCCGCGCCGCCCAGCGCAGCACGGATTCCGCCAGCGGGTCTTCCAAACCCCATTCCGACTCGACCTGCTCGAGCAGAGCTACCGCGGTCACCTCGACCCGGTCCGCCTGCACGCCATCGACGTGGTAGCGCATTTCCATGGCGCGCACGCTGCGCACGCGCGCGTCTTCGTCCGTAAAGCGGCCCATCAGGTCGTACAGCAGGCCTTCGCGCATGGCGCCTTCGGCCACTCGAACACGGTCGATGCCGAAGTTCTCGACGATCTCCAGCAGAATCGCGAGACCCGCGGGGAACACCGGGGCGCGCTCGGCGTCCACGTCCTCGAGATCGAGCTCGTCCACATGGCCCGCGGCGATCACGCGCTCGGCGAGCGCGTGCAAGTTGTCGAGCGTGATGCGCGGAGATTCGGGGTTGAGCCGGCGCAACACATCGCCGATGACACGCACCGTTCCGGAACTACCGAACGCCTGCAGCCAACCCAGCTTGCGGTAAGCCTCCTGTATGGGCTCGAGCTCGAGCCTGACCGCCGTGCGAGCGCGCTCGAACCGCTTCTCGGAAATCTTGCCGTCGTCGAAGCAGATTGTGCTCAGGCCCACGCACCCCACCGATAGGCTTTCGAGCAGCAAGGGATTGAACGCTTCACCGATCACGACCTCAGTCGATCCCCCGCCGATGTCGATCACCAGCCGCTTGTCCGGGCTCATGGGACTGGTATGCACGACACCGGAGTAGATCAATCGCGCTTCTTCCAGCCCGGAGATGATTTCGATGGGGTGACCGAGAGCAGCGCGGGCGCGCTCCAGGAACCAGCGCTTGCGCCGGGCGCGACGCAGGGCACTGGTGGCCACCACGCGCACGCTGTCGGCGTGCATCGCGCGGAGCCGCTGCCCGAAGCGTTCGAGGCACCGCAAAGCGCGTTCCGTTGCCGCGTCGTCCAGCCGTCCGCTGTCGCCCAAGCCTGCGGCCAGACGCACCATTTCCCGGAGGCGGTCTAGAATGACGAGCTGGCCGTGCGAATGACGCGCCACGACCATGTGAAAGCTGTTGGAGCCCAAGTCGACGGCGGCGAGCACGTCGGGTACGACACGGCCGCCGCTCATCTACGCGGTCAACATTCTAGGCCGAGAATGAAGACCCGCAACCGCAGGTTGTTTTGGCGTTTGGGTTTCGAATGACGAACTGGGCGCCCTGCAGGTCCTCTTTGTAGTCGATTTCCGCGCCCATGAGGTATTGCGCGCTCATCGGGTCTACCAAAAGCTGCACGCCTTGGTTTTCAATGCAGAAATCGCCGTCCTCGACCTTCTCATCGAAGGTGAATCCGTACTGGAAGCCCGAGCAGCCGCCGCCGGAGACGAATACCCGCAATTTGAGGGCCGGATTGGCTTCCTCGCGGATCAGCTCGCCTACCTTGCCCGCCGCCGCGTCGGTGAAAACCAGCACATTGGGCGGAGGGGGGGCCAAATCGGCCTGGTTCATCGTATCTGATGTTGCACTCATGGTCGCATTCTACCCCGCTGGCCCCTGGCCAATCAAAGTTCCGGACACTGTTTGGGACTTAGGTTCACCCTTCCGGGTTCCCGGGCGGCTCCGCGGCCGGATTCGCCCTGTGGATCAACTTCCCATTGATTTGGGCGCCGACCGCAGTTTCAATGATGGTGTAGTGAACATTGCCCAGAACGCGGGCCTTTGCACCGAGTTCGACCCGATCGGCCGCGTCGATGTCGCCTTTGACGATGCCGTTCAAGATGACATTGGGCGCGATGACCGAACCCTCCACGCAGCCGTGCTCGCTCACCGACAAAAAGGTGCGCTGGCTCGAGTCGCCCTTGACGTTACCGTTGATGTAGCCGTCGAGATGCAAGCCGCCCGTGAATTCGACATCGCCGTTGATTCGAGTCTTGGGGCCGATCAAGGTGTCGATACTCGCGTTCTTAGTCTGTTTCTGTTTGAACATCTGCGTCGCCCTTTCCCGGAGGATTGCCGCTTGCCTCGGTTTCCACCGACATTCCCTGCGCCTTCCAAACGAAGGCCTGACGGAAACTGTGGCTCAAGTCTCTGTCTTTGCCGCTGCGAATGTCGACCCCGACGCGCGTCGGCTCGAACCCCTGCGGCAATTGTATGGGTTCGTCATAATCCTGAAAGTAACGGAAGGAGTATGCCAGGCTGACGCGCCGGTTAGGCGTTACCTGGCCCAAACTCAAGCTTGAAGGCTTGCCCCGCAGCAGCCCGTCGACGGTGATCGCGGCGCTGCCGGCCACCACGGTGTCCGGCTTTCCGGTCTGCATCAGCACGAATTTGAGGCGGAATTGACCTGGAACGGTCTCCGGCACGATTTGCATCTGCTGTACCTTCACGTGAATGACCGAATCGGGTTGCACCAGGCCGCGGTAAAACGACAGGTCCTGTTTCAGTCGCGCAATTTGACTCTGCATATCGCCGAGGTTCCGATTGACCTGCTTGTAGCCCTCCTCATCGACGCGCCGCGCCACCTCGGCCGCTTCCAGCTGGGTGCGCAACCTCTCATTTTCCTTTTCGAGATTGCGGATGCGCGCGCTCGCCGAGAACGCGCCGCGCACGGAATCGACCACACGAAAGCCCGCATCGTATCGGCCGAGTTCGAACACCGCGTACAGTACGCCCAAGGCCAACAGCACCGCGAGGCCCAGCAGCACCGCACGACGCCTTGGCGTATGCGATCTGACGACCAATTTGCCGAACGAATCCACCATACTTCCGCGCCACTCCCACAGGGGAAAGAGACATTACACGCGCGGCGCCCGCTAAGACAGACCTTCTGGGACTCGCGTCTGAGCCGTATGGCGCCATATCGCGACAGCCGGCCACAGGCGGCGACTGACGGCGCGCCACGGTATCATGCCAAACCCAAGCGAAACGGGATCATTCATGCTCTGGCTCAAGGCATTTCATGTCATCGCGGTGGTCACGTGGTTCGCCGGCTTGTTCTACTTGCCTCGCCTCTACGTCTATCATGCGGACGCCGATGACTCGATCAGCCTCGAGCGCTTCAAAATCATGGAGCGTCGCCTGTTCGCCATCATGACCATTGGCGCGGTGGCCGCCGTGGGATTGGGCGCCGCGATGTTGGCGGCAGCGCCCGTTTACCTGACGATGGGGTGGTTGCGGATCAAGCTGCTGCTGGTGCTATTGCTGATCGCCTACCACGTGTCCTGCTACAAGCTGATGCGCGATTTTGAGGAGAATCGCAATAGTCACAGTGCGAAGTGGTACCGCGGCTTCAATGAGGTTCCGTCGCTGCTGCTGATCGCGATCGTACTGCTGGCCGTGCTCAAGCCTTTTTAGGCGCTTCGCGCCGAATCTACGGGGTCGATGCGACCCGTCCCTTGGGTGCTCGCTGCGCGAGCACTAAATCCATGGGGCGACGCGCGGTACCCAGAATTTACCGCCCCTTTTTTTACCGACCCTTAGTTTCGCCCGCCGCCGGCGCTGCATCGATTTCGGGCCACCATTCAGGGTAGGGAGGCAAACCCGCCGGGAACATCAACTGGCCGAGATCGTGAAGGGCCCGGACGTAGACCCGCCGCTTGAAATAGACGACCTCGCGCACCGGCGTCCAATAGTCGGCCCAGCGCCAGCGATCGAATTCCGGCGTCGTGGTGGCGTCGAATCGCAGCCTCGATTCGTCGGCGACGAGCTTGAGCAGAAACCAGCGCTGCTTCTGTCCGATGCAGCGGTCGCGGACGTACTGCCGAGGCAGGCGGTAGCGCAACCAGCCGCGGGTGGAGCCCAATACCTCCACGTCCTTGCGTTCCAAGCCGATTTCTTCCTTGAGTTCGCGAAACAGCGCCTCTTCCACCCGCTCGCCGCGGTTGACGCCTCCTTGGGGAAATTGCCAGCCGCGCCCACCGACGCGGCCGCCCAAGAACACTTCCCCGGACCCGCGCGTCAGCACAATACCCACGTTGGCGCGAAAACCGTCCTTGTCGATGTAGTCGATGGCTGGCTGGATGGGCATTGGCTCAATTGTTCCATATCACCGGCCGCTTGTGGTCGCCGCGCAGGGGCCCTATGGTACGCGGCACATGAAACCCAGCAGCCTGCTGCCCCTATTGTCGTTGCTCGCGTTGATGAGCGTCGGGTTGGCCGTTTCGGTCGGCAGCACAGCCCTGCGCCTCGATACCGTGCTGGCGGCGGTTCTGGGCGGCGGTCACGATTCCGTGGCGCGCGACGTCATTTTGGATCTTCGCCTGCCGCGCGCACTCAATGCCTTCAGCACCGGCGGCCTGCTGGCGCTGGCCGGCGTGCTCATGCAGGTATTGCTCCGCAATCCTCTGGCCGACCCCTATGTGCTCGGCATTTCCGGCGGAGCCGCCGTCGCGGCGCTGGGCGCGATGCTATTGGGCCTGGGCGGTTTGATCGTAGACTGGGCCGCGGGAGCCGGAGCACTGGGCGCGACCCTCCTGGTGTTCGCGCTCGCCCACGCCCGCGGCGGTTGGACTCCGCAACGGCTGTTGCTGAACGGCGTGGTGGTTGCCGCCGGCTGTACCGCGGTAGTCAGTCTGATGCTCGCCTTGGGCGATGAAACTCGATTGCGCGGCATGCTGTTCTGGATGATGGGCGATTTGTCGTTCTCGCCCTTCTCGCCCGCGGCGCCGTGCATGCTGTTGGCGATCGGCGGACTCGCCATCGCCGGAGCGCGCACCTTGAACGTGCTGGCACGCGGCGAAATCGAATCCCAATCCCTGGGAGTGGCACTGTCGCCGGCACGAATCGCATTGTTCTGCGCGACCGCCGCGCTGACCGCCACCGCGGTGATCACCGCAGGAGGTATCGGCTTCATTGGCCTCGTCACGCCGCATCTGGTGCGGCTGGTCGCGGGGAGCAATCACCGGATCGTCGTGCCGGCATCGATCCTGCTGGGCGGCACCCTCCTGACCTTGGCCGACACTTTGGCGCGAATCGCCGCATCACCGCGGCAACTACCCGTCGGCGCGCTGACCGCGCTGATCGGCGTGCCGCTGTTTTTGATTCTGATGCGCCGGGAACGGCATATCACGTCCTAGGGGTCAGTGTGCCTTGACGTAGTTCGGCTTAAACAGCCCAGCGCAGCAGCTATTGCCGCTTCGCGGCTCCCGCGAACAGGTCCTGCAACGACGTGTTCAGTCTCGACGAAATCGCGTGGAGAATCATGACAGTGGGATTGTATATACCCCGCTCGAGTCGCCCCACGACGTTCGGATGAACGCCTGCATCGAACGCGAGCCCCTCTTGAGTCAGGTTGCGCCGCTTACGGCGTTCCCGAACTTCTTCACCAAGGCTTCGCAGGATCGATCTTGAGCGCACACCCAAGATTCGATCTTCCAACAGGATATTGTCCAGACATTATAGTGTCGAAATACTTGTAAACTCAATGACTTACATTGGAAGGGTCCGATGCGAAACGATGCCTTCCTAGTCAATTCCGCGCGTCCGCGCGAGGCGTCGGCGAACCTCGTCGGCAGCGAATCATTGTCCCTCGATTTCTTCCATGAGCGTCGATGCCTTGACGCCAAGAACCTTCGCAATCTCCATAAATTCAAGGACGTTGAGTTGTCGTTCACCCGCTTCGAGCTTCCAAACGAATGAATTCGACCTCTTTAACTTTGCCGTCAGTTGCCGCTGCGTGAGACCCGCGGCCTCTCGCCTTGCCACGATGACGGAGATCAATGCCCGATGCTTCGCACTTCGCAGTTGTTTCAACGTGGTGCTTCCAATTTGGATGCACAGCAGCTAACCGCAAAGTTCTCTTGCCTCCATTTTGGTCGCACGAGTAGGATATCTATAGCGCGACCAAATTAGAGGCACCGTGCTGAACGCGCCGCAGCTTAAGAGCCGCCGCTTTTCTGCCGCCATCTCACTGGTAACCGCCCACAACGTTTTGAAACGCGGGAAACATGACTATGGCATCGCGTCCAAAGTATTTTGAACGCCTGTTGGCCTTTCTGAGGCGCAAGGGCCGATCCCGCGAGGATGCTGAAGACCTGATTCAGGAGGCCATGCTGCGCCTCCATGTTTACGGCCAGGCGGAGGTAGTAGTCAACGAGGAGGCATTCCTCCGTCAAGCCGTGCATAACTTGTCGATCGACCAACATCGTCGCGATCGACCGGATTTGCGCCGAACAGTGTCCATCGAGGACATCAATGAACGGGGTCTGCTGGTCGCCCCGGGGTTGACCCCAGACCAAATCTTGGAAGCGCAACAGCGGTTGGACAGCCTCGGCGCCCTGCTGGATGCGGTGAACCCGAGGACGCGAGAGATTTATTTCGCGCACCGGTCAGGCTACAGCTACGCTGAAATTGCACGCCACATGCGGATTTCGGAGATTACAATAGAGCGGCACATTGCCCGTGCCCTGATGGCAATCATGGAGGACGGCGAGAAGGGACCCGGAGAGCGCGATATTGAGATCCGGTAACGCCGAAATGGATAAGGAGATTCCGCGGCTCATCCGGGCGGAGGCCGCTCTGTGGGTTACACGTCTGCACGGTCCTCACCGTGACCCCACGCTCGAGTCGGGCTTCAGGCGCTGGCTGGCGGAGGATCCGAGGCACGCTGGCGCTTTCGAGCTCGCGACCGATGCCTGGCAGCGCAGCGGCAATCTTGCAACGTCGATGCCAATGCGTTCGCGGCACCTCGCGCCGAGGTTCCCGCGATTGAGGTTTGCGAGCACCGTCCTCGCATCCACTGCAATCGCGTGCATGGTCGTTTTTACCGCCCTGCATTTCCTGCGGGACGGCACGTTTGCGACGGGACCCGGTGAACAAAGGATACTAACCTTGAGCGATGGTACCCAGGTGACGATGAATGCGAACAGTCGAATGCTGGTGCAGTTCGACGGCCGGGTGCGAAGGGTCGTGCTGGCGGAAGGAGAAGCTTCATTCGACGTGACCAAACACCAGGTCAGGTCCTTTATCGTCGTCATCGGCGATCGAAAAGTCATCGCGCTGGGAACTTCCTTCATGGTGCGTCGTGACGAGCCCGGCGGCAGCGCGTTCACGGTTACGCTTTTGGAGGGCCGTGTGGCTGTTGAGCCGTTGTCTCTGCCTGACGTGCTGCCGGAGCAATCAGCAGCAGTGAGAGTACTAAGCCCCGGAGAGCGGCTACACTTTGCAGACCATTCGCCGGAAACCGTCGATTCGCCCTCGATCGAAAGAGTGACGGCATGGCGGCGGGGACTGCTCATTTTCGATGATGCGTCGCTGAGCGAAGCCGCTGCGGAGTTCAATCGCTACGGCCCGGTGAAAATCACGATCGGTGATGCGGACATCGGAAAAATCCGCGTCGGCGGTGTTTTCAAAATTGGCAATCCCGCCGATTTCGCGCAGGTCGTTGCCAACACACATGATCTTCGAATCATCAATCGCAGCGGCGAGATCGTAATGACAAATAGGCCGCTCGAAGAGAGATCTTCTGACAAGAGGTGATCAGAATAAGTGGAAATTTGACGACTGATTGATGGGAAGACCCCCGCGGTTTACGTCTTACGAGCTGGGCACCTAGTAATGGTTCCCGATTTCTCAATACCAATTCGACGTACGAGCAAGGGAACTGCCCGGGGATCTTCAACATGTACTCAAGCCGAGTCGGCTTTCCGCTGCTCATCGTTCTCAACGCCCTTCTCACACTTGGCGCTTCCATCGCCTTCGCTGCTGCCGATTCGAAATCGCACTTCGATCTGCCCGCGGAGCCCTTGGACAAGGCGCTGCAAGACTTCGCGATTCAGGTGCATTATCAGATCTCGTACGAGCCGTCGCTCGTCGCAGGCGTGCTGGCGCCGGCAATTAAAGGCGAGTTCACCCCCGATGACGTCTTGTCGATGCTCCTCAAGGGGACGAAGCTGAGAGCAGTATACATTCGCGAAGATGTCATCCAGGTTCTCGAGAAAGCTGCGCCGGCCTCTCGAGACGCCACATCTGGAACCCCAAGCACCAATACTTCCGGCGGTGGACTCGTCCGCTCAAATGATCAGACGGCTTTCGGGACTGGCGACAACAAACCCCGCGACAATAAGGAGCTCGAAGAAATCATAGTGACCGGAACACACATCCGCGGTGTGTCGTCGGCATCGCCGATTATTGAGATCGGACGTGACGAGATAGAGCGCTCCGGCTTCCAAACTATAGGCGATCTGATGTTGAGCGTGCCGCAAAACTTTGGTGGCGGCTACAACCCTGGCACGGCAGTCGCAAACTCATACGTAAATAACCGCTACAGTGACAACCCAACCGGGGCGTCGGTTCCTAATTTGCGCGGCCTCGGTCCGGGTTCGACGCTCACGCTGATAGACGGACATCGAATGGCGTCCGGCCTAACGGGCGGCGGCGCAGACATCTCCTCGATTCCCTTGGATGCGATAGATCGGATTGAAATTGTCACCGATAGCGCATCGTCCATCTATGGATCCGACGCAGTTGCTGGTGTCGTCAACGTCATACTAAAAAGAACTTACGACGGCGCAAAGACCAGTCTGTCTTACGGATTGGCGACCCAGGGAGGTGGCACCGAAAAGCGTGCAAGTCAGCTTTTTGGAACGAGCTGGGGCGGTGGAAATGTAGTGGCCTCCTACGAGTACCTGCAACAAGACGCGGTCGATGCGAGAGATCGCGCTTTTACGTCATCAACGCCGGGCCCATTTTCACTGCTTCCCCAAACGAAAAGCAATTCTTTTACAGCCTCGTTGACACAGAATATTTCCGCGACGACGTCTGCATTTATCGATGGAATTTTCGTGGCGCGCGACGCCAATAGTTTCGTGACAAATCCGGGAGTCATGACTCCCTACGACAATGTGTCGACGCTCCGTAAGTATGCCATCGCCACCGGCATCGACGCGAGTTTATGGGGCGATTGGAAACTGTCTCTGTTCGTAAATGCCGCCGAGGATGCAACTCAAAATAATGTAGGCCTCTTAGGGCCTTCGTTGACCCCTGCAGGCGACGAGCGCCTTTTGGGAACACTGGGCAGTGTGGAGGCCAATGCCAACGGAAGCGTTCTCGCTCTGCCGAGTGGACCGGTAAGGCTCGCCATCGGCGCCGGATATCGAAAGGAGAGCTTTTCGGACTTGCTCGGAACAACCGGGGGCGCATTTACCGACAGAACCAACGGGGACCGCAAAATTCGTTACGCGTTCGGCGAGATCTCGATTCCCTTGATCGAGCATTCGCAGCGAACGGGACTCCACCATCTCGACTTCGTGGTCAGCGCCCGCAACGAACGATATTCCGACTTCGGCGACAAAACGGTTCCCAAGGTCGGTCTGGTATACGCCCCCACCGACTCAATGAAGCTACGCACCACGTGGGGACAAGCATTTCGGGCGCCGAATCTATTTGACCTCAATGCTGTGCAGCAGCTGCTCATTCTCGACCTAGCCGATCCAATATCTCCAAGCAGCACATCGCCGGTCTTGATACGAGGCGGAGGCAATCCGGCGCTAAGGCCCGAAACGGCCGATTCGTGGACCCTCGGGTTCGACTACTCGCCGCCGGCCGCCGATGGTTTGCAATTCTCGTCCACCGTGTTCGACATCAAGTACACGAATCGGATTTCGCAAATAGCAAATCCTTTTGCGGCACTGACCGATCCTCTCAACGCATTCTTCGTGGTACGGTCTCCGTCTGTAAGTCTCGCGCAATCGACATACGACGCATATCCGCCAAACGAGATCTTCAACGTTACCGGTCGACCTTTCAATATCAATAGCACCGCGGCAATCCTCGATTATCGACTTCTCAATGTTTCCCGTCAGACAGTTCGCGGCGCTGATCTAACCGTCAATTACAAAATGGGTACCGACTCGAACGGCGTCGTACTTTCCGCAAACGCCGCTTATCTCGACTTGATACAACAAAACACGCCACAATCGCCGACGCAGACGCTGAGCGGACTGGCCTTCTACCCGGCAAAGCTCCGGACGCGCGGCGGAGTAACCTGGAACCTGAACGCTTGGGCCTTCACCGGGACGGTGAACTATCTCGGACGCGAATCGAATACACAGGTGGAGCCGATTCAGAGCGTCGGTTCGTGGACTACCATCGACGCGTCGCTGAGGTACACCCCTGCTCTGCCAGGTTTCTTTTCCGGGTTACACTTCAGTTTGGCGGCGATCAACCTATGTGACCGGAATCCACCTCGTGTTCTCGTTCCGCCGACGGTGCAAGGCATAGACCTTAATTACGATTCGTCGAATACGAATCCTTTGGGACGATTCCTCACCCTGTCGGTTTCGAAGCAATGGTAAATGCTCGCCCGACGCTGAGAGCAGGGCGCCTGCCGTGGGTCCTTGGAATCTGTGTCCTGGCATGGAGCCTTGAATGCAGGTGCGAGAACGGCAAGCTGCAATCTAACTCCACACCTTCAATTGACATTCCGGCAATAACAGCTGCGGCGAGTAGACGCGACATCGCGCTGGATGACATGGTGTCGCTTCGCGAGGTGCGCGAGCCTAGGCAATCTCCGGATGGCCGGCGCGTCGCCTTTCTGGTGAAGCAGGCTTTCCGTCGCTGCGACTGCTATCGAATTGCACTGTACGTAGTGCTCTCAGAGGGGCACGGTCCTGCGCGGAAGCTTGCGGAGGAGAGCTACATCGCCAACTTGCAATGGTCGCCGGACGGCCGATATCTATCGTATTTATCGTCCAAGGGTGGTTCGGTGCAATTGTGGCGACTGGACCCAATCACGCATCGAGCAAATAGGGTCTTCGTGCACAGGTCAAACAATGATCGAAGCTCGGAGCACGCGGCTTATCAGTCTCGTTATCTGCCCGCGTCGGGGGTACTCGACTATCGATGGTCTCCGGATGGCAGGAGGATCGCATTTACCGCTGAGCCGCCGTCCGACCCATCTATCGCCGCTCGGGCCGCGAGGGAGGGGTTCCGCTACGACGATGGCAGTATGAGTGCAATGGATTTGGTGGTCGGCGATTGGGCGTCTGCGCACCGATCGAAGCAGTTGTGGCTGTACGACATTCTCAAGAAGCGTGAGCACTTGGTTTGGACGACCCCGACATATTGGTATTCGAACTTTACCGCAATGTCCTGGTCACCAAACGGTGGGAATCTGGCTTTTTTTTATTCAAACAGAGGCGGTGACGGCTCTGATTCAATGGCGATCGTCGATGCCCTCACATCAAGCGTATCTCAGGTTGGCAGCGTCGGCGGGACGTTAACTTCATCGGCGAGCGTGGCGTGGTCGCCTGACGGACAGGCGATAGCGTATCTCGCGCGCTCCCTCGACTTAGGCTCCTATAAACTAAAAACTTCAAGCACCGTCGACCACTCTAGAAAGGAGCACGGTTACGAGATAAACCCCGGGAATTCCCCTTGGCTCGCGTGGGACACCGATCGGCATCGCATGCTTTTTCTCTCGGATGGCATAGGCCGGGACCGGCGGCAAACCGGAATCTATGCGCTCTCCGACGACGGCGGTGAACCGATCAGGCTGACGGCCGCCACGGAGAAGACGAGCGACTGCGACGTAATTTTGAACGGGGAAATCGCATGTGTGCGGCAGGCCCCCACCGTCGCGCCCAGGGCATCGTTGGTGACGATTGCGACCGGCGGCATTCGAGATCTCGCTGACGTGAACCCTGAGATGACCTCAGTAGAGCTCGCGCCCGTCAGTGAGTTGCACTGGAAAAACACCTATGGAGATGAAACCAACGGGTTTCTAATTCTGCCGACACATCGGGCCGCCGGAATGCGGGTGCCGCTGGTCGTGATTGGTTATGCCTTCAGCGGCGAATTTGTCACACAGGCCAACACGGTATTGACCAGCTATCCTGCGCAGGCGTTCGCCCGCGATGGAATTGCCGTATTGCTATTCAACTTCCCAAGGTTCGAGGGCTGGCAAGGCGCAAATTTCGAGCGAGGTTCCCGTGCATTTGGCTATGGACCGCTGGCCAGTATCCAAGCCGCAATAGAACGGCTCGACACCGAAGGTGTCATCGATGCCCGTCGTGTCGGCATGCTAGGACATAGCCTGGCCGGCTTCTGGGCTCAACTCGCCATCACAAGGACGAACTTGTTCAAAGTCGTCGAGATGCATAACGGTGGTACCGCCTCTGAACCGGGTATGTATTGGGAGGCCGGAACCAGGCAGCAGCGAGAATCGCAGGAGCACGTCATGGGCGGTCCGCCCTATGGCGAGACACTGAAGAACTATTTGGGCTATTCGATGACACTCAATGCGAATCGAATTCACACGCCTGTGCTGATGGAATATGACGCTCTGGAGGCCCTTGCAGGAATGGAGTATTACGAGGCGATGCAGCACTACGGCGTTCCAGTGGAGTTTTTCGTCTACCCGAATGACGGCCATATCACCGAGCGCCCGGAACACCGCTTTATGTCGCTTCAACGAAATCTAGATTGGTTCGAGTTCTGGCTTCTGGACAAGGAAAATGACCCTGAGTCGAAGACCGATCAGTACCTGCGCTGGCGACAGCTCCGGGCTGTCTCGAAGGGAGATATGCAAGGTGACGTGCCCGATGCACAGGTCAAATGACCACGTATTTGCAGCGTTGCAACCGACAGCGGATGCCGCCACGTTGTCGGTAGTCAATTCTGCAGGGTTTCCAGCCGCGCAAAATTTCTCACCCAAGCCTCGATATAGAGCTTTGCAAAAATGTCGCCGACCATTGCGGTGGATTTGACGATTCTCCGCGATAACACAGCCTCCACTTTTTTTGGATCGAGCAACCCTCGCCGAACGAGAATCCCATCGAGGAGAAAAGCCCTTAGAAATTGGGAATTATTCTCCACCACGTCCTTCGCCCATGTACCAGGGCCTCCTTTGCCAAGGCCACGGTTGAGAACTTCCGCGGGAAGCCTATCCGCAAACGCGGCGCGAGCCACCGCTCGGTCTTGCCCCGAACCGCAATGCAAGTAGCCGGGAATGCGAAGTGCGACTTCCGCAAGCGGCTGGCTTACGAGTGGAGCCACCGGCTGCGGGTCATCGGGGGCTGCAAACGGTGAATGATACGCCGTGGAGGTGACCGTAATGAGGCCGAACAGCAGCTTGTGCGAGTCCGGCGGCAGTTCTTGGGCTTGCTTCAACCAAGGATGGAGGAATCGGTCCGCTATCTTGCAGTAGTGCTTCTCGGCGTCGGTGGAGGCAAGCGACATCGAGCTGGCGCCCTCTACACCATATCGCCTTTGCAATTTCCGTAGGGCGCTAAAAGCACCGTATTCCGTTAGGCTCTTGCTCTCTTGGCGGGTGAGTGCCAACGTTCGCCAGAAAGACTGCTTGGTTAACATAGCATAGGCCGTCGCCACGGATAGGAACCGGGGGCCGATTCCATTCAGCCGGATATACTCGAGAAGAATTCCCGCGCCGAGGTTGCGTCCGAAGATATTGTCGCCCAGTTCCCCATTAAAAATAGCAGTCGCATTTGAGTCGCGAGCGAGCGCAGTGTTCCGAGCTTCCACGTCGGGCGCGGAAAAATTCAGTACCGGCCGAACGGTGAGATTGCAGTCGCAAAAGCGACGAAGGTCCAGGCGATCATTCCTTTCGTACTCAATCAAGCGGCAGTTGACGCTTTGTGCCATTGGCCTAGCGTAGGCCCGCTCATCGCCGCAACCCCTGGAATGATAATTGACGGCAGTCAACGACGGCTTATGGGGAGCTCGTGCCAATGCACTCAGCACGATCGATGAGTCCAACCCGCCGGACAGATTGACGAGAATACGGTTGTGTGCCGACGATAACGCGGCAACACTGTGGTCGACGGTGCTGCGCATTGCACGAGTCGCGTCGGAAAAATTGGTGAGCGATCTCTCCTTCAGAAAACGGCGAGGGTCCCAGTACATATATTTGGTGCAGCCACCGGGAGTGCACTCGACGCCTTCTCCGCACTCTAGAGCCGTGATTTCGTTGATCGCCGTTTCCTGTGTCAGATAGTCTCCGCCGACCACTTGGGCGGCTATGCTGTCCCAATTGATCGAGAGCGCTGCCAACTTCAGCGCCGCACAGTCCTCAAGGTACGAAAAGAAGACGTTAAGCGTCCCCACCTTCATGTGGAAGCAAGCCAGGGGACTTACCGGGCCCCGGAGTACTAGCGCGCTTGGCCTATCGGGATAATGTAGAACCGCCACGTAGTATCCCCAATACCGGGAGATCAGCGATTGCCCCATCGACTGAACGACCTCCTCACAGGTATTGCATGACATGCCCGCGACAGGCTTCGCTGGGTTCTCATTCGAGCCATCCGCGGATCGGAATAACTGGCCAAAAACGACTGCGCGTTGGCCTTGAAGCAAAATCGCGGAATTTGTGGGAGGCTCGCCTTTGATGTACGCAGCGTAAAATCCCGGTAGATCTACGACACAGCGCCAAGCGATTGAAGAACTCTTATGACGCCGCCTCACCTCGTTTATGGAACGAGCATCGGAAGGGCTCCGCGGGTCGCCGACGACGGTGATGTAACGAAACATGATATGCGCTAGTTTGATTCGCCGACAGCCAGAATGGGCGTGAATGTCTGGACATGCTCCGCCGTATCATTGAGAACAAATTCGCCGATCTGGACCCACGCGTGCGCGAGGAATGGCTTAGTCGACACGCCGATCACGAACGTGCACGGGATCTTCTTCCTCGAGAGGAAGAGCGCCAAGACCAGCGAGTCGAACAAACAACGCCGGTCCGCCGTGTAGAACCAAATGCGTAACCTAAGAAAGGCCACCAACATCTTTTTGGCATCCTCCAAGGTTGCAGTGCGTTGGACACGGCGGATCAAGTGCTGCCGTTGGGAGAGCAAACCGACGAGCGATGCCAACTGGTCATCCCGGTGGCGAAGGGACACAGTCCATAAAGACATCATGAATTGCATAAGATGCTTTGCCGGCGTTCCGCTGCGCTGGATGGCGGAGCCAGTTGTCATCGCTGCCACGGGGGTCGGAGGAGTGGACGACCGTTTGGGCGCAGGCGATGTCGTCAGAATCCCTCGATCGACGAGGGAAGAAATCAAACTCTCGGATTCCGTGATCGTTGCGTTCGTCGTGACTTGAGCGGACCCGTGCGAATCGGGCCAATTCTGGATGCGGATCCGCAGATGCGGCAAGTACTCCGCGTGAATTCCGACGTACGCGCCGGTGGCGAGTTCCAATATGATCGCACCGTCTTCCAACTCGCAGCAGTAGGAATGCGCGCTTAAAAAGCATGTCCGACGCGCAGTAACTTCCGAGCATGCCTCGACGGCCGCTTGTCCGTTACGCTGTGACAATGAGTTGTGTTGCATCGTAATAGACCGGCGTGCAGCATTCGCTGCACACCGGTAAAGTCACGAGGCCTATTTCCTAGTCCTGGTCATAGATGTGCGCGAAATCAAGATACACCCCAGTAAACGTGTCCTGGGTCGTTTCAGTCACCCTGCCAAGTTCGATCATCATGAGAAGATTCCTTCTGTGGAAGTGATTTGGATACTGCTTGCTGTCCGCGGTAGCTTGGTCAACGTGCGCGTGAACATCGGGTCGCGTCAATACTGTTTTTGTGACACATGCATTGACGGTGTGCGGCCTGCAAGGCAGAGCGAAAGAATGGTTACTGATACGTGCGAGGAATGTCCTAAAATGCAGAACAAAAAAATCGGTTGATTTCAGCGCCTTAGATACCTTTTTAGCTTGTCGTCTAACTAGTCACCGTTTCGCGTTTGCAAAAATCGAACGGCAATGAAAGCAAACGGACTGTGATACAAATTAGAACGTCTGCCGTGACGCGAAGTGCCACCCTTAAAGTGGATTGAAGCGGGTGGCGGCAATTCCGGTGCCAGGACTAAGGGTGACATGGCGACGGGAGCTCTCGCCCCGACGCGCACATTCAAGGGGAAATTCCAGGCAGCACATGCAAGCTGAAGAGACGCGGCGAGACCGCTCGATGATGACGCATGGCCTGCCCGAGAGTCGCTCCCGTGACCGAAAACCATCGCCCCATTTCCGCCAATGTCGCCGCGCCTGAACGCAGTCCATACCAGGCCACCAGTGCCCGCCCGAGCACGCCCACGTGCGTCGCCGAGTAGATGTCGGTCGGCATCACGTTTATCAAACGCGCCACACCTCCAACGAGCTGCTCCTGGGTTGGCAGCGCGGTGGGATGCGCGGACATGTACCGCGCCTTTTGGACGAACACTTTGTCGCCTACAATACGGGAATCGACCGGTGAGCCGTGCGACAAGAGATTTGCGACATAAGGGGTTTCATCTTGGTCCATGAATTCCCGATATCCTCTCAATCCGTGGTGTCCCTTCACCTCCAGCTCGTTTTTTAAGGCAACCGTAGTAATCGGTATCTGTGCAAATTCACCCACATACGCTCGCTCGGAGCTGAATGGGTAGTCCAGTCGCCGCCGGCAAAGACCCGCCAATATCGGGCTGCGATGTGCACGGCGCACCACGTGAGGCAAATACTCGGGCGCAACCACCTTCGAGTCGTAGCGCGCGTCGAACACGCCGCGCCCTTGCACGAAGCCCCCGGCGCGGAGGTATCGCGAGTACCGGTTGGATAACCGCTGCATGAACGCTTGAAGCGATGCACCGGCGGTCTGCAGAACGAGAATGCCTGAATTGGGCTCCAAGCAGTACCCATGCAGAATGGTCCCGCACTCCGTGCAGGCAGCGGCGACCAAGAATTCAAATCTTTGCACATGCGGAGCGTATTGACGAGGCGCTTGAGGGAAACGCCTAAAGGTGTGAGGATCGAAGAACATATCCGCCCCAGTCCGCCCACGCACTCGAACGTAGTGGATTGCATCCTTGAATTCCAGGCGTTCCAGGCGTGGCATCCTATGTGCCTTTGGCGATCCTTCACGTGGCGACTTCCGGTGCCGCCGCCGCATTGAATTTCAAACGTCCGCTATACATCGCAAATTGCGCAAATTGACGGACAAGTCAATATCTAAGGCATGAGGAGGGGCTGCGCACACTATAGTGTCGCGCACTCGGATGCCCGGTTTCGTACACTACGAATGCGTGTGCCGACAGCGATCAAATTGGCTTATTTGCAGCATTTCGTTAACCACGGAGCAATTCTTCAATTGGGACCGTCGACCGGAATCCGTTTGGTTACGGGTCCATCGATTTACTGCAAGCTTCGGTCTTGATTGCGATTGGCGCCCGAGTTGTTCGGATATATTGCGTGAACGCGTCGGATTCGACGCCACTTGTTCGGTTGTTTAGCCCACATGTTGACCCTAAGGAATGGGGTGTGTATGTCAAAGCATCAACTTCCCGTACTGAGTGGCGCGCTTACAGCGTTCGAAGCCGCGGCGCGGCACCAGAGTGTCAAGGCAGCCGCCAACGAATTGCACGTCACTCGTCCGTCGGTGAGCCGGCACATAAGACAATTGGAGCGGCAGCTAGGGCGTCGCCTATTCGAGAGACGTCACAGACGGATTGTTTTGACTGTTGACGGAGAAATGTTGCTAGGCGACGTGACCCTGGCACTCTCTCATGTTCAAGGCACCATCGTCCGGTTGAGCGGTGGCCAAAGGCCGAACAGACTCGTCATTTCCGTCGATCCGGACTTTGCCGGGCTTTGGCTGGTACCAAGGCTTGCAGAATTCCACGCAATCGTGCCCAACACTCCGGTGGAGATTGTCGCCGAGAAAGGCACCCATTCATTGCACAACCGTCATTTTGATTGCGCCATCCAGTACGCCGAAGCTGGACTGGAGCCTCAACACGGCGAGACTTTGTTTCGGTCCCGCCTATTTCCGGTGTGCGCTCCGGGTCTTGTGAAAATGCTGCCGCTGCGTACCCCGAAGGATCTTCAACACCACAGGCTGTTGCACGATCGGTCGATTGCCGAATGGCAGGAATATTTTCAGAGTTGTTCGAAGGCGAACGACATCGACGTGAGATTAGGCCTTGTTTTCAGCGAAACCTCCCATTGCATGGATGCCGCCGCGCGCGGACAGGGCGTCGCTATGGGGGACGATTTCTTGGCCGCGATTCATCTGTCCGAAGGGCGTCTGGTGAAGGCGTTCGATTCGGGTCTCTATTCCAAGAATGCCTACTACTTCATCGTCCCCAAACAGGACGAGAAGAACCCTGTTGTCACGACATTTCGCAATTGGCTATTCCAGAGCGTCGATCGGCTTCGCCGCAACCTGCGCGTTCGTCGTATCGGCATGGGCTAAACCACCGCCCGGTCTTCCTCTGCTTTCTCGAGTAACTATAAGTTACGTGAAATAGGACAAAAAGATCGCTTGAGGGGAGGCAGTCGGTTCGGCATTCTCCTTTCGCCCGATTAGTTTCGCTCGCCAAGTAGGGTGAGCCATCGAGCGGTGGGGCGATTTGCTGCAACGGACGCACAGGGATACGCCATATGTACAGGACACGGACTACGATCGACAAGGACGCTTTGCACGAGGACCTCGTTCGAGAGGTCGATGAAATTTACGAAGGCTGCTCCACTCATCCCGCGATCGCGGTATTGCAGTCATTCAACCGGCGCTTCTCTTCCCGACCTTTGACACGTCCCGAGCTTCTTCTGTTTTTGGCCAGCATGGCGACCTTCAATCGGCACACGATTGGCGGTATTGCGATCCTGGCCGGAAGGCTGTCGGATCAGATTCTGCCTCTCCTGCCCAAGGTCGGTCATGAGATTGGCGCCTGCGTACTCGACGCGGCAGTTGATGAATATGGCTTGCGAGAGACCATCACCCACGTGGAATTGGCACGAAATTTCGCGGCATATCTGGGGATTTCAACGGAGGAAATCGAGGCGCGCGAGAATGCATGCTCCGCGGCCCTCGAACTAGGTGATGCCTTGTTTGCTTGGTACCGGGAGAGGCCGGTCGCTTTTGCCCTCGGTGTGCATACGGCATCGGAGATCACCAGCGTCGAAGAGTTCGTTCCTTGGCACGACATTTTTCTTAAATTCCCCCAATACCGCTTCTCGCGCGAGATGCCGGAGTTTGCGTACCTGCGGGCGCATTACGCTCACGAACCGGATCACGTCAATAGTGCAAAGCGTTGTATTGCACGCTACCTGGATGTTCTCCCGGGGGAGCAGGACCATCTACGCGAAGGGACGCGGGTGTATCTCAGCCTGTACAGGAAGATGTTCGATCAGTTGAGCGAGCGTATTTTTGGATAGCGACGAGGCGAGCAGCACCCTCTCGTAACGGTCGGAACAAATGCTCACGCAGCCTCAGATCTCGGGAACAACGTCGGATACGCGAATTCGGCATTTGGTGATGTCGAGCGAAGACCCGTTGGCTCAAGACGGGCCGAACGTAGTCTTTAATCTCGCGCAATCGCCCAAGAAGATATCGTCGGTCTACGTGTACGACAAGCGCGGTACGGAGCTGTTCGAGCGGCAATGCGGCACGTCTGACTATTATTTGCGGCGCGTTGAATCGCGGTTGTTGAATTGGTACGCCGGCGACATCGTCGGACTCTGCGGGTTTCTACCGATCGTCGAATTGGGAGCGGGGACCTCGGAGAAGACGCGGGTCTTATTGGCGGAATATGCGAAGCATGGAGTGCGCTGCGACTATTTTCCAATCGATCTCGATACGGAGACACTGTCGTATTGCGCGCAGGAGCTAGTGTCTACCTTTCCGCTCCTTTTCGTGCATTGCCTGAGCACGACGTATCACAAAGGACTGCGCGCGCTGCCATACTGCCCTGGGGCGAGATTGTTCATGTTTCTGGGCAGCTCTCTTGGAAACATGGAGTGGCGGGAGATCGACGGCCTGCTATCGGAACTGTTCGACAGCGGGCGGCGGGGAGACTATTTCTTGCTCGGCGCCGATTTGGACAAGGATCCCGCCATCATCGACAGGGCATACAACGATTCTGCGGGATACGGTCCGCGTTCGACCCTGAATATGCTCGATCATCTCAACCGCCGTTACGGGGGCAATTTCGTCACGGACAATTTCCGGTATCGATCGAAATATGATTCGCGCATGAGGAGGAACGAGGTCCGCATCGAGAGCCTGGTGGATCAAACGGTGACCCTCTCTGCTCTCGGCATCACCGTGTCTTTCGGCGCGGCAGAGCTGATTGATGCAGAGGTCATGTGGAAGTTCGATCCGGAAGAGCTCGGCTCGTTATTGGACCGCGCAGGCTTTTCAATGGAGCGTCGATGGATTGAGCCCATCTACCGATACGGGCTCTTTTTGCTGCGCCACAAGTGACATGCGCGGCCCTTCTTTAGAGATCATTCATCTGACCCTGCGTGCGCGGCGCGACCAGGCACTGGTGCTGGACGAAGAGGATTGGCACGCCCTGTCCGTCGTTGCCAAGCGTATGCTGTTCTGGTGCGGCGGATCGATATACGGTTGCCGATGCGAAGGGAGTGAAATTCGCCTCGCCATATACAGGGGGTATGCGTCGGTGGGCGCAATCGCCCATCACATTTCGGTTGCCTATGCCATTCATCTTCGACGACGACACGGATGGTCCGGCAGCGCTTTCAAGCATTACATTGCCATTGCCATCGACGGCGATCTGTTCCTGGATGATCTGGTGATTTGGCTGCATCGTGCGCATGAATCCGACGAGGCGGAAGGCACGCGAGCAAGGTTCTGCTGGACCGGGGACTCGGCATACCTCAGCCCCAAATCGTTGACGTGGATTGCGACCGAACGCGTACTAGCCGCATTGAGTCCGGGCGGCGCAGGAAGATCGGCGTACATTCGCCGGAAGACGCAGCCGATTGCTCCGGAGATCATGGCAATCTTGACCGGCCGCGCTCCTCGTGGATCGCGGCAAGCATCGGACGACGTACTTGCAAGGCGCACGACGATGCGCGGGGAAGCCCCGGAACGGCCGACTATCGAAGGGATCGCCCGGTTCGTCGCCGAATACAGCCACATCTCGTACGAAGATATGCGTTCCGCCTCTCGTAAGCGTGCCATCGTCAAGGCGAAGGCCATCGCCGCCGTACTATGCGCGCGAAACGGCGCAACCGTGTCTGCGGTGGCGCGCCTATTCGGACGCAGTCGATCGACTTTGATCGAGCAGGCAGACCGCTATCGCGAGACTCAGCCGCAGCTTTTCGCTCATGCCGAACAAGCACTCGAAGCGCATTTGGAAAGGGAAGCCGGACGGCATGACGATCAATCTGTTCGGCTACCTCATTTCGACCGTCAATGTGCCGGGCCTATCCGCGGCGTGGCGATACACACCCAGGCTCGTGCCAATGGAGTCGAGGACGGGATAGCCTCCCTCAGCAAACGATAGATCGGGGCTTTCCTTGATCTTGTTCCGCAGCAGGCGCTGCTGCAGGACGAGGGAATCCAAGCCGTTGATCGACTGACGCACCAGTTCACGCGCGATCTGCGCCACATCAGGGTAGTGCGGTCCGTCGACCGAATCGGCTTCGTATTCCATCGCGATCGCCAAACATCCAAGCACCGATTCGGCTTTGGACAGGTTGCCGCGCTCAGTCTCGATCGCTTCGTGCAACCCTTTAGGAACCGGCACTCCGTAGACATGTTCCACGGACTGAGCTCTTGCCGGGCGCGCGCTCCGTCGAGCTCCGGACGCCGATCGCCGGGTAACCATAGTCACACCTCGCTTCAAGGTATTGCATCCAATGAAGACGTCATAAAACCCGTACAGCAGTATACCTGTATGTATAACCAGGTACATCTTTTTTTGAGCATTTTCGCTGGTCTGCGCGCGATTGCGCAGAGGTCATAACCATCTGAAATTAATGGCTTATTGCCACGCTTACCCCGAGCCTACCTGCACCCGATTCCTTCCTAACGCCTTGGCCCGGTATAGAGCCGCATCGGCATCGGCCAATAGCCGGTCGGCGACCGCCTTCAAGTCCGTTTCGTGCCGTCCAGGGGCAATCGCCGCTACCCCGACCGACACGGTCAAGCTGCGCTCGATCTGCGTGGTGAGGGCAAATGGCAGCGCTGCGATGACTTCGCGAATGCGTTCGCCCAGCTTCGCCGCCTCGGCCGCGCTTGCGTCGGGCAATAGAATTGCCAGTTCGTCGCCGCCGAAACGCGCCGCAGTGTCCATGCTGCGAATCTGGGTTTCGACGCGTTGCGCAATCTCTTTGAGTGCATTGTCCCCCGCCAGATGTCCGTAACCGTCGTTGATGCTCTTGAACCGGTCGATGTCGATCATCAGGCATGCAATGGTTCCGCCGCGCCGTTGCGCGCGCGCCAGATCTTCCTTGAGTCGTTCCTGCAAATAGCGTCGATTGTGCCAACCCGTCAAGAAATCGGTGATCCCTGCGCGCAGCAGGCGCGCGCGATTGACCGCGTTTTCGATGCACACGGCGGCGACCGCGCCCAAGTGCGCGAGAAAATCCGTTCCGTGATGACGCGTGAAGCGCGTGGGATCGCGGCTGCCGAAACACAACGCGCCGGTCGCGCGGTCCTTGCGCGGGAGCGGCACCAGGGCGGCGCTCTTGAGGTTCGACGTGTCCGGGAACAGGAGATGGTGATCGGCTCCTACGAAGGGACCGAGCCACGGCTTGTTGAGCACGGCCAATTGCGGGGCGAGGCCGATCAATGAATCGACGAAGAAAATCTGCTTGAATTCCTCGGGCCGATCGCCGCCGGCGATCAATAGATGCCGAACCTCGTGCTGTGGATCGAGCAGCACGACGCTGACGGCGTCGAGTAAATAGGACTCGCGCAAACCATCGACCATGGCGCGCAGCAGCTGCGCCAAACTGTCGGCCCGCAGCAGAGTCAATTCGCGCGCTTGCGTGCGCTTCAAGATGGTTTCGTTGTTGGCGGCCTCCGCGGTCAATTCCTTGAGGCGCTTTTTGAGGTCTTCGTTCTCCTGATTCAGATCATCCATGTCCGATATCCCCAAGGTCGCCGTCAGCTTGCACGCGCTGCCGCCCGCACATCCAAGTACGCTCGGCCGCGATTCATGATGTCGGTGAATTCCGCCGCATCACCCGTCTTCACCGCCGCGACCAGGCGAGCGACCGCTTGCTGCAAGGCCAGCAATGACTCGCCTCCATAGTCGTTCAAGTTCTGGATTTCGAAATACAGCTCGGGACTTTCGGCGGCGACGCGGCTCGCCACTTCCAGCTGGGCATCGAAAGTAGTGCTCGACAGCTTCGCCAACCTGGGCGCCGCCTCGCCGCTGTCGGCCAGCGCGGTGAAGAAGGCAATATTGAGCGCATGCGACAACCC
>Ga0073928_10001992_pt1 | contig 37081 bp, 39 predicted proteins | sample PaiPotPPA55metaG_FD_76969 | JGI IMG/M metagenome (GOLD analysis project Ga0073928, IMG submission 76969) | Iron sulfur acid spring bacterial and archeal communities from Banff, Canada, to study Microbial Dark Matter (Phase II) - Paint Pots PPA... ... | reverse complement strand
GATGGCCTCCTCCACTACTCTAGTTCAATCCAAGGGCCATGAGCACGGCGCGTGTTGGGCGCATCATAAAACTGCCATTGGATCTTGGTCAGAATCGAATCCGGGATTTCGGCAATGTCACGCCTGTTCTCGCTCGGAATCAGGATACGCTTTGCGCCCGCCTCGACGGCGAGTTGCATCCGCTCCGGAACCCCGTTTACCTTGAGTTCGTCCAGCAGCGGCTTGTATTGGCCGTCGGCTCCAAGCGAGACGATGAGCTGACGTATTGCATAGATGATTGTTCGAAGTTCAGCGTCGGATCTCGTTAACGCCACCTGTGATCGCTCTCCCTTGATCGCAATTACCGCTATGTGCCCTGCGCCTTCGATCAGTTGCAGATCAGTCTCACTAGGGATGCGGGGCTCCCGATAATACATTCCGAAGGTGCCGAGCAGCTCCTGGTTTTTGGAGAGCAGCGGTTGAGACCACGCGCAATCCGTAACTTAAAGCAACGTCTCGATGATCAACCCATAAAGGGTCGGTCGCGATGTCGGAGACGATCACCCGGTGCTGCCGAAATGGAGCAGAGCCACACGAACCGATGCCAGGGCCAATCTCGAGCGGACTGATGGCCTCAATCCAACCCTTGGGGAGTCGAGGAGCGGCAGCGGGCCAAAGCCGCGTGCCGTCCGCATCCATCAGCATTACCGCCGAAATCCGCCTGTGCGTCGATCGTTTCACATAAGGTTTCAAGAATATCTGCCAGGCGAGCGCCGCTGGCGATCATCTCCAAGGTTCTTTTTTCTGCGGCCTGCAGTGCCTCGGCGCGCTCGCGATCCTCGATATCGGTATCCGCCCCGTACCAGTTGATGATCTCGCCGAAATTGTCGCGCATCGGTTCCGCGCGCGTGAGAAACCAGCGATATTCCCCGTCGCACCGCCTAAGGCGCGCTTCGATCTCACCAGGATGCCCGGAAGCGAGCAGCGCATGCCACTTGTCCACGACCCTTTCCAGGTCGTCGGGATGAATGACGGTTTTCCAGCCCCAGCCGCGCGCTTCTTCGGCGGAGATACCCGTATAGTCGTGCCACCGCTGATTGAAGAATTCGACGCAGCCGTCTGGTAGAGCGGACCACGCCATTGTGGGGATCGCATCTACCATCCGTCGGTATTTGTCTTCAGCCGTCTTCATTTCGTGGAACGCGCTGATCCGACTTTTGTCGCCCGTTTCTGCGCACTGAATCTCTTCGAACGCCCCGGGGTCCGAGAAACGCCGTCAACGCATCTTCGTCGAATTCGAGTGGCGCGGGTGTCAGCGCGGCGGTCTCGCATCAACAGTCCGCGCGCGGATTGATTATACCATCCAGGTGACCCGATTCGTGCTGGATCCGCTTCGGTCACCGAGGTCGGAAAGCCCGTGCGTCCGAACCCTGATCTCTCGATCCGCGAACTGCCAGCTTTGACACCGTGGACCGAACAGGCGCTTCCGAACAATGACGGCGAAAGGAGTGCTAAAGGAGAGTGAACACTTCTTTCACGTGGGCAGACTAACAGCCCTGAAATGGGACGCTATCGTAGGCTTCATCGAGCGCGGAGAACAGGAGGAAGCGCCGAGAATACCGCTCAAGCGCGGAGGCTTCGTGGGTGGTTCGTAGAAGGGTAGAGCGCCCCTGCAAGGCTGTTGGGTAGAGCCCACGCGCGCCGGCCTGCTTCGGTTCAGATTCGATGGCGTCTTCCGGGTGAGTTGGATTTTCGGAAATTCTCGGAGACCACCGAACTTCGGGACACGCCGGAAAACCGCGCGCTGCTTGGCAAGCAAGCCGCGATTATCAGCGCCGAAATTCGCGCGGGCACGTTTGACTACGCTCGCTGGTTTTCAGGTAGCAAGCGCGCAGGATCGATCCAATCTCCTGTGCCTTCGGGGGAGCCGAAGCGCGGGAAGAGGGTCACGATCGGCGAATACTATCAGCGTTGGATCGAACGAAAGCTACCGCCGCTGGTTCGGCCTTCCCGCGCACGCGGCTATCGCAACCATTTTCGACCTACATTCTTCCCTCGATAGCGGACGTTGAGCCCGCGCGGTTCTCGCTCGAACATTTGGAGGACCTGAGACTGCGTTTTCAAGGGAAGCAAGGGCTCGCGCTGAAAAACGACACGAAACGTTATCGATCGCTTCGGACGCTGTTTCGTGATGCGCGCAAAGCCGGCGTGGAGGCGGCATTTCCATTCGCCGATTTGGAGTGGCCGCGTCGGGTCGTACCCGGACCTGACCTGTTCACCAAAGAGGAGCGGGCCCGCTTGCTCGGATATTTTTTCGAGTACGCGCTGGCGCGTGGGTCGACATCAAGAACGGTACGAGGCGAGACCGCACGTTCCGTACTACGCCTTTCTCTTCACGCTCTTTTTTCCGGCATGCGCCCGTCGGAGCCGGTGGCCCTGAGGGTGAAATCGCTTGACCTCACGAACGGTACGCTGTTCGTTGAGCGTTCGCGGTCGCTTGGTGCGGAGGCGGCGCCGAAGACCGCCGCCTCGGCGCGCGTCGTGAGATTGACACCGCGAAATGTCGAGGTGCTGCGCCCGCTCATCGAGCTGCGGGCTGAACCGGAGGACTACGTGTTCAAGAACACGCTCGGCGAGCCGATCGACCAGCGGAGCTTCTACAAACTTTTTTGCTCGGCTCAGAGGGTTCTCGCCATCCCGATGCGCGAACTCTACACGACAAAGGGCACTTATGTTTCGACGAGGAGGACTCGCGGAGTGAACCTGGCGTAGCTTTCCGGGGAAGACTGGGGTAGCGGACGCAACACTTCGCCGGCACTACGGGAGGTTCATTCACACCGACGCGGACGCCTTGGAGCTGTCGAAAATCGACTCTGACAGGTCCGAATTGGCGCAGTTTGCCCCTCCGAAGGGTAACCGGTCGAACAACCCTTTGCTTTACAGGGGAAATTGGTGGAGCAGAAGGGATTTGAACCCTCGACCCCTACGTTGCGAACGTAGTGCTCTCCCAGCTGAGCTACTGCCCCACACTTTCAGGATTGAAGCCTGCACAGCCGACGCCTTAATCTACGGCGTTGGGCTGACAGCCGCCAGCTAATTATAACTTGCTGCCGCGCTCGTCGGGTCCCAGCGCCATTCGGAGCCAGGCGCGCAAGCTATCAGCCAACTCCGGCCGTTTCAAGCCGAAACCGATTTGCGCAGTTAGATAACCGACGCGGTCGCCGAGATCATAGCGCGTGCCTTCGAATTCATAGCCGAACATCTTGCGCTTTTTGTTCAACGCCAGCAGCCCATCGGTCAACTGGATCTCGCCGCCGGCCCCCGGCTTGCCGGTCGCCAATAGATCGAAAATGTCTGGGGTGAGGATGTAACGGCCAACTATCGCAAAATCGCTCGGCGCCTCTTCGATCGATGGTTTCTCAACCATCCCGCGCAGTTCGTACAATCGCGGACGCGTGGGTCTTACGTCAACAATTCCGTATTTAGGGATTTCGGTCCTTGCTACGCGCATTAGCGCAACCGCCGGCGCGTTCTCGGCTTCGCTCGTGTCGAGTAACTGCCGGAGGCAAGGGCGCTCGCTATCGAAAATATCGTCTGGCAAGATAACGGCGAACGGTTCATCGCCGATTGCCTCACGCGCTTGCAACACCGCATGACCAAGGCCCAACGGGTGAGGTTGCCAAGCCGCCGTGAATCGCGCAAGGCGATTGGTTTGAAGCAGGTTTTCCAGAATGTCTTGCCTACCGCGCCGCTCCAAATGCCGTTCCAGTTCCGGGGCCGGCTGGAAATGCTCCAGTGCGATAGTGCGGTTGGGACTCAGCACCAGCACTATTTCTTCAATCCCTGAAGCTACCGCCTCCTCGACCACCACCTGGAGCGCCGGCTTGTCTACTACCGGCAGGATCTCCTTAGGAATTACTTTCGACGCCGGCAGCATCCGCGTGCCCAAGCCGGCAGCAACAATCACGGCTTTTCGAACTTTCATGGTTTTTTCCGACCAGGTATGTGCGAGCCTCCCTCCGCCTCACTCGGGTCTCAAACTCACCCGCTGTCACGGCTATGCGCCGCGGCGCAAACCACTCAAGCAATTTGATAAAATCAGCAACCGGGTTTGATATTCGTCCCTGCGCCTCTACAAACCCGAATTCGCGTGCTGGAACAAGGGAAGAGCGGCTCGCTCAACGCCCTACCAAAACCGCGGCGGGCGTACGTTCGCCTTGCGATTTGCTTCGGAAGGGTTTCTCAATCCTAATTTTAATTGCGCCCTCCTGTGATGTAAAGTTTGAATTCAATGAGGACAGCATATCTTGACGCCTTTTCCGGCCTCAGCGGCGATATGATAGCAGGTGCAATACTCGATGCTGGTGCCGACTTCGACCTGCTCAAAGACATGGTCGATACGCTTCAGCTACGAGGTTGCAAACTTTCCACACGCCGGAAATCGGTTAGCGGGATCGAAGCGCTGAAGTTCGACGTCGAAGTGGTGGAGCCGCAACCTGAGCGGCATTTGCGAGACATCAGGGCGATTATTCAGGGCGCCGGTATTGCGCCCAAGGTCGCGCGCGACGCGATCAGGGTCTTCGAATTGCTCGCTGATGCCGAGGCGAAGGTTCATCACACAACCCCCGAGCAGGTTCACTTTCACGAAGTGGGTGCGGTCGATTCGATAGTCGATATCGTGGCTGCGGCTTGGGGATTCGACCTGCTTAACGTCAGCGATGTGCTGGTTTCAGCGCTCCCATTGGGGACGGGGTTCGCGAAATCGCGCCATGGGATAATTCCGGTGCCGGCTCCGGCAACGGCGGAGTTGCTGGCTGGCTTCCCGGTGCGTCTGAACGACGGCTCCGGCGAAATGGTGACGCCGACTGGGGCGGCGGTGCTAAAGGCGTTTGCACGTCCAGCAGCGGGCGCGCTCCGGTTCGAAATCGAGCGGGTCGGATATGGGGCCGGGAGCAAGGATTTTGCCGACCGTCCCAATGTGCTGCGCCTGCTGCTGGGTCACCAGAGCAGCGCCTTCGACGCCGACGATTTGCTCGAAATCGTCGCCAATATCGACGACCTGAATCCCCAGATATACGATCATGTATGTGAGCGGCTTTTCGCGGCCGGCGCGCGCGACGTGACGATTACTGCAACGATCATGAAGAAGGGACGGCCGGGGGTTATTCTTGCAGTGTTGGCCGAGCCTGCTCTCCGCGATGAACTGGCGGGGATTATATTTGCCGAAACCTCGACGATCGGGATCCGCTTCCATCCCGTATCGCGGCTCAAGCTCCCGCGCAAGACGCTATTGGTAGAGACACGCTTCGGCGGAATCCGCGTGAAAGTTTCCGGCACAGGCTCCGCTCCGCTTACCATCGCGCCAGAATACGACGATTGCCATCGAGCCGCGCTCGCGCATCACGTTCCCCTTAAGCTAGTGATGGATGAAGCACGAAATTCCGCAAACCGAGCCGTTACAACGTGATCGAGCGGCTGCGAATCAACGAAATCTTCTTTAGTATCCAGGGCGAGTCGACCTGGGCCGGATGTCCCTGCGTGTTCGTGCGACTCACTGGATGCAATCTGCGTTGTCGATGGTGCGATACAGAGTATGCATTCTATGAGGGACGCCATCTCACAGTCGACGAGATCGTCGAACGTGTGCGCAGCTACAGGTGCGACCTGATTGAGGTCACGGGTGGTGAACCGTTACTGCAGAAAGGCGTCCACAGCCTGTTCCGGTTGCTGCTGGAATGTAGTTTCACGGTGATGGTTGAGACTTCGGGCGAGCGGGATCTAAGTCTCGTCGACCCTCGCGTTATCAAGATAATGGATTTGAAATGTCCGTCCAGCGGCGAATGTGCGCGCAATCGCATGACCAACCTGCAATATCTCTCGAGGCGTGACGAAGTGAAGTTTGTCATCGCCGACCGATGTGATTTCGAGTGGGCCTGCAAGATCGTCAACCAGTATCAGCTGCACCGGCAATTAAGCGCGGTTCTGATGAGCCCAGTGTTCGGCACGCTCCCACCAGCCGACTTGGCCGGTTGGATTCTAAGGGAGCATCTGTCGGTTCGAATGCAACTCCAGATGCATAAACACATCTGGTCGCCTGGAACTCGCGGGGTATGAAATTTTGGCTTCCTTGATCGCTCCCGCCTGCGAGCGAGAGCGATAGTCATCACTTAGGTGCCCCTCAGAGCCTGCTATTAACTAAATAGTGTCCAGTGCGGGGACCTGGATTCTGTAACAAATTTGACGATGCGGAGCCGGCGCTGTTCTCTCCGTGACAGCACGAAGGGACCAACGAACCAGCCTATTGCACATCATCATCGTCGTTGACGATTCGTGCGGGGAGTGGCTCCGAATCATCACTTTTATCAGACGGAGATATGCCGCTGCTCGCAGGCACAGGACTGGCTTCAGTGGTGCTCGCAGGAATCGTGTGCAGTCCTGGTGCGGCTGGTCCCGTGGTGAGGGTTGGTTCGAGCGGCGGCGGAGTGACGAGCGATGGGGGTGGCGTCGACAAATTCGCGGTTTCGATGCCGCTGCCAGGCTCTGGCCCGGGCATCACGTAAGTCGGAATCCCGGCACGGAGTTCAACCGCCTTCTGGAGCTTGCCCATGTCGACCCGATCCTCGAGGCCGAGCCGTTCCACTTCGCGCACCGCGTGATTCCACAAGCCCGGATACATCGCGTAGAGGTCGTCATGAACCTCGACGTAAAGCGCATCATCACGCCATCCGAATTTGATCGGTTGATACACGAAGCGCCCTGGGGTTCCGATACTGACTTTCGAGTACAGGCGCTCAATATCTTCCGGATACAGCCGCACGCATCCATGACTGACATTCATGCCCACACCCCACGGCACATCGGTGCCATGTAGAGCATATTCGGGGAGGCTCAACGACAGCCGATAATGGCCGAGCGGATTGTCGGGTTCGCCGCCGGGAATGACATGATCGGCCTCGCCATCGCGTTCCAGATGCTCTTGATAGATGTCATTGGGCACGACCCAGGTCGGATCCTTCGTCTTTGCTATTACTGTCCAGACGCCGACGGGGGTCTTCCAGTCGAACCGGCCCAGTCCGACTGGAAACGTGTAGACCACTGAGGCTGTAGTTCGGCGGCTAAACGAGACCGCCTTCAACTTCCCCCGGTGACGAACCGCAGTAGGCGAAGGGTAATAGTAGTACAGCCGCATTTCCGGGATATTCAGCACCACACCGACGCGGGGCGCCTCGGGTAGAATGTGTTCCGTCGGCAACACTATTTCCTTGCCCGGTGGTGGTGACCACCAGTCGAGATGATTGTTTGCGTCGGAGACCTCTTTGGCCGACAAACCGTACCATCGCCCCACATCGAGCAGCGAGTCGCCTGGCTGGATTCTGTACTTCGAGAGCGAACCGACCACGGCGCCGCCAGTGCCTGGTAGCGGATACGCAAACAGCGGACGATTGGCGAACTCGGTTTCGTTCCAATTATGTGCGAATGAAAGCGAGGCGAATGCTGCTAACAGGACCAGTACCGCCACTAACGATTCCAGCAGCCGTCGATTATGCATAAGCCTGAATGACGCCGACAATTGCCTGGCGTCGGAGCCCCCCTGGCCATAACCAGTTCTCTCCAGCGGGTTCTCGCGGAGCGGTTTATGTCCTAACAGATTTTAAAGTACGCGCAATTACTCGGCAATGGCCCGCAGATTGGCGAATTTCAGCACGAGCAATTTGAGTCCGCCCCGTTCAAAGGCAATCCACACTTTGGATGCATCGCCGCGGCCTTCCCGCCGTTTGATGACGCCGCGGCCGAAAGTCTGATGGTATACCCTGGCGCCGACCTTGAGGCTCGCAGGTTCTGCCCCGTCCTCCTCTGGTAGCTGGCTGTCACTGTAGTCGACATAGGGCTCACGTGAAGGCGGGCGCAACCCCCCCGGCCGGGCATTCTCCGGTGCGATTCGCCGTATCAGAGCCTGATCGATTTCACCGAGGAAGCGGGACGGTATGGTGTCCTGCCGATTGCCGTAAAGCTCGCGCGAGAGTGCGTTGGTCAAGTAGAGCAAGCGACGCGCCCGCGTCATCCCCACGTAGCAAAGCCGGCGCTCTTCCTCGATTTCGTGCGTGCCGTTCTGGGGGCGCATATGGGGGAAAAGCCCCTCCTCCATACCCGCAATAAAAACCACCGGGTATTCGAGGCCTTTCGACGTATGCAGGGTCATCAGCGTGATTCTGCCACCGAAGGACGCGAGTTGGTCGACATCGTTGACCAGCGCGACACGTTCGAGAAAATCGCCGAGACCGCCGGCACCATTTTCCGCATCAAAGGCGGTGGCCGCCGCCAACATCTCGGAAAGGTTCTGCTGGCGGGTTCTTCCGTCAGCGAGATTGGCGAGGTAATGGTCAAACCCGCTACAGGTGACGATATGGTCGAGAATCGCGCGGACCGGAATGCTTTCCGCGCGTCCCATCAAGTCGCGCATCCAGGAATAGAGGCTGCTTGCCTGTTTGGCGATCCTCAGCGCCACTCGCGATTCGGTCTCGAGCCGTCCCATCGCTTCGAACATCGAAACCTGGTCGCGTGCTGCGACCTCGGCGATAACTTCGAGCGTTTTCGCACCAATTCCGCGTGGCGGAACGCCGATTGCGCGCTCAAGGCTGACAGCGTCGGCGGGATTGGCGATCACACGCAAGTAGGCGACCAGGTCCTTGATTTCGCGCTGGTCGTAAAAACGCAGGCCGCCGACGACATAGTAAGGTAGTCTCCGCCGGACCAATGCCTCTTCGAGCACGCGCGACTGGGCGTTGACCCGATAGAACACCACAATATCGGCGGGACTTATCCCTTCGCCGGTCAGCCGAACAATCTCGCGCGCCGTATACTCGGCCTCTTCGCGTTCGGTAAGGCCGGTATAGTAGGTGACCGGCTCGCCGGTGACATTTTCGGTCCATAGTTGCTTAGGCTTGCGCTCGCGATTGTTCTGAATTACCGCGCCCGCGGCAGCCAGGATGGTCTTGGTGGAACGATAGTTCTGCTCGAGCTTAAAGATCAGCGCCTTCGGAAAGTCACGTTCGAAATCCAGAATGTTGCGAATGTCGGCGCCTCGCCATCGGTAAATCGACTGATCCTCATCGCCGACCACGCACAGATTGCCGCTGGCCGTCGACAACTCCCGCACCAGCAGATATTGAACTCGATTGGTATCCTGGTACTCATCGACCAGCAGATGCTCCGCGCGCCGTTGCCATCGCGCCAGTGCCTCGCGATCGCTCTCGAACAGCCGATAGACCAGCAGTAACAAATCGCCAAAGTCCATCGAATTCGTATCGCGCAGGCGTTGCTGGTATTGCGCATAGAGTTCGGCCATCGTGCGCTCGCGAGTGGAGGCTGCGGCGTCGGCGAGTTGCTCGGGAAAGATTGCCTCGTTCTTGGCTTGATCGATTCGCGCGCGCACCATTTCAGGAGGCGGCGAATCGGCTAGGTGTGCCTCGTCAAGCACGCGGCGAATCGTTGCCAGCGCGTCGGACTCGTCAAGGATGGTAAAATTGCGTGTATACCCTAAGAGTTGCGCTTCCTGGCGCAGGACTCGTGCGCAAAGCGCGTGAAAGGTGCTCACCCAGGGTAAGCGGTTACTCTCGCCCATCATCGCGGAAACTCGCTCGCGCATCTCGCCTGCCGCCTTATTGGTGAACGTAACCGCGAGAGTTCGCTCGGCTGCGGCTCCGCGTTCAGCCAGCAAATAGGCGATACGATAGGTCAGCACACGGGTCTTGCCCGAACCGGCACCGGCCAGGATCAGGATCGGACCTTCGGGTGCCATCACGGCGTCGCGCTGGGCCGGATTAAGATCGTCAAGCCTGATTGATAACATCTCTTGGCATTGATTCGATGACGAGCAGCACGGACACGCAAACGCAATATTAGCATAGCCGCTCGTCGCGGCTGCGGAAAGTACGACCGCATTCGAATCTCCACAGGGCGCTATCTCAGCGTGTCGACGCGCCATCATCTCCAGCAGCCGAGCGGGCGAAGGTATCAAGGCAATAGGAATAGGGCTATCGGAAGAATGGCGCGTTATCAGCACCGGGACCGTTTTTATCGCAGGGCAAATGAGCTAGGGCTGCCGTCGCGCGCTGCCTTCAAACTTGAAGAGTTGCTCACACGTTTCAATCTGGTCGGTCAGGGCGGCCGCGTCATTGACCTCGGCTGTGCGCCGGGCGGATGGCTCGCGATACTTACACGCACGGTCGGGACCAGCGGACGCGTGGTCGGTATAGATCTCGCCTCATGTATCAATGCCCCTGCCAATCTTGTCACCATTGCTGGTGATGTTGCTGATCCACTAATCCGCCTGACAGTAGCTGAAGCGATTGGAAGCGCCGCCGACCTGGTGACCAGCGATCTCGCGCCAAAGCTCAGCGGAATCGCGGACCGGGATCAGGCAAAGTCGCGTGAATTACTCGAAGCTGCTTTAGACTTGGCACGCGCGATGCTCAGACCTGGCGGCGCGATGATAGCAAAGATCTTCATGGGTCCGGGATTCGAGGAGACGCGTGCACTGTTCGCGCGCGATTTTGCGCGTGTCGAAGCAGTGCGAACGCGAGCGAGCCGTCCCGGATCCTCCGAGCTTTATCTCGTCGCGCGAGGGTTTCAAGGGCGGCGCTAGTCCTCGCCCGCGTAGTTGCAGGAGAGGGCGAAGGACGCGGCTCGCGTGCGTTGCCAGGAGTCGTGGCGCTCGTAAGGGTTTCGCATCGGCTGGCTACGTACGGGCAGCGCGCGTAAGCTTAAATCGATGAAACCGCGGCGTCGGCAAGCTCCTCTGGGTGTAGCGATAGCGACGTTACTGCTCGGCGGATGTGCGCATGAGCCCGCCGGCTTGCTGGTGTTCGCAGATCAAGTCCGCGTCGACGTGACCGATGTGGCATATGATCATTCCACTGGCACCCATTACCTCGTGCTCGAAGAAAAGGCGGGGCGCCGGGTTCTGCCGATTGCTATAGGCGACGACGAAGCGCGCGCGATTATGTTCGAATTGCGCGGGATAAAGCCGGAACGCCCGCTCACCTACGAGTTGCTGCTCAAATTGATTGAGCAGACTGGGAACAAGGTTGACCGCGTGGTCATCGGCGATGTGCGAGACGAGGTCTATTACGCCAGGGTTTACCTCGATAGCGGCCGGTACACGCTCGATAGCCGGCCCAGCGACGCCATCGCACTCGCGATAGGCGCCAATGCTCCGATTTTTGTCGCCGATAAGTTGCTTCAAACGTCCGCGCCGGAAATCAAGACACCACCAATAAATATCGCCCGGCGATTGGGCATGACGGCGCAGGAATTGACGCCGGAGCTTGCGCAATACTTCGGCGTCAGTGTCCAGAGCGGCGTGCTCGTGGCCGATATCGGGAGTAATGCGAAAACTGCCGGAGTAGAGCGCGGGGATATTGTGACGCAGGTCGACGGCAGACCAATCACGACGCTGGACGAGTTCAGTCAGGCTGCCGCGGTTGCCATTGCTGACGGCGAGTCGAACGTCACATTAACCGTCAAACGCGGTAACGCCATTCATTTGGTCACGCTCAAGACTCGTGAGCTACGCGCCCGACCTTAATGGCCCTGGTTCTCAGCACCTGGGCAGAAATTATCGTCTAACGCATGTTCATTTGCTACGGGGCTCCTGGCCGGGAAAGGATCTTGTTCAAGAGTAGTTTCAGTGGCCGCCTCACGTTGCGCTTTCGATGCCGGTTAGACAAAAGTGAGGAGGATTTTCTCGTACAACCTTGGACTTCGCACGTTACCGGGCGGTAGCCGACGCCGGCGCCTCAACGATCGGTTTTGCAACGGAATTTCACGACAACGAAAACAGATTTTTGTAGACATGACCGCGGCTGGCCATGTCGCGGTCACACAGGCAGTGGCGCGAGGCCTCAGCCCTGGGCCAGAAGCCCGTGCGCGGTTATCTTGAAGCGCGGGTGAGCAGCGAGCATGAACATATTGGGTATATCCGCCTACTATCACGATAGTGCGGCCGCACTGATTTGCGACGGCGAGATCGTAGCCGCCGCTCAGGAAGAGCGGTTTTCGCGCAAAAAGCACGACGCTCGTTTCCCGCGCCACGCGCTGCGATACTGTCTGCGCGAGGCAGCGCTAACCTCGGATAGCATCGACGAAATCGTCTTTTATGACAAGCCATTGGTGAAGTTCGGACGCCTGCTCGAAACGTATCTTGCCTGGGCTCCGCGTGGGCGCAGCTCGTTCGCCGCGGCGATGCCGGTTTGGCTCAAGGAAAAGCTATATCTCAAGTCGTTGCTCGTCCGCGAACTACGCGATGCGCTTGAATGCACCGCCCGGGGGCTGCCTCCGCTGCGCTTTACCCAGCATCATCAGGCCCATGCTGCTTCGGCGTTTTTTCCGAGCCCATTTCAGCGCGCCGCGGTGCTATGCCTCGATGGAGTCGGCGAGTGGGCTACCACCACTGCTTGGCTGGGCGACGGCAATCAGCTAGGGCCACAATGGCAAATAGATTTTCCGCACTCACTGGGCCTGCTCTATTCAGCATTCACCTACTATACCGGATTCAAAGTGAATTCCGGCGAATACAAGGTGATGGGGCTCGCGCCCTATGGTGAGCCGAAGTACGTCAGTCTGATTTTGGACAAACTTGTCGACCTGAAAGACGATGGCACCTTCCGCCTCAACATGGAGTACTTCAACTACGCCACCGGGCTTACTATGACTAATGGCGCATTCGCCCATCTCTTCCACGGGCCGGCGCGCGAGCCCGAATCCCCACTCACTCAACGCGAGATGGATCTGGCGCGTTCGATTCAGGACGTAACCGAAGAGATTGTGCTGCGGCTCGCGCGCACCTTGCGCCGCGAGCTCGACACCGAATATCTCTGCCTGGCGGGAGGCGTGGCGTTGAACTGCGTGGCGAACGGCCGGGTCCTACGTGAGGGAGGCTATCGCGACCTTTGGATTCAGCCCGCCGCCGGTGATGCAGGTGGCGCGATTGGCTCCGCGCTAGCGCTCTGGCACGAATATCATCTGCAGCCGCGAACCGCCCGCGGCGATATCATGCAAGGAGCCTATCTCGGGCCGCGCTATGCCGATGCCGAAATCCGCCAGTTCCTTGACCGCATTACCGCACCCTACCATCGACTGGATGACGAAGAGCTGCTGCGCCAGACCGCACGCATTCTCGCGCAGGAGAAAGTTGTAGGCTGGTTTCAGGGGCGGATGGAATTCGGCCCGCGCGCGCTTGGAGCGCGTTCAATCCTCGGCGACCCGCGTAGCCCGAAGATGCAATCGGTGATGAATCTGAAGATAAAGTATCGCGAATCCTTCCGGCCGTTCGCGCCGGCCGTACTGGCAGAACGGGTCTCGGATTATTTCGAGCTGGATAGGCCGAGCCCGTACATGCTGCTGGTCGCCCCAGTACGCGACGAATTGTGCATCCCAATGACCGAGGAGCAGCGCAGGCATTTTGGCATCGACAAGCTGAATGTTCCACGATCGACTATTCCGGCGATCACTCACGTCGATTATTCGGCACGCATCCAAACGGTTCATAAGGAAACCAATCCCCGCTTCCACGATTTATTAAGGCATTTCGAGGCCTGGACTGGGTGCGGTGTGCTGGTGAATACATCGTTCAATGTGCGTGGCGAACCTATCGTCTGTTCGCCGCTCGACGCCTACCGCTGCTTCATGCGCACCGAAATGGATTTCCTGGTGGTGGAAAACTACCTGTTGGCGAAGTGTGAGCAGCCGCCCGTTGAGCAGGACGAGTCATGGGAAAAGGAATTCGAACTCGACTGAACAATAAGGGCAGCGCCCGCGAACTGCGCGAGTTCGGTCTGATTGTGGCGGCCGGGTTCGCAGGCGTGCTGGGCACGATTTTACCGCTATTGCATCACCGTACCCTGACACTTTGGCCCTGGGCGATAGCTATCGTACTCGCGCTCTTCGCTCTATTCGCCCCTAGGATCTTGTACTATCCCCGGCAAGCCTGGCAGGCACTCGGCAGAGCCTTGGGGTGGGTCAACTCGCAGATCATATTGAGCTTGTTATTTTACCTGGTTTTTTTTCCGGCTGGGGTGGTTGCCCGGGCCTTTGGCTGGGATCCGATGGGGAGAGAATTGGACCCGGGCCGGAGGACCTATCGTCAAAGCAGCATGCGCCCGGCTCGCGAATCTATGGAGCGGCCATACTGATGCTCGAAACACTAAAGGACCTGTGGGGCTTCATGCGGCAGAATCGCAAGTTCTGGCTCGCACCGTTCGTGGCAGTTCTGCTGCTGTTGGGGGTGCTCGTAATTCTGGCCGAATATTCTGCAGTCGCGCCTTTTGTCTACACGCTGTTTTGACCGCGGGTCGCCGGACAACCCGTGACAGTCCGACCCATAATTGAGGCTTAGCCAAGATAACGAAGAGTTTTGTTGGCTGATTAGAGCAGAAGGCAGATTTGATGCCGGCGCCTTCAACTGCTCGGGCACACTTCCACGTAACGATTGTGAATGACTATAACAGTTATCTGTTGATTCGAAGCGTTCGATGTAAGGAAAACTTCGACGTGCTCCGGAGTTCGAACGTCCGTTCCGTTGACGGGCTGGATGATACACAATGCCATGAGGATGCTGCGCGCCAAGGACGAGCGTTGGCTGAGCGCAGGCATGTTCAAACGGGGTCTGGGGCGTGCGGGTAGCAATCGCCATCGCACTTATCGTCATAATCGGCGCCGCCGCTGGTGGGTGGCTACTCTATTCACGCAATCGCGCTGCGGATGTCGAGGACCAAAAAAAAATCGCCGACCTCCAACAGCAAATCGAAACGCTCCGGTCTGAGAATGCTCAACTGAAAGAGAACCTGACAAAGACTCAGAGCGAGGAAGAGCGATTATCTGCGGCCAATCAGGACCTTGCCAAGGCACTCGCGCAGGCGCGCCTCACTGGCAAGATTCCACCGTTGCCGCCAAGCGCCTTTCCCTATCCGCCGAAATAAATCTTGAGCGAAAGCGGATGAGTAGCGCAGGCGGCTGATGCCTGCACTTCTCGCCGCCAGGCGTAGGGCGCAACCGAGAAGCTGCTGGCCGGCTGTGCCGCTCCTGAAAATGGACTCAGCCCGGACTGTTCTCCGCCGGCGGGAGCCGCTTCTGCGCCGGTTCCAGTACGAAGCGCTGCCACTCCGCAAGGTGGGTCAACGACTTCAAATTCGGCATTCGGTCCAAATAGACTTCGCCTTTCAGATGGTCAGTCTCATGCTGAATCACGCGCGCATGAAAATCGCTCGCCACGAAATCCAAACCTTCAGCCTGACGTCCCAGCGCAACCACCCGAAGCTGTCGATAGCGCGGCACCACTCCGCGCATTTCGGGAATGCTCAGACATCCTTCCCAATCGTTGCTAGTTGCCGCGTCAAGTACGGTGACCTGTGGATTAATAAGATAGGTCAGCGGCACCTGTGGCATCTCCGGATAGCGCGGGTGATGCGAGACTTCGATGACCGCGAGTTGGATCGATAAATGAACCTGCGGCGCCGCCAGTCCAACGCCGCTATACTCACGCATGGTGTCCACCATATCGTCCAGCAGGCGCTGAAACTCGGGCGACGTTATCATCGCGGGGTGAATTGCTTGGGCAGGAGTACGAATTGCGGGATGGCCCAACCGGGCGACTTTCAGGATCATAAATCCTGCTTATCGCGATTCGCCCGCTCGCGAAAGACCTGGCTTCATTCTCCGGCTAATCGGCGGTTCTTAGAGCAACCACCGATCACAGAGCCTATACTCCCTGTATTGCGGCCAAGTCTGCCGCCAGATGATCAGCCCCGCCTTCGCGGGAGCCCGCGCGGCTATTGGCGCTCAGGGAGTGATTTCGTGCTTGCCATTGTCGGCAGAAAAAACTGCCGAGCCGCGGCTGCGCTCCGCGTCCGTCCGCCAGCGATCGATGGATTCCAGGTTAAAACGCCAGTCGCGTCCGACCTTGAAGGCCGGCAATTGCCGCTTCTTGAGCAGCCGGTAGATCGTCGACGGATGTACCCGCAGGTACTGAGCGACGTTTTCGAGTGTCAGGATGCGCGCCCTTTCGGTCTTGGTGTCATACAGTTCCATTGCTACCCCCATCACTTTCTCATTAACAAATTGTGAGCATCGTGGCAACTATATGTCGAACATTGCCTCAAGCGGATGATTTCGGCCAGCCACCCGCCCCTTTCTAGGCACTGATGGCCAAGCTGAGCAACGTCTTACGCGCCGACGTTCTGATTGGTGATCCCAGCGGGAGTCGAACCCGCGTTCCCGACGTGAGAGGCCGGTGTCCTAACCACTAGACGATGGGACCTTGATGGCCGCATCCGCATCGCGGTTGGCTGAGGAGGGAGGACTCGAACCTCCAATCGCCTGATCCAGAGTCAGGTGGCTTGCCAATTAGCCGACTCCTCAGCGCAATCTTCAGTTTATACCGTGACGAGGCCTTGGTTCCAATCCCCGCGGGGAAAACCAGCCCGTTTACCATTTGCGTGGTAATCGGTTTGCCTATACGAAGGATCGGAAACGACGTCAGGAATGGATGCGATCTTCAGTGCGCGGCAGCGCGGTAACGCAGGATCTCAGCGTGATGGTTGACGAGATCGTCGCAGCGTTGTAGCAGCGCCGGATCATGGCAGTGCTGCTCGATCATGTAGCTCAATTCGCCGAGGTCATGAATCAACAAGCGTTGACAACGTTCGTACTCATCGTTCTGCTTTAATGCTCGCAGGAGGTCGCCCACCATGTCTTCGAGTTCGGTCTCCTCGACTTCGAGCGCGATCGTGAGCGCGCCCTCCAGCGCTAGTTTGTCGGCGGGCTGGCTGAGACAGCGACCCAGCAAGGCATGCAATCTTTCGATATCCTCGGCCCTCATCGCGATCGGACTAGCCTTGTCGAGTACTCCTTCCGACTCTAGTACGGTGGAAACCAAGCCGAGCGCGCCGACGTGCTGCGCCTCGTCGCGAGCCATGTTGAACCAGAATTCGTGCAGTGCCGGATCATCATAAAAAATTTTTGCGAACCGTGCATACAAGGCCATGGTCTGCTTTTCCAGCGCGATCGTGGCTTCGAGCAGTTCGCGGGTGGTCGGCACGGGCGGATTCTATCGCGTGGCTCAGGCGTTGGTAAAGCCGCGCCGATTCTTATTTGGGACGGCGGGATTACGAGTCCTGCACGAACGACCTTGGTCGAAGTCCTTATCCGATGGTCTGGAACTATTGAATTTGGGGCCGACAGCGAAACCAATAACTGCCGGCCCAACCTCTGCGATAGGTTCAGCGGGCAAGTTCCGTCGCACGGGTCTCGCGAATCACCGTCACGCGAATTTGCCCCGGGTAGGTCATATCGGTCTCGATCTTACGTGCTACCTCGCGCGCCAGCATCGTAGCGTCCTCGTCCGATACCTCATTGGGTTCGACGATAACGCGCATCTCGCGTCCAGCTTGCACTGCGAAGCATTTGTCCACGCCCTTGAAGGATTTCGCGATAGTCTCCAAATCTTCGAGCCGTTTGACGTAGCTTTCGAGCACTTCACGCCGTGCGCCCGGCCGGGCTCCCGACAGAGCGTCGGCCGCGTCGACCAACGGCGCGAGGATTGTTTCGGCCTTGACCTCCTCGTGATGAGCCGCGATGGCATTGACGATCTTGGCTGACTCGCCATACTTACGCGCCAGTTCGGCGCCGATGAGCGCATGCGAACCCTCGACCTCATGAGTGAGGGCTTTGCCGATATCGTGCAACAGGGCGGCGCGGCGGGCCTGCTTTTCATTGAGTCCCAATTCGGCGGCCATCGCACCGCAGATAAAGGCGGCTTCGATCGAATGCATCAGAACGTTTTGGGCATAGCTGTATCGATATTTGAGCATGCCGAGCAGCTTCGACAATTCCGGGTGTACGCCGTGGACGCCGACCTCGATCAGTGCGCGCTGTCCGGCTTCCTTGATTGATTCCTCGACTTCCTGTTCGGCCTTGCGCACCACTTCCTCGATGCGGCCCGGATGAATCCGCCCGTCGGAGATAAGCCGTTCGAGCGCCACCCGCGCGATTTCGCGCCGAATCGGATTGTGACACGAAATCACCACCGCTTCAGGCGTGTCATCGACGATGATGTCGACGCCGGTGGCGGCTTCAATTGCGCGGATATTGCGGCCCTCGCGGCCGATAATCCGGCCTTTCATTTCGTCGCTGGGCAGCGCCAGCACCGAGACGGTGCGTTCGGCGACAAATTCACCGGCCAGGCGTTCGATGGCAATTGAGATAACACGTTTGGCGCGGCGGTCGGCCTCTTCACGCGCTTCTTCTTCGACGATCCGGATATGTCGAGCTGCCTCCTGTCGAGCTTGTCCGATCATCTCGTCTATCAGCGTGCGCTTGGCTTCATCGTGAGTCAGTCCAGCCACGGCTTCCAGCCGCGCGCGGGCTTCGTCGATGAGCGCCTGGCGTTCGGTCTCCTTATCGGCGATGGCTTTTTCCCGATTGCGCAGGGTCTGCTCGCGCCGATTGAAGTCTCCTTCACGGCGCTCGAAAGCTTCGACACGTTTTTCGAGAGTTTCCTCCCTATTCTGCAATTTGCGTTCGAGCGCGGTCAGTTCGCGCCGGCTATCACGCGATTCGCGCTCAGCCGCGGTGCGCGCTTCGACGAGTAGGTCCTTCGCTTTGAGTTCTGCCTCCTTTGCCAAGAGTTCGCTTCTGCTTTTGGCCTCTTCAATAATTCGCCCAGCTTCGTTCTGGGCCGAGAGGCTGGCGGCGGCCTGTTCGCGTGGCCGCATCCGCGTCCACGCGAACAAGGCCACGCTGCCGATGGCGATGCCCAGCAACAGCCCTCCGATTAGCACCATCACCTGGCGACACCTCCTTGATCCGCGTGTGTGCGCGCGGCACTCGGTTCAGCCGGCCAGAATGGACCGGTCGAAGGCATGTCCCGCATATACCGCGGATTCCGTAAAGATCAGATTAAGACGCCGATCATTCGGCGACTCCGGAAGCCGATCCAGCAATTGGAAGGAATAAGCCAGACCGGCAGTGACCGTCTGAGGCCCGACGGTGGCCAATGTCCGATCTAAATAGCCACCACCGCGCCCGAGACGCTGTCCCGTGCGGCTAAAAGCCACGCCGGGGACACAGAACAATGCCGGTCCCAAATTGGCGGCCGACACGATCTCTGCCCCCATCGGCTCAAGAAGGCCAAAGCTCCCAGGCACGAGCTCGGCGCTGTTCCTGACGCGTACAATCACAAGTTCGCGAGTTTCGGGCACAACCCGAGGCAACAAAACACGCCGCCGCGAGCCCAGCGCGTCCGCTAACAGCAGGTCAGTGCCAACCTCATTATCTTTGGCCGCGTAGAGAACGATAGTCGATAGGGCCCGGTAGAGGCTGGACTGGAGGACCCGGAGCTGCACCAGCCTCGAAGCGGCCGTGACATATGCAGTCGGCAGGGCACCACGGCATTCGCCTAGAACTTTGCGCAGATATTTCTTATCGTCCGCCACGCAGTTGAGCCATGGCGGGAGGGGGTCTAAATAATTGGCGACCTGACCATGATATGGTCTCGCGCACGCGCCTTAATGAAGGACAAGAGCTATTTGCACAGCGTTCCCTGAAAAACGCTGACCAAACGAACTGCTCGAACCGCTCGATTTATGCGATAAGCCCACCTGAGTCCATTTGGTTTCGCGAGCGCCACTGATGCACCTTGCATTTGGGCCCCACACTCCCGCCACCTGAATCATCCTGATTAGTCTCATGTGCCAACAGCTCGATACCTCAACATTCAATCGTCGATTGCCTCGGAAAGGCGACGGTTCAGACGCTTGAGATGGTCCAATAGGTCCTCATGGTCCTGGCGCAACCGCTCGAGCTCTTCAGCAAAATTGAGTGCGGCGAGGATCGCGAGATTGGTTGAATTGACCGTCTGGCTGCTGGCCCGAATTGTTTTTATCTTTTCGTCAACTGCCGCTGCCAGCGTTCGCGCCCATTCGTCGCCACCGTCACTGGTGACGATGAGCTGCTGGCCCATGATTTCGACGTTGACACCTTTCACGCTTAACCCAGATCCAAGCCGTCGAAACGGGCTAAGATACTTTCGATGCGCAACTTAATTTGATTGCGAGCGTCTTCGTGCTCCCTCAGCCGAGCGCTGACCTCGTTGAAACGTTGCTCACTTTCAGCCAAACGTTGCGCCAATTGTTCGTTTTCCCTCTGCAATTGATGAATTCTGTTCAGTGATGCTTGTATACGCTCGTCCAATTGCCGGAGGACGTCAGTCTCCATCTCTTCTAATTTCCACCTTAACTTTAATTTTCGATTATAAAAAACGCAATAACGGACGTTAGGTGTTGCTAAAATATGCAACATTCCGGCGGCCTTTCCCTAATCTCCCCTGCTGCGTTTTGTCACAAGTTGCTGACCTTTGTAGCACGAAACTAGCACACCCATGAACCGAGGTCACAAGCATAAACCCGCAAGGATCACTTCCGCCCGCACTCGGCACCTGTTCAGCGTTCGAGCTTCAGGAACGCGACTGAGGCGCTGTTCGATTGTCAGGCATGGAGCGCCGGGTCAAGCCGTTCAGTCCGCCCAAGCCTCCGGACTTCACGATCACGTCGGCCGCGCTTCCTGCGTGTCTCGGTGAGCACGATGATGCGCCTACTCGCGCGAGGGACGCTCCACGGTGCCAAAGTCCGCGTCACCGGTCATCCATTGCTGCAAGGAAGCGTGGCGCTTCGCGAGCAAGGAACTCGACCGCTTCCGAGGAAATTTAAGAAAACTCTACGGGTACCCCGATGAAGATTCTGAGCCGCGTTCTGCTCACTGACCAACGACCTTATCGCGATTGACCCCTTCGCAACTCGGTAGATGTACATGCCATAGCAGAGTAAAGCTAGCTATTACGCAGTACCTCTCGGCCTCGCTCGGAGGAGCACGTTCTGCGAGGGTGCGTACCAGGAGGCACAAACCACGAACGGGAGACAGCAGGGTTTAAGAGTGCGCGCCTTTGGATTTTTCCTCGGCGCGGTCTTGCTAAGCGCGGTCGGCACAGTCGCCGCCCAAAACAGAAACACGGCGTATGGGACCGGCGCGCTCCAGAACAGCAACACCACCGGCTCCGGTAACGTGGCGAGCGGTGTTCAGGCGCTTTTTAGCAACACCGCCGGCCTTCACAATACCGCCCTTGGAACTATCGCGCTGTATAACCACACTACGGGTCACTCCAACACTGCCCTCGGCTATCAGGCTGGCTACAATGTCACTACCGGAAGTAACAATATCGAGGTCGGTTCTTTGGGCACCAGCGCCGACGCCAACACCATCCGCATAGGCACTCAGGGCACGCAATCGGCCACCTACATCGCAGGCGTCAGCGGTACGCCGATGACTGGCGCTGACGTAGTAGTGAGCAGCACAGGTCGCTTGGGTGTGTTGCCTTCTTCGGCTCGCTTCAAGCGAGGCATTCAACCACTGGACGAGCACAGTAGTCGTGGGCTATGGCAACTGCGTCCGGTAACTTTTCGCTACAAGCAAGACCCACAAGGCGAGCGGCAGTACGGGCTGATCGCCGAAGAAGTGGCCAAGGTCTATCCGGAACTGGTGGTGCGTGGCGACAAGGGCGAGATCGAGTCAGTGCAATACCGCGAACTGATCCATTGATGCTCAATGAAATGCAGCACGAGCAAACGGCGCTCGCTGCCCTGAAAGCTCAAAACCAGATGCTACAGCACCAGCAGGCGGAGTTGACCGAACTCAAAACTCAGAACCAGATCCTGCGAGCGGCGCTGGCGCAGCAGAATGTGGTATTCACTGCTCACCTGGAACGGCTGGAACGAGCGTCGCACGCGAAAACGCTAGCCAGCCGCTAACAACTTCGTACCTGAAACGACCGTGAAGAAAACAGACCGAAGATGGGCTGAACTCATACAGCCCGCTTCGATTCAATCGACCATCTCTGGCTGTCCGAAAAAGGCCGCAACGACCCGAATCACCGAAGGGTGTGCTAAGCAGTTTCAGGAGTTCTGTGAAGAGACCTACTTTGAGCTAGCAAACGCCAGCAAAAGGCGCGACCTAGCAGACTAGCAAAATCACCGGCACAACCGGGTAAGCACTTGGAATTATTAGGGAAATTGGCAGAAACGCTTTAATTTGCGATTAAGCATGCAGTCAAGCAGCATAAGTACCACTCGCTGCCGCTCGACCGTTTTCTGTCTCCGAAAAAAGCGCATCGACGAATTCTCGTGCGTCAAAAGGACGTAAATCTTCGAGTTCTTCACCTAGTCCGATATATCGGACAGGTAATTTAAGACGTTCTGCAATGGCGACAATCACGCCACCCTTTGCGGTACTATCGAGTTTTGCCAAAATGACGCCTGTAAGCTTTATCGCTTCACTAAAAATTTTCGCCTGGCTCAACGCGTTCTGCCCGGTGGTAGCATCCAGCACGAGCCAGTTCTCGTGTGGTGCTCCCGGTATCTCGCGGCCCACCACCCGAGCGATCTTTTTCAGCTCCTCCATCAGATTGACTTTGGTTTGTAGCCGTCCGGCGGTGTCGATGATGACCGCTCCAGCCTTGCGGGCATTAGCTGCCCTCACGGCATCAAACGCGACTGCTGCCGGGTCCGATCCTTGCGTCTGCTTAATCAGCTCCACGCTAACCCGGTCGCACCAGATCTGCAGCTGCTCAATCGCGGCGGCACGAAAAGTATCCGAGGCCGCTACGATCACTGAGCCCCGTTCCGCTTTGAGCAAAGCGGCTAACTTGGCAACGGTCGTGGTTTTTCCAACACCATTCACACCCGCGATCATGATGACTAGCGGCAAACCGTCGTTGAGCGGTTTCTCGACAGAAATCAGCGCCTGCGCCATCTCCTGCTTGAGGGTATCTCGAATCATGTCGGCGCGGGCATCGTTTTTGAGTTTGGAGCGCACGGCCTCGACCAGCTTCATGCTGGTTTCCACGCCGACATCGGCGCTGATCAGCGCTTCCTCGAGGCCTTCATAGATCTCGTCAACCTGCGTGCTGCCGGTTATCGCAGCACGAATGCGAGCGAGAAAATTCTCGCGCGTTTTCCGCAGGCCCAGGCCGATGGGGATGGGCTGCCTTCGCTGCGCCTGAAACGGCGCCTCACTCACCGGTTCGCGAGGCGCTTCCGCAGGTGGCACAACCTCGGGCCGGACTTCGACCACCTCAGCGTGTTCCTCCTTCACGGAGGGCGCGAATTCCTCTTTTCGTGCAGCAGGCTCGCGAACTTCAACTGGTGGTGGCGTGACGTCAGCCGGAACCGGAGACTCCGGAGGTTTAGGCGGAATCTGTGGCTCTGGCGGCGTTGCTGCAGCATGCTCAAGCGGAGGCGCCGATGGCTCGAGCGGCGGTGTTGCGCGTTCAGCGAGTCCCTCACCTCTCCCGACGGGTGGTGTGGTCGGTTGCTCGGTTCCTCGCGGCGCGGGTCTCTCAGCTTCCGAACGACGAGCGGCGAACGGCTCACGACGTGGAGCGGGCCGCTTTTTCCGCTGATTCCATTCAACTACGACCGCAAGACCAGCTAAAGGAAACTGGACGAGCAGGGCGACAACGGGAAGGCCAGGGAAAGGAAATTGGAAAAGATGCGCTAAAAGCATCGAGGTAGACACGACTTTACGCCTCGTTCATGCCGCTAATTCGGAAAGCTTGACCGTGGAGCACAAAACGAGCCCTCAGCTCGAACTCAATAGAATACGTGCGCCAATGCAACGACTCAGGATAACAGCATCCAGCTAAAGCTTAAATGGGCTAGTCATTTTTTGCTCCGTCGGCACGACCAAAGCCGCCGCGCAAATTTACTGGGTTAGGTAAATGCCCGGGCTGGTAAGATGGATTTCGATGCCACGACGGAAACATGATTTACACGGGAACGTGCCAGATGAAAGCGCCAGCGCGTTGCTCCTGCTGGACGTTATCAACGATTTTGAGTTCGCCGGCTCCGACAAGCTGGTCAAATATGCGTCTGCGGTGGTACCAAAGTTGACCGCGCTGAAGGTCCAGGCGCGCGCGGTGGGGATACCGGCTGTGTACGTCAACGACAACTTCGGCCGATGGACTTCGGATTTCCGCCACTTATTGGAACATTGTCTCAGTGAGGGCGTCAGGGGCGAACCCATTGCGCGCGCACTGGCTCCGCTGGACGATGATTATTCGGTTTTAAAACCGAAACATTCCGGTTTCTTTGGCACCACTCGGATCTAGTGCTGCACTATATTGGCGCCAAATCACTGATCGTGACTGGTTTCACCACTGACATCTGCGTCGCATTCACCGCGGTCGCGCGTATATGTGGGACTACCGATTGTGGATACCGTCAGATTGCACGGCTGCGGCTGAGTCCCGCCATCACAATGCCGCACTGAGCTATAGGGAACGCGTGCTTGGGGCAGATATTCGTCAGTCGATAGCTGTGGATCTTCATGCCTTTAAGCGGGAAGCCTGGTAGCTCGGTCTGCCGTGCTATAGAGCTGTTTGCGTGACGTGTACAGAACCGGGGGAAAATAGTGGAGCGCCGACCCAATCAAAACGGACCGCGGTTGGCCTGATCGAAGATGATTTCATGTAAGCGGCGTTCACTGCGGATTGCCTTGAGCGCGGCCTCGCGCGTCAGCTCGAATTCTCGCGCAAGCCAACCTTTTAGCCGTTCGATTATCGCGTCAGATTCAGGCGGTTCACCTACGAGTTCCCGTGCAACCCGGCACCTGGTTACGACTCGCTCGATACCGTCAGCGCGTTCCATAGCAAGCGTCAGCACCACGTTGACAGAAGTGCATTCGAGCGGGGCCGCCGCCGAAATGCGATAAACGCCACGTCCCGTAAGGATTTCGAGTGCCATCGGCCACCCGGGTTCATAGGGCGGCCGATGGCCGCCGTTTGAATCAGTCGCCGCTACAAGCTTCGATCAAGCCGCCCGCGCAGCCGCGCCCTTGATCCGATGGCCCCGTTCCCAGAACAGTACGACCGGCGCAGCGATATAGATCGAGGAATAGGTACCGGTAATGATTCCGATGAATAAAGTGAATGCGGCTGGACGCAGTATCGGGCCGCCGAGGGCGAGCAGAGCTGCGAGCACTGTCAACGCGGTTCCGGAGGTCAGAATTGTTCGCGACAGAGTTTCGTTGATGGCGCGGTTCATGATCGAATCGAGCGGCTCGCGACGGCGCTTAGCGGCATCCTCTCGAATACGGTCAGAGACGATAATTGTGTCGTGCACTGAATAGCCAATCACGGTCAGCAACGCTGCGAGGGTCGTCAAGTCGAATTCGAAGCGCGACAGGACCAACGCACCGCTTACCACTAGCACGTCATGAATCAACGCGATGACGGCGCCCGCGCCAAAACTCCAGCTCACGCGAGCGAATTGCCAGGCGATGTATACGCCCATGAAAATAGTCGCGACCGCGACTGCTAAGAAGCCGTCGATGCGCAGGTCGTGGCCGACCTTGGCGCCGACCGTCTCGACCCGCAGTACATGAGCCTGGTTGCCGGATCCGTATTTTTCGTTGAGTGCACCCTCGATGCGCTTACCAAGACTGCCAATATTCCTGACCTTTTCGAACCGCACCAGGAATTGATTTTCGTTCTTGGCACCGAAGTCTTGCACCGTTACTTCGCCCAGTTCAAGCGCACCCAGCGCCAATCTTATCTGGTCACCGGAGGTTGGTTTATCGAACTTGATTTGGACTACGCTGCCGCCTACGAAATCTACCCCGTAATTCAGGCCGACGGAAAGTAACAGGAAAATCGCGGCGAGGTTGATGACGGTCGAGAGGGCGACAAAGAAATAACGCTTGCCGACAAAGTCCAGGTTAATGTCAGGCGGAATAAGCTGTAAAGACATTCCTTATTGCTCCTCGCCGCGGGTCCGGAAAGAGTAATCCGGCGATCCTTCACACCATCTGCCCCCAGACTCTGTGACCGGCCGCTCCAGTCTAAAGGAATAGAGACGCCTACACGAAAACTAGCGAGAAGCGGCGCCAAAGGAAAGGCGCAAAAATGATCCTGATGTTAGGCGGCTGCGATGCGGGCCTTGGCGCATTTCGCGCACGTGTTGTTTTGATTGTTCGGATCTTCCTGAAGCCCTTCATCGAGAGAATGACATACCTTCGTGCAGCGCACGCAGATGAAATAGATTCCCTCAATCGTCTTATTGATTCGTTCGCGATTGAGAATGCGACCTTTGAGCTTCTCGATGCGAATACCCAGAAGTTCCTGGTACTGACGCTTAATCTTACGGCGGCCTGCTTCATCCTTGGGCAGGTCGGCATCTTCGTCGCTGACTTCTGTCGCTTCCGCGAACCCGGCGTACAACTCGCGCTTGGGAGATTTAGGTTTGTGGGCTTTCGCCATGGCCTGCGCAGCCTCCGTCACCTTGGGCGGCCGATAAAGCCGCAATTTTTCTCGCATACGAGAAAAAAACCCCGTCTCCCGTGACCGGCGAACAGGGTCACCTTGCTCTCGGCGCCGCAGTTTGGGCAAAGGTGCTTATGCTGCTGAGCCTGGGAGCCCCGCTCGGCAGTTCTCGCCTTTTTTTCGGCCATATTTTACCCCCTTCTTACAGTCGTTGAATTAATTTGAAGCCGGCCAACATTTCCGGTAGCCCCATGCTAATCCGGTCTCATTATGCAATCGTCAGTAAGCCGCAAAAAATCACCCGGCCATCGCTCAGCCTGATGCATGCATCGGATGAATCGCAATCGCCGGGTGTCACTCTTAGCGTAGGCGCCGCCTCCAGCCAGAGTCAAGGGTCTCGCTGCCGGCGAAGTGCATTAGCCGAAAAATGGTTAGCTCGCCTAGCTGCCAAGGCACTTGCGTGACCGGGGCGAGCGGTCTAAGCCTTGAATCAATTTGGATCGTCCTCTCAAAGAGCACGACGCGGTCCTGTTTATCGATCGCAAGGCTCGCCGCTATCTCAAGCTTTTGCGTCCGGGGCAAAAGATAATCATCCGGGGCGAGATCCGCAGCGAGGATCTTTACGGGTTGGAGGAGGGCTCGCGCGTCAAACTCAGCTCCGGCGAAACGTTCCTGGTACTGCGGCCGACCTATGCTGACCTCATACCACATTTGCCTCGTTCGGCTCAGGTGATTTATCCGAAGGATACTGGGCCGCTGCTGGTATGGGGCGACGTCTATCCGGGTGCGACTGTAATCGAGGGTGGGGTAGGTGCGGGCGCCTTTACGATCGCGTTGCTACGCGCGGTCGGTCCTCAGGGACGTTTGATCTCGTATGAGCTGCGCGAAGACTTCGCCATACGCGCGCGTCGCAACGTCGCCGATTTTTTGGGTGAGGTGCCACAATGGGAGTTGAAGCTGCGCGATCTTTATGAAGGATTCGACGAAATCGGTGTCGATCGCGTGTTCATCGACTTGCCTGAGCCCGGACGAGCGCTAGAGGTGGTGGAGCGTGCGCTGAGGCCAGGTGGGGTGTTCGTCGCCTATGTGCCAACTGCATTACAGTTGAAGGATACGGTTGAGGCACTGCAGCAACGAACCAATTTTGCCGAGATCGAAACCTTCGAGGTGCTGTTGCGCAACTGGCAAGTTAAGGGCATGAGTGTCCGCCCGGTGCATCGGATGGTCGCGCACAGCGCCTTCATAATAGTCGCTCGGCGGCTAGCCGAAAGCGTCAAGCCGCTAACGCAGAAACCTGCTGGTGAAACTGACAAATCCGCGCCCGATGAATAGCAGACCCGCGATTAATCAGAGGTCAGGAGGCGGATTGCAAAATCCGCCTGTAATGAATTCAGCAACCCCTTGACCTCGGCCGAAGCTTCAGGCGCAAAATACAGCCTAAGGTAGTGTTGCCGCGGGTCCTCAGTGCGCAGCGTCGCGAGATTATCATAGGATTCGACGATTGCCTTGAACAGCGCGATTCGCTCCGGCCGCATCGCAAGGGTTATTATGCTCATTGCTTTTGGCGGCCTCGATAGGTCCTCAGCGATGATCATCGTGAATCGGTCTGCCTTTGTTTATTTTGTCTCGATTAAATTATGGCCCTGCCGCGTTTGATTCTAATCACCGGCAAAGGAGGCACTGGCAAGAGTAGCGCGGCCGCGGCTCTCGCGCTGGCATTATCCAATCGTGCCAAGACAGTGCTGGCTGATTTTGACCAGCGCTGGACAGCGGCGCGACTGCTGGGTGTCGATGTCGATGGCCCCGGTAATTTCCCTGCTATGGCGAATCTCGAGGTGCAGTCATTTACTCCTCGTCGCGAACTTGAGACATTCATCGAACGAATTGTTCCGATCAAACTGATCTCACGCCGGATGTTGCGAAGCCACACATTCGGTTACGTGACGTCTGCGTTGCCCGGACTCGAAGCTTTCCTGATGTTAGAGCGGTTGCGGGAGCTCGCTGAAGAAGCTGCAGCACGCGACGGGTTCGTCGTCGTCGATGGGCCGTCCAGCGGTCACGTTCTCGAGCTGCTTTCCGTGCCGCAGGGACTGCGGGATCTGGCACCGTCAGGAACGCTCAACCGGCTGGCTCGAGCGGTCGATGAATTTCTCGGCAACCCCCACCGTTTCGGGGTGCTGCTCACGGCTCGGCCCGAGCGCTTGGCCGTCCGTGAGGCCTTGGAGACCCTTGCCATCTTAGGTGGCAAGCTGCGGATATGTTATATGGCGGCTATTCTGAATGGCATTCCGGCCCCGCTCTTTTCCTCAGCCGACTGCGCAAAAATCCATCGCCTCCCCTCACATCGGCGGTTAGCGCTGCGACGCAAGGCAACAAGCAAATTGGCGGCGCGTGCATACGAACAGTTCGAAAAGGCCGGAGTCGAAGTGATTGAGTTGCCCATGCTATACACGTCAGAATTTGCTCGACCGCAGGTTGAAATATTGGCTGGCGCGCTCGCTCGTGTTGCAAAAGCAGGGCGGTGAAACAGCGCTCCAGTTAATCATGTCCGCTGCACTTGATCTCGCTGCCAGGCGGCTGGTTATTTGCCTTGGCCCCGGCGGCGTTGGCAAAACCACAATCGGAGCGGCGCTCGCGCTGGAGGCTGCTCTTGAAGGTCGCGCGGTTGACGTGATGACTATCGACCCGGCCCCGCGCCTATTCGACACGCTTGGCCTCCAGATTCGGTCGGCGATACCGCACGATGTACCCTTGGCCGATCTTCATCCTCGCCGCGGCGGTCGGTTGCGAGCCCTCCGGCTCGACCCCAAGCGGATGTTTGACCGGTTGATTGACCGTTATGCTCCTTCAACCGCCACTCGTGACGCGATACTTTGTGACCGCATCTACCGCGGGCTGTCTGCTGCGCTCGCCGGCATTGCGGACTATATGGCAGCGGAGCAATTGCTTGATCTGCGGCGGGAAGGCGTCTCCGACCTGGTCGTGCTTGACACTCCCCCCGCTCACCAGGCCATCAATTTTCTCGATGCGCCGCGCCGAATGCTCGAACTGTTGTCCTCCCGGGCCCTGGCGCTACTGGGCGGCTCGCGCGAGACGGTGCGCGGACTCGGGATTTTCGACTTTGCCGCCCGTGCAGTGCTCGCTGCGTTCGACCGGCTGACCGGACTTCATCTACTGTCCGATGTGCAGGCATTCGTGCGAAGCTTCGAGGGCATGTACGCGGGGTTTGCCCAGCGCGCGGCCGAGGTCCAGGCGGTGATTCGCGAGCCAACCAGTACATTGGTTCTAGTCGCCACCGCCGAACCGCAGCGCGTCCAACAAACCCGCGAATTCATGTCGTCCCTTAATCGGCTTGGCCTAAGGCCTGGCGCGCTGATCATTAATCGCGTGATGCCGCCGCTTCCTGATGTTGAAGAAATCCGGCGTGCGAGACTTCCAGCTGCGCTGAAACGGAAGCTGGAAGTCAATCTCGCCGACTTCAGTGCTTTGAAGGCACGCGAAGCCGCGTGGCTCGAGGCATTGCGCGAACTGGCGGATGGTATGCCGATGCTGGTGGCTGAGGATCTTGGATGTGAACCGGACACCCTCAAAGCTCTGGTTCGTATCGCGAGATCACTGCGCGTGACCGGCTAAGAGACCTCCTGCCGGCAGAGGGCTCGCCATTCGACATTTGTGTTAGAGATCAGACGGCAGCCGTAAGTTCATCGCATGCGCCCGCTCGGGCGATATAGGCTTGGCGGCCGACTCATTTTCGATATCCATCGGGACCCGAACCATGCCGTTGTGCCGCCAATCGAACTCCGGCACTTCGCAGTAGATCTCCAATTCTATCCCGTCGGGATCGCTGAAATAGATGCTTTTGGTCGCGCCATGATCGATGGTTCGGCTGACGGGGACGCCGTGTTCACGGAGGCGACGGTACATCCCAAGCACCGTATCAAAATCATCAGCCACCAATGCGATATGCGCCACGCCTGCATGGTTTTTGCTGGCGGGTTCGGCGCCGTCACGGGCCTTAAAAACCGCCAGATCGTGATGGTAGCTGTTGAAGCGGAAAAACAATCCCTGCCCCGGAATTTCCATCCCCAATTTCATGCCAAGGATATCGCCATAAAAACGCTTGGCCGCTTTCAGGTCGCACACCCTGATAGCAACATGACCAGTACGTTGGATAGCCATTCCCGTCCTCCTTCTATTATGCGCAACTCGCAGACTCGTTTTGCTCGCTTCGGCCTGGGCGCCTTCGCTAATGGGCGCTCGCGCGGACTTCGCTTCGCCACCGGCAGTGAGTAAAATCGCAGCTGCTCCACTATACTACCGGCGACGATCAGAAATCGAACCCGATCACCGGCCTATTTTCCGAGGCCCGACCACCATTAGACGGCCTGTCCGGCAACTCGCAGAAAAGTTAGCGCAGAAACAAACTCGACCGTCTGGGTTCTTCCCTGTCTTGATGTCAAAAGGGTGTTTAGCGAAGACCCTCGACGTTTGCCGAAACGCGTTTTCCCCAAAACCTGCCGAGTTGCTACATCAGTATGAGTTTCGCTCATCAGAGATAAAAGAGGGAGCGCATGCGGGATGCGCTAGCGGAGGACCGATTCGATGGACTTCGGAATTTGCGTGATGGCCAAACCCGACACCTGCGCCCGTGAGGCCCAACTTGCTGAAGCGCTTGGCTTCAATCATATTTGGGTCGCAGATACGCAACTGATGGCCGGTGACGTCTTCGTCTGCCTGACATTAATCGCGGCGGCAACCAGGCGTGCGAAGCTCGGGACCGGTGTCGCAATCGCGGGTACCCGGATCGCGCCGGTGACGGCTTGCGCGCTCGGCTCATTGAATCAGGTCGCACCTGGCCGCGTGTTATGCGGAATCGGCACCGGCAATAGCGCCCGCCGCGCCATGGGACTGCCGCCGTATAAGTTGCGCGAGTTGCGTGAGCACGTCAACGTCATTCGTGGATTGCTCGCCGGCGGCGAGGTCGAGTATCACGAAAGCAATCTGCGCCGCACCGTCCGTTTCTTCCATCAACAGATGGGCTTCGTTAATCTGCAGGACCAGGTTCCAATTTACATCGCCGCCAATCAACCCAAGGCGATGGAGTTGGCGGGTGAAATCGGCGACGGATTTATCACCTCGCGCACGAACACAGTCGATGGATGGCGCGACGCCTTGCAGCGCGTGTGCAGCAGCGCCGAACATCACGGCCGCAATCGGGCAGGTTTGTACACGATGCTGCTGACCACGGCCGCACTGATGCGGCCGGGCGAGAACTACGATTCTCCCCGCGTCAGAACCGCCGCCGGTCCCTGGACTGCAGTCGCCCTCCATTCGCTGTACGAAGGCGTCACCAGCATCGAGCAGGCGCCGGTGCCGCTGCAACCGATCTTCAAGGAATACAAAGCGTACATGGATGATCATATGCGCGGCGATGAGCGCTATTATCTGACGCTGCACGATGGCCATGGCCTGTATGTTCGACCAGGAGAGGAGCGCTTCGTTACTGCGGAACTCATCCGGCATACGACGATGACTTCGCCGCCGGAGGAGTTGTGTGAGCGAATCCGGGCGCTCGAACGAGCTGGCGCAAAGCAAATCGCTTTCATCCCCACGCATGGTGAATTCGACGCCTTCGTGCGCGAGTTCAGCGACAAAGTTATTGCCCGGGTTTAAAGGAAAACATGTTCATAGGGGAAATTGATGCGCACGCTTAACTTGCTCGTGGCGGCAGCGGTTCTGTGGTCCAGCACAGCCTTCGCAGCGTCAGTGCCGTCCGAAGAAGTGGAAGTTGAACGCAATTTCGACGCACTGATTCATCCCAGCGAGCTCCGCAATTGGATGAAGCTGCTTGCCAGCGAGCCCAATCATGTCGGTTCGCCCCACAACAAAGCCAACGCGAATCAAATCCTGGTCTGGCTTAAGGCGTGGGGCTGGGATGCGCATATCGAACGCTTCTGGGTACTTTATCCGACGCCAATGAGCGAAACCTTTGAGCTCGCCGGGCCCAAATCGTTCAAGGCGACTTTGCAGGAACCGCCGATTCCCGGCGATTCGAGCGCAACCGCGGCCGAGCCCGCGCTTCCCGCTTATGCCGTTTATTCGGGAGATGGCGATGTTACCGCCCCCTTGGTCTACGTGAACTATGGAATGCAGGACGACTACAAGACCCTCCAGCGGCTGGGGGTTAGCGTCAAGGGTACGATCGTCATCACCCGGTATGGCGGCGGCTGGCGCGGTTTAAAGCCCAAACTCGGGTATGAGCACGGCGCGCTCGGCTGCATCATTTACTCCGATCCGGGGAACGACGGCTATGCGGTCGACGATACCTATCCCTTGGGACCGATGCGCCCGCCTCATGGTCTGCAACGGGGGTCGGTGTCTGACATTTCACTCTACCCCGGCGATCCGCTAACGCCAGAAATTGCTGCGACCAGGAACGCCAAACGGCTGAAAATCTCCCAGGCCCCGACCATTCTGAAGATTCCTGTGCTTCCGATCTCCTATGCCGATGCGCAGATCTTTCTGTCGGGTCTGGGAGGTCCAGTGGCTCCGCAATCGTGGCGGGGATCGTTGCCAATTACCTACCACGTCGGACCCGGTGCCGCGGTTGGTCATCTCGCGGTCAGGTCGAATTGGGGCCTGAAGGAGATCGACGATGTCATCGCGATAATGAAAGGGTCGACTTGGCCAGACCAGTGGGTTTTGCGCGGCAATCATCACGACGGTTGGGTGTTCGGCGCCAGCGATCCGCTGTCCGGCCAGGTCGCAATTCTTGCCGAGGCCAAGGCCATCGGCGGCCTCGTCAAGCGTGGATGGCGGCCCAAACGCACGCTCATATACGCTAGTTGGGACGCCGAGGAACCCATGCTGTTGGGCTCGACCGAATGGACCGAAGCCCACGCGAGTGAACTCAAGCAAAAAGCCGTCCTCTACGTAAACTCCGACACCAACGGACGCGGCTTTCTGGCGGTTGCGGGCAGCCATGACTTTCAGCATCTCGTCAACGAGGTCGCCGGCGATGTGCTCGATCCGGAGACTGGCGTTTCTATCGGGCAGCGGCTGAGAGCCAAAATGCGCGTCGCCGCCCTCGAACCGGACGCTAAAGAACACGTCAAGGACGAGGCTAAAACCGCCGCCGAAGCTGACAAGGATTTTCCTATCGAGGCGCTGGGCTCGGGTTCAGATTTCTCAAGCTTTATCGATCATTTGGGGGTGCCTTCGTTGGACCTCGGATTTGGCGAGGAGGGCGACAGCCGCGGTGTTTACCATTCGCGCTACGATACTTTTGAGCATCATAGCCGCTTTGTCGATCCAGGCTTTGTCTATGATGCACTGCTGGCAAAAACCGCCGGGAGGCTGATGCTGCGCGTAGCAGAGGTCGATATTCCTGTGCAACGCGCGAGCGGTTTTGCCGAGACGGTGTCTGAGTATCTGGAGCAAGTGGAGAAACTTGCGGATGACGAGCGGGACCGAGCGGAAACGCAAGCTGGCCTTTTGCGCGATCGCGCATTTCAGCTCGCCGCCGATCCGACTAAATCGAGCGGCCTGCCAGCACCCCTCGACCGGGTCCCGCATGTGGAATTCGCCGCGCTCGAAGATGCAGTCGATCGGTTGGAGCGCAGCGCCAAAACGTATGACGACGCATTGGCCAAAAACGCCGCCGACCTGCGCCCGGGCCCCCGACTCGAACATTTGCAGGCTCTGATGCTAACAATTGACCGGACGCTCGCACCCGAAGTCGGCCTGCCCGGGCGCCCCTGGTACAAAAATCTGGTCTACGCGCCTGGCCGCTTCACGGGTTACGAGGCGAAGACTTTACCCGGTGTGCGCGAGCCAATCGAAGACCGGCGCTGGGCCGATGCCAATCGCTACGCCAAGCTCACCGCTGCCGCACTCAACACGTACAGCGATCGGCTGGACAAGGCGACACTCGTGCTCAACGGCGAGTGAGCCCAGTCCCGTAAGTGGGACCGGCTTTCCAGTCTTGTCATTCTTTGCAGCAGCTGAAGCCTGTGCGGCTGAGCGGAGGAGAGGATCATGGCGGAAGGACGTGCGATCGGGTACCTTCCATCCCCGGTGCGGCTCCTGAGGATTGGGGAAAGCTATTCCGCCGCGATAGCCCTGCAGCGTGAGTCCGCCGTCCGGCAATTCGATGACCTTGACCTGGCTGGCGTATTTTTCCGTCGCCGCCAGGTAGTTCTTAGGCAGTGGCACAATTATCGTTGGGCTGACTTCCATCTGAACGTCCGGCGGCATCTTCCAGAAGTATTTGCCCTCGAACAATGCCGCCATCCCGTCGGGCATGAACCGGCGATAGTTTTGCCAGTTCTGCATCGTGATGATAGTTCCCGGTGGGATGCTATCGGCGTTGGGAGGGGCGTGGTCGACTACATTCGACGCGCCCGCGATTATGTTTTGGGAAGCCGCCAATACAGTCGGGCCGGTCACCGCACTCACTGCCAGCAAAACTAAAACTACCAGAGTCCCAATCACCTTCATCGTTCAGCCTCGGGTCCTACTTAGGGTAATAACACACTTGACTCACCAGTCTGTGCGCTGTTAGACAATTAGAAGGGAACTCTGCTGAGCCAAAGCCGAACGGGGACGATGGTGTTATCCATCGCTTTAACTATGCGCATGCATCACACTTATATTCGATGCTCACTGTTAGTCACAGAGAATTGGCTCCGTGTCACGGTAAGCTGCTGAGTCTGCGGGATATGTTGGAATATACGGGAGCGCGGTTGAGCATTTTGCTTGCGCAGCTGCGCGAACTTGAACAATTGCTGAAACCCGTCAGATCCGCAAACTTAGGTGGCCCTGGTGCTGAAGCGGCGATCCGGGAGCTTCTCATAGGTATCGCGCAGGAATGTGAAAAGCTGAGCCTGCCAACGTCATTCGCGCAGATTTTGAGAGAGCGCCTTGATAACGGTGCTTTACCTGCAGCACTAGCATCGAGCTTTAATCTTCTGCACGAAACGATTGAGAGAGACTTGGAGAAAAGTCTCTCTCTACTTTTATCACCGGATGAAGCAGAACAGTATCGGGAGCCTACCGCTAGTTTTCCAAAAACGATGAGTGCTTTTCCGAAGGCCGCGAGCGATATAACTGCTGCCCGACGGTGCTTCCTGCTAGGCCAAGATACTGCCTGTGTATTTCATTGCATGGGCATCCTTCAGTACGGACTATATTCATTGGCGTCGAACTTGGAAGTCGAATTTCCTTGGAGTATCGAACTGGAAAACTGGCAAACCGTGATCGAAAGAATAGAAGCTGCAATCAAGAAAAAACGGGGGGACTTGCGCAAGGGCGACGAAAGGGATGACCAGCTAAAATTCTATTCAGGGTTAGCGACGCGGTTTACATACTTCAAGGACGCATGGCGCAATCACGTGTGCCATCTGCGAGAAACCTACGACCACGATGAAGCGTTTACCGTTCTGCTGCACACAAAAGATTTTATGGAGCTGCTGTCTTCTCGTTTGAAAGAGATGCCGACTTAATCTTTGAGCGACGTTTGGAGGATTGCTGTGCACCAACCACAATCGCCTTGGGAATTGAGATAACGTGCCGAACTAGATTTATGAACCGCTCACGCGGCGTATCACCCGGCACGGGCGGAAATGTCATTTTTTCTTTCGGCATCCTCTACCCTGTCGCGGTTTGGAGTCACGTCGTAGGGATAGCATCCTTGCCAACTAGACTAGTTCTTTGTATGTTAGCCGCCGTCCAAACGCGCCAGTTGCGGCTTCGACGAATCGGTGACCATCATCACCATTGCACTCATTGTATCGAAAAGCCTGTTCATCAAGGTAACGGAAGAGATGGAAAGGTTCGACGCTCACGTAGGTTCCCTTGATGCCACGCTTTAGCGGCTCCAGAAATTCTCGATACCGTTCGTATGGACGTTGCCACGCACGTACTCTTCCGCGTGATTCACGAATTGGTGGACATACTCTTTGTCGAGGCCGGTGTAGGATGCCAGTTCATCGCTATACAATTCCGTGCCGCTGGCGACGTGTTCTTTCACATGGGCCTGCAGGGTGCTTCTCTTGCGGTTTTTGATATGGGTGACGCGAACCTTGCCGGTTTCGCGATCCAACAGTCCAACCACCAATTCCTTGCCCACTTCACCCGTACCGGTAATCTTGGCTTTCTTATCTTTGTGCATGAAGCGAGCGAGTCCACCGATGAAGGTTTCGTCCGCTTCGACCGGACCAGTACCACCCATCTTCTCGAAGCTGCCACGCTGCATTGCTTTACGAATACGATGGAGCATGAACCACGCGGTCTGTTGGGTGACGTTCAAATCGCGGGCGAGTTCATAGCTGCTGATTCCATTTTTGCAATTGACTATCAGCCACATAGCGACCAGCCACTTGTCGAGCGGGAGCGGACTATCCTCAAAAATAGAACCAACCTTGATCGAGAACTGCCGCCGATCATGTTTCTGACTGCACTTCCAGAGCCGCCGTGTTTTCAGGAAGCTGACTGTCTTGCTGCCGCAAGTCGGGCAGGTAACACCGTCCGGCCAGCGGATAGCAACCAGCAACGCCAATGCACGGTCACGGTCGGAGAAGTAGCGGACCGCTTCAATCAGGGTATTGGGCCATGTGCTTGCAACACTCAAAAAGTGACCCTTTTTGACATTTTAAAAATGACCCACCCTCCAGCGCATTTAGTCGAGTCTCGATCTAGTTTAGTCGCCTTTTTTTCCACCGCCGGTTCGTGGCGGGG
>Ga0073928_10001990_pt1 | contig 37178 bp, 34 predicted proteins | sample PaiPotPPA55metaG_FD_76969 | JGI IMG/M metagenome (GOLD analysis project Ga0073928, IMG submission 76969) | Iron sulfur acid spring bacterial and archeal communities from Banff, Canada, to study Microbial Dark Matter (Phase II) - Paint Pots PPA... ... | reverse complement strand
GGTGCCCTGCCATCCGACTCTCGAGGAGTACCTGAACGCCTGGATCGCTGCGGTCGGCATCTCTCGGGACAAAAAGGGTCCGCTCTTCCGTACCATGGGTAAGGGCGACCGGCTTGGCGATAGAGCGATGTCCCGATTCGATGTGCTCCACATGATCAAGCGCCGCGCTGAGGCTGCCGCCCTGCCCTACTCCACCTGCTGCCACACGTTTCGAGCGACCGGCATTACTACCTATCTGCAAAACGGAGGCACGCTGGAACATGCCCAAACCATTGCCAATCACGAATCGCCACGAACCACCAAGTTATACGATCGAACCCGTGAGGAACTCTCGTTCGAGGAGGTCGAGAGGATAAAGATCTGAGCCTTTACGCAAGGCGATCGGTTAATGGCACATGGGGAGACTCCCCCGTTCCCCAAAGCCTGGCTATCCATGCGCCTGGGCGCCAGCTTCAAGTACGCCAAATACCCGGGAAAAATCGACGCCAATTAGCAGGGAAAATGACAAGTTGCCCTACCCGCCCTTCGTTTCCTTATGACTGATAACAGAATTTATCAGTCAATAGAATCACCGAAAGAGCAGGGCGAAACGTTGGGCCGACCAGCTGGGACAAGCCCACCTACTACCGGGCGGTTACTGAATTCTTCGATTGGTGCGACCAGGCCCGGCTCGGGCTGCTCGACATCGAGCCGGTACACGTTGCCGCCTGGGTTGAGAGCCTTGGAAGAGAGTTTTCACCGCCGAGCGTCAAGCAGTGGCTGGCGGCCGTGCGCATGCTGTTCGACTGGCTGGTGGTCGGCCAGGTGCTCGCGGTCAACCCCGCCGCCGCCGTGCGTGGCCCCAAATATGTCGTACGCACCGGCAAAACCCCGGTACTGGCCGCGACCGAAGCGCGCCAGCTGCTCGACAGCATCGACATCTCGACCGTGGTCGGCCTGCGCGACCGCGCGCTGATAGGCCTGCTGGTCTTTACCTTCGCGCGCATCGGCGCGGCGCTCGGCATGACCGTGGCTGACGTGTATTGGCAACATCGCCGTCTCTGGGTCCGCCTCCACGAAAAAGGCGGCAAGGAACATGCGATGCCCTGCCACCACCATCTCGAGACTTACCTGCAGGACTACATCGAGGCCGCCAAAATTGCCGATGATCGCGGGGGTGCGCTGTTTCGTACGACCGTCCGGCGCACCGGCGTTCTGACCGAGCGTGCGATGACGCAGTCCGACGCCTGGCGCATGCTGCAGCGCCGTGCGCGGGCCGCCGGCATTCCCACGGCGGTCTGCAATCACACCTTTCGCGCAACGGGGATCACCGCCTATCTCGACAATGGCGGCTCGCTCGAAAACGCTCAGGCCATGGCCGCCCACGAGAGCCCGCGTACCACCAAGCTCTACGACCGCACCGACGACCAGATCACGCTCGATGAAGTCGAGAAGATTGGAATTTAGGGAACGGGTTCAGAAATTTTCTGTTTTCATCCCAACCGCCGGTTAAACACCCAGCCGCCGATCGCCAGAGTGAGCACTGCCGTGACCGCCAACGGCCACAAATCTGATGTCAGCCGATCGACGCCGATGCCTTCGAGGTACACCCGCCGCGATATATCGATCATGTAGCGCAGCGGATTAATCAAATCGAAGTCCTGTATAGCCTCCGGCATGCTGGTCGGAGAAGTGAAAACGCCGGACAGGAGCATAAGGGGCATCGCGAGCAAGAAACACAGAAGCAGCGCTTGCTGCATGGTCCCGACCAGCGACGAAAGCAAGAGTCCGATTCCGGTCACCGCCAAAAGAAATAAGGTAAGGCCAAAATAAAGCGTGAGGAACGACCCTGCGAAGGGAATCCGAAACCAAAGCTGAGCGACCAGCAGGAAGACGGTGGCTTGGCTGAGGAACACGAGCAGCGAAGGCAACGCCTTGCCAATCATGAGTTCGGCGGGACGAAAGGGTGTTACGAGCAACTGGTCAAAGGTCCCTTCCTCCTTTTCGCGAGCGACGCCCATCGCCGTCATCAGGAGCATCTCGGGAAGCGTGAGTGTGCCAATCAAACCTGGGATGATGCTCCAACGATCCACCAGGTTCTCATTATACCAAGTGCGGGTGGTCACCCTTACCGGCGGCCCGCCGCCGCCGTGCGCTGCCCACCATTTAGCATTGAACGAATCGACTACGGTGCGGACATAGTTGAGCGCTGTGCCGGCCGTGTTCGAATTGCGACCGTCGGCGATGACCTGTACGGCGGCCGATCGCCCGGAAAGTAAGCGGCGCTCGAAATCCTGATCGATCTGAACCGCGACCAAGGCGCGTCGCTCGTCAATCATGGTCTTCAGGTCTGCGGCGCGTTCGAGATTTGCAACCCGTTGGAACACGCCCGAGCCGTCCAACGAGGCGAGCAGCTCCGATGACGCGGCGCTGCGGTCGCGGTCAAAGGCTATGTAGGCAACGCGGGTCAAATCGTAGTTCACGACATACCCGAACACGATGCACTGTAATACCGGCGGGACAAAAAGGACGGCGCGTCCGCGTGGATCCTTGAGCATTGCAAGGAGTTCTTTGCGGACCAAAGCGACGATGCGGAAAATGGCGGCGAGCATGATCTACCTCAGTCGAGCTGCTTCCTGAATCCCACCCGGGTCAGGCCGAACAGCAGAACGGCCATGCCGGCCAGCACTGCCAGATTCGGTAGAATGATGGGCCAGACATCGCCCGCCAGCAACACGGTCTGGAGGAGCGCGACGTAGTACCGCGCGGGAAACAGATAGGAGAGCAAGCGGACCGCCACTGGCAGATTGTGCAGTTCAAAGAGGAATCCTGAGAGCATCAGCGCCGGGATAAATGCCGCCACCACAACTATGAGACTGGCGACAAACTGTGCCTTCACTGTCGAAGAGATCAGCAGCCCCATACCCAGCGCGACGAGCAGGTAGAGTAGTGAACTGAGGCTTAATACCCACAGCGACCCAAGAAATGGCACCTGGAAGAGGAATTTGGCACCGAGCAGGCATAGCGCAAGTCCGAAGACGCCTAATCCCAAATATGGGAGCACCTTGCTAAGCAAGATTTCACCGGCGCGAACGGGCGTTACGAACAGTGCTTCAAAAGTGCCTTGCTCCCATTCCCGCGCCACGACCAGCGCCGTCAGCAAAGCGCCGAGGACCGTCATGACGAGCACGACCAGACCGGGAATCAGAAAGTAACGGCTCTCATTGGCCTCGTTGAACCAAACCCGGTCCTGCACGACCACGGGCCCGCTCGACACTTCTTGTCCTTCGGCCATTCGGCGCGCTGCCCACTGGCCGACCGCCCCTTGAACATAACCCTGAATGATACGGGCGCGATTGGCATCGCGACCGTGAGCCAGGATCTGCACCTCGGCATCTCCGTTTCTCATCTGGCGCGAGAAGTCGGAGCGGATGCGGATGATGCCGTCGACTTGGCTCGCGAGAATGAGATCCTCGGCCTGGGCCATCGAGGTCATCAGCTGCGCACGAAAATAGGGGGATAGCTGGAAGGTCGACGCCAATTCGATCGCGTCCGGAGAAGTGTCCTCCAGCACGACCGCGACCGGGACGTTCTTTACATCGAGCGTCAGGCCATAGCCGAACAGCAAAATCAGCAACACCGGCATCACCACGCCGACGGCGATGCTGCTGGGATCGCGGAGGATTTGACGCACCTCCTTTTTGACCAGCGCCCAAATCCGCCAAGCCCTGGCAGCCAAGTCAGTCGTACCGTCGATCTTAAACGAGCGTCGTGCCGTGACCTGCGGCTGTACAGGCGGGCTAGCCTCAACCCCTCGGGCCGCCGCGACGATGGCGATGAAGGCGTCCTCCATCCTCGACTCATGCCCCTTCTCAACAGGCGCATAGCGGCGAATCTCGGCCGGCGTGCCGTGGGCCAGGATCCGGCCGTGATCGAGGATGGCGACGTGATCGCAATACTCCGCCTCCTCCATGAAATGCGTGGTGACAATCACGGTGACACCTTGCTCGGCCAGCGAGGTGATGCGTCGCCAGAATTCGCGGCGCGCCAGCGGATCGGCGCCGCTGGTCGGCTCGTCCAGAAATAAGATCTCAGGCTCATGCAGAAGTGCTGCCGCCATCGCGAGCCGCTGCTTATGGCCCCCGGGGAGGAGGCCGCTCGGCTGGCGCATAAGCGGTTCGAGCTCGAATTGCTCCAGCGCCCAGGCAATGCGCTCACGCCGTCGAGCGCCGCGCAGCCCGTAGGCGCTCGCAAAGAAATCAAGATTCTCGACTACTGACAGATCGCCATAGAGCGCAAACTTCTGGGCGACATAACCGAGCTGCTGGCGGGCGGCAGCGCGCGCGCTGTGAAGATCGACACCAGCTACCCTCAGCGTGCCATGCGTTGGCGGGAGTAGGCCGCAGAGCATGCGGAAGGTCGTCGTTTTGCCCGCCCCGTTCGGCCCGAGCAAACCGAAGATCTCGCCGCGCCTAACGGTGAAGCTGACGTGATCGACCGCGGTGAAAGCGCCGAACTGGCGGACCAGATCGTCGACCTCGACCACCGCCTGGCCGTCATCGGTCGCTGAGGGATGTTCGAGCATCATGGCGACAGTAGGTCGATCCGGCGTGATCCGTCGCAGGAGAAGCATGAAACCATCCTCGAAACGCGGGGGCGCTGGCGTCAGCGAAGCACCATCGAACGTCGGGCCGCTCGGCTCGGCGGCCATCACCATGCGCACGTGCCCGCCTTCCGGCACAGCATCGATCACATCAGGGCTGTCCAGCATTCGCGCCTGCATCCCTCGGGGCGTCCTCCCCGGGAGGGGTTCCGCAAGAAATACGCGACCTGTCGCCAGCTCGCTCACTTCGTCCGGACGACCCTGGGACAGTACCTGTCCTTCGTGCAAGACGACGACGTGCGCGCATCGCTCGGCTTCGTCTAAATACGAAGTGCTGAGCAGCACCGTGAGGCCCTGCTCATTGACGAGCTGCAGGATAATCGCCCACAGTTCGCGCCGCGATAATGGGTCGACGCCGACTGTCGGCTCATCGAGAAGCAAGAGTTCGGGCGCGCGGATAAGGGTGCAGGCGAGACCCAGCTTCTGCTTCATGCCGCCCGACAGCCGGCCGGCTTGACGCTGGACAAAAGGCCCGAGCGCCGTCATTTCCATCAATCGCGGATAGTTGTCGCGCCGCTCGTCGGGTCCGATTCCATGCAGATCGGCGTAAAGGTCGAGATTTTCCTGGACGCTGAGATCCTGGTACAACCCGAATCTCTGAGGCATATAGCCAATGCTGGACTGGACTTGTTGCGGATTGGCGGCAACGTCGATACCGAGAACGCTCAAGGCACCGGAATCGGCGGTCATCAATCCGGCGGCCAGACGCATGAGCGTGGTCTTCCCCGCGCCATCCGGTCCGACCAGCGCGGTGAGCGCGCCGCGCCGGACCTCGAATGACACATTATCGAGCGCCCGCGTGGCTACGCCTTTATCGCTGATAAACGTCTTATGGATCTTGTCGCCGGTAATGACATTCGCCATCGACCCGGCCGTACTCACTGCTGTACTCGCGCGATGTTTGCTATGCCAGAAGATGGTAAGTTGCCATTGGTTGGCAGATACACTGTAGCAGGCCTTAACCTGGCGAAGGGCGATTTTCCGGCCAAGTAACGGCACTCTGAAGGCGAAAATCGTAGGGTATAGCCGCCGTGCTAGCCGGAAGTCGCCCGTCGGGCATCCGAAAAATGCGCAGAATGGGGTTACTGCGAACTTTTGGCCGTCCTTCACGACTAGACCCTATGGAAAAAGCGGTGAAAATTGGGCCGAGCTGCGTGGTCAAAGGGGAAAAGCGCAATTCTCATAGAGCTTCAACACGGTTTTAGGTAGTTTCGGAGCACCTACCTGGCCGAAATTTCGGGCTTCGCCAGGTTAAGGCCTACCAGGGAACGATGGTCTGATAGCCATGCATCTGCTCGGGAAAATGGCCCCAGATTGGAAAGAAATAAGCGCTGGAAAGCTGCTGTTCGATGACGAAATCCGCGGAGCGCTCGACGGTTTGCACGGTATCGGTATCCGCGCCGACGACGAATGACCCAACGATGCGAAAGTCGAATGAGCGCAATTTTTCGATGGCCGCTGTAATCTGCTTGAGGGTCTGGTGCTTGTCATAGGCTACCAGAGTCTCTGGCTGAATTGATTCGTAGCCTTGATAGATCTGGCTTATCCCCGCCTGCCGCATAAGCGTGAGGAGTTCGTCATCCCGAGCTATCTCCACGCGAGCGAAGACCAGAATGTTGAAGTCCAGGTCTTCCTCGATAATTCGGCGCAGGAGATCTTTGGTCTCAGAACGGTTGGCGGCGAAGTCATTGTCGACGAACATTAAATCGCGTCCGAATTGGCGCTTGTCGCGGAGGTCGCGGACCACGCTCTCGATGTCGCGCTTGCGGTAACCAGTGGGGAACATTGTATTGACGATGCAAAAGCGACATTTGAAATGGCAGCCACGTGAAGCCTGGGCGGTCAGCCAAGGCGCCCGTCGTTGGCACAGCTTGTCCAAAAGGCTCATGCGCCGGTAGCCTCCGATGATGGAAAAATCCGGGACAGTATCGAATTTCTTTGGCCCCGGCCCTGCTGGGGTGCGGCACACGGAACCGCCCGCGCGATAGGCGATACCGGCCACCTCTGAAAGGTCTCCGTCTCGAACCAATGTTTCCACCAGCTCCAGAATGGTCTCGTCGCCCTCGCCGAAGACCACGTAATCGCAATGCTCCAGGCACGATTCCGGAAAATAGGTGGCGTGTGTGCCACCGATGACGGTGGGAGTGCCGAGCTTCATGCGGATAGCGTCTGCGAGTCGATAGGTCTTCTCCGCTCCTGCGCACAGAGAGGAGAAACAGACCAGATCGGAGTCAACGATACGAGCCCAATCGGGCGGCTTGATATGCTCTACATACACTCTGACGTCGTAGCCGGCTTCCGATAAGATCGTGCCGATAAGTGGCATTCCATAGTCTGGCATGACCGACCGATAGCAGAGGTCGGGAAAGACACCACCAAGCTGGATACAGGTAATCCTTCTGATATTCATGTGCGTCTCCTTAGAGCAACTCGTCCAGCAGCACTTCATCTAGTTAGCGTCCTCGGCTGTCCGCTTTATTTACACGGCTAGCGGGCCGGTTCAAGCAAGACATTGATTTTCGTTACCGGGGCGATGCCTACCTCGCACGTGAATCTGCGGGGTTTTCGCGGTTTCGTTGTGGAGCTACAGAAGCCGGCCCGCCGCCGACCTGCCCCTTTCACCGACTTCCCAGCTTCCGGTACGCGCCGCTGCCGGCGCGATTCTACCGTCGCGCACTCGCGAGCGCAGTAAATGGCGGTGTCCTGCGGGATGTCGCGGATGCCGAATGCCGGCCTACTTCAATGACCATTTATCAGTCACAAAAATAGCCGCAACAAACGGGGCAGGGCCTTGACGACGAGCCTGCGATTCGGCGGGAACGCGTCGCTTCCAATAACTCGGCCGGCGCCGCAAATGCATGATAGCGATTACCGAAATGTTGTCGGACTCGATCTCGTATGCGAGGCCGAATGGAAAGCTGTGCATGAGGCGCCGCCTAATCGTGCTCTCCACGAACAGAACACCAGCGTTCGGATGGGCAACGACGTCGACCAGCGTGCGTTCGACCTGCCGGATGAAGTCTGCACCCAGGCCGGATGCGTGGGTTTCGTAGAACCTGGCCGCGGCGATTAGTTCGCGTTCGGCCAAAGGGTAGAAGACCAGGGTCACCGAAGCGCTGCGCGCGCTTTCTTGAACACCTTGCCAGCAGGAACTCCCCTAATTTTGCCGCTTTTCAGCTCGACCGAGCGCCGCTCTATCTCGACGAGCCATTCTCGTTCGGCTTGCGATTCTGCCGTCTCTTCGAGGCTCATAATCAGCCGCTCAGCCAACCGCGCCCGTGAATGCGCCGGAAGCTTTAACGCGTCGTCCTCGATCTTTTTGAGAGCGATGCTCATCCCTCTACCCTGCATCAAGTATTCGACCTTTGAATTGATTGCATCATCGGCCCGCGCGCGTCTTATAACTCACACTCATTGTCTTATTGTCGGCGCTCGATCAGCACGTGGCTTCTATCCCATCTGGAAGCTGCATCTAGAGGCAGGAAAGCGGTTCCGAATCTAAAGCACAACTTGAAATAAGCGCCATTGACGCTTTGCGTCATAAATGCATTAAGGACTGGGCTTTTTGTCCTTGAGCTTGAGGTGCGCTCGGTTGGATTCGATGAACTGGCGCAGTTCATCGGTATGCGATAGGAGGTTGTCCCATTGCTCCAAGTAGAGAGTAACCAGAAACCGACCCAGCCCGTAGACCGAAACGGCACCCTTTTCTGAGACCTTGAACCTTAGCGCACCGCCTTTCGCGATGCGCGCCTCAAGTTGGGCGATTCACGCTGCCATCTGCTCCGGGGTTAGTTCGTTGTTCGTGTCATCCGTCATCTGTTGTTCCTTGAGTCGAGAGTGTTTGATGCCGCGTGGCTGCCGCACCGCGTCGGACCCGCTGCACCACCGATCCATCACGAGAAACTCGAATTCAAGTGCAACGATCGCAGCGGCGAGCGCTGAGTGAACGTCATGCCGGAGAGCGGCTTCCATGCGAACGCTTTTCGCATGCGCTGCTTCCGATACTCCCTGGAGCGCTGTGTCGGGCACCCTGCCCTGGGTCATTTGAGCACATTAGCTGCTTTATGATCCTTACCGTATGAAAAGAGCAGAGCAGAGCGACTGCACATCGATGAGCAGTTGTCACTCGCGAGCGGCGCTACTCGAAGGCGTCTAGCGTTTGCGGACCTTCCATACTTCTTCGCTTGGCCATTGCCGTGCCCACTCAAGGGTGACGAACGGGTACGTCGTCTTTGCGTCTGGTCCCGGACGAATCTCGATCAGGTCCTCGATCTCGAATCCGGACCGTCGCAGCAATCTGATCCAATCGCCGTGGGAGAAATGAAACTCAACGCTGTCGTCAGTAGGCCACTCAATACGATAGATGCCGAATGCCGGACGTAGCAGTCGATCTGCCGCCGCACGGTCGTCTTCGGCCGGTACACAGAGCGTGAGCAGGAAAGCATTAACAAGAAAGTGCAGTCTCCCGCCCGGCCGTAGCAGCCGCGACGCCTCGGGCACCCACCTCTGCGGATCGGCCCAAAGACAAGCGCCATATTCCGAAATAGCGAAATCGAAGCTCGCATCCGGGTACGGGACAGCTTCTGCGTTGCCGTGGATAAGCGGGAAGTCGAGACCGTGCTCGCGCTGGAGACGTCTCGCGGTCGCGAGTTGTTGCTCGGAATTGTCGATCCCGATCACGCGCGCGCCGAGACGCGCGAGCCATGATGATACGTAGGCAGTGCCGCAACCCAGCTCAATTACGTTCGTGCCCGTGAGGTCGTCCGGAAACATACGCACCTCTCCCTCGGGCACGCTCCAAATTCCCCAACTCGGCTCGTGGCACGCCCACCCATGTTCCCCGGCGGCGACGTACTTCGCGGCCAGTTGGTCCCAGTGCACGCGGTTACGCTGCACGTGTTCAGGAAGCTCGGCCATAGTCATAAAAGCTTTCTACACCGTCTACCCTGGCGCAACGCAAAATAGGCGAGTGCCAGAATGGCTTTGGTATACGGTGAAGCACTGTAACTCGCGCTATTTCTGCAAAGGAGCGACAGCAGCCCTGCCCTTTATACCGCATAACTACCTGGTGCGAGGAAGGTCGCGTCTGCACCTCGGTCTGGAAGACATCGAGCGGATTGCGATCGCCGCATACATCGAGGAGCTCGGCGCCGATATTGCCAAGCCGAGCGTCAAACAGCACCTCGCTGCGAACCGCCGCTGTTCGATTATCTATTGACGGAAGGCATCCTAGTATCCACCCCGGCGGACTCGGTGCGCGGCCCAGGTATGTGGTCGCGCGGGGCAAGACACCGGCCAAGACGCCGGTGCTCTCCGGCGACGAGATAGGCCAGCTGCTGGACTCGAGCTACACCATCGAACTCACCCCTGCGCGACGGCGCGCTGCTCGGGCTGATGAGCTATACCTTCGCCCGCTCTGGTGCGGGCGGCATGCGGCGGGTGCAGGATTATTTTCAGCAGGTGCGCCCGTCCTGGCTCAGGCTCCATGAAAAAGGCGGTAAACGTGCCCTGCCATCACAGTCTCAACCAATATCTTGACGCTTGGATCCGCCTCCGCGGGCATCGGCGACGATGAGAAGGGATCGCTGTTCCGGAGCTTCAAAAAAGGTGACAAGCTCACCTTCAATCCGACAATATGCAGTGACGTCCTTTATATGATCAAGCGGCGAGCCAAGGAAGCCGCCCTTTCCTAATCCGCCTGCCGTCATACTTTTCGGGCGACCGGAATTTACGGTCTATCTGCTAAACGGCGGCACGTTCGAACACGCTCGGCAGATAGCAGCGCATCAGTCGCTCCATACCACGGAACTCTACGATCGGCCAAAAATGAGATTTCGCTCGAGGACGTCGAACGGATCAAGTTCTGAAGTAATACTTTTATTTCTTTCGGCCTGGGTTTCGAAGCGCCCCATTTTAATCCCCCAAACACTCTACGCATCTAAGTAGCATGGATCGCTTGCTGGGTGCATATGAGCACCCAGATGCAAATTGTTCTATGCGCATCGTTTTAAGCTTAGCACCCAGTGCCCCAGTTACTTTGCATCAACAACCTCGCGGAATGCGGAGATGCGATTGTTTGTATGGGCACAACCGTTGCTGTGGGGCCATTTGGAACCAGCAATGGAAGAGTAGTGCGCTCCATGAGTGTGTTCCATAGCCGGGTGGGTGTGCGCGTCGAGCACCGGGTGCTGCTTGGGTCCGCGCTCTGATTCCGTTCGAACGAAGAATTGTTCAATTCAAGTGAACAGTTTGTTCAATCCCTGGCTACGCCCTTCGATTGAAGTGCATAGCCCGAAGCGACCGGGTCATTAGACCTGTGCCTCGGATCAGGGACAACACGACTCCCAACAATTCGTCGCTCTGGACAACTGAGGGAAAAACAACAGCGACTGAACAAGGAGGTAGGTGCAACCATGGCTCATAGTAATAGAGCTCATAGAGCGGCCTCAACCCGTCGCGTAAGATGCTATACGCGGGCACTTAAAAACGCCCGCTATCTGCAGAGTATCTCCCCGCAGGTCTTCGCTAGGGACGCATCCGCCGAAGGTTTCGGGACAGGAATCCCTTTGGAAATCCTTCGGATTCTTCATCGTATTCGTCACGATTCGCCACTTCTGAACCGTCACCCGGCGGTAGTGCAGTTCGTCCGCGAAAATCGGCTGCCGCTGCCGGACCGGACTGCACGAGGTCCGTTGTTCACCGGCACGGTACACTTTGCGCAAGTCACTTTCCAGACCTCAGGCGGGAACCTGGTGATTCCAACCGCCGATATGAATACGATTGTTCAATATGCTCAGCGCGCGGTCGTACCAATCAATGAGTATGCGAAACAGTACGGACCGAATTCGGTTACCGTTTCGACCACCCTGATCACGCGTACGATAAACCTGCCGAGTGGCAGCTTCAGCGACTCGGATCTGGACGGTTGGGTGAACGACATTGCCAGCGCGAACAGCCTGCCTGCGGGCGATTGCGTCTTCATCGTTTTCCCACCGGGCTTAACAGGAACTGGAGCTAACACGTCGGCGATAGGGGACAATTCGGGTTTTCACTTCAAAGCGAACATTTCATACGTTGCGGCGGGTGTTTATCACCAAGGTTTAACCTTGCAGGACACCGCGGACGTGTACGCGATGGTCGTCAGTCACGAGATGGCTGAAATGGTCATCGATCCGAATGGCAACCTTGCCAATCCGGAAGTATGCGACCCGTGTGATATCAATTGCTCGAACCTCACTCGTATTTATTTTGATGCTTCTGATCAATTTCTTGGCGCGAATCAGGCCTCACCGCCGGGAGGCTTTATCTATGACTATTACATTTGCGCAATCGTAAAGCCGGACGGGTCTGCCAACTGTCCGGCGTCGTCGGCTGACTGCCAGTATGCGCCAGTGGCCCCGAACCTTCAGTTCATTGTCGATAAGAGTACGTACGGTCAGGACGAGGTCGAGGTTATGCTTCCGGGCACGGCCTCGTACTCCTCTGCTTATTGGCTCGCGATAGACGGTTTTGACGCGAGCGAGCTTGGTTTCAACCAGCCTTCAGATCTGAGCAACCTGCCGCCGAACCCTGCACCTATCATCACAGCGACGGTGGACCCGGCGTTGAATTTGGGGCTGACGGCGGCACAGATCAGCGCCATCAACTCTAATCTGCCGACGGTCAACAGATTGGGACCGGCACCGATCATCGCAGAAGACCCCTCCTTTAACGAACCGCTACAACGTTTTCTGTATCCGTTCACAGTCTTATTCAACAACGACAACGCGTTTGCCCAGTTGCAGCCGGATCAGGTGGCGCTCATCACGCTTCACGCCACGATGACGGTGGGTTCTGTTGATGTGAGTGCGTCGGCAAACATCGAGCTCGCGAAAGGCGAGAATCCGTACTTCGTGGACGTCGATCCGGCAAACGCGACCCAGCCATCGTGGCTCAGTTTCGATCTGCGATTCTTCACTTTGAAGGTACCGCAAGGTCAGATTGCTGGGCGCTTCGGCGTCACGATGAGTTCCAATCCATCGGACGCGCCAGGTTTCATCGCGGGCGTCATTCACAATCTTACGACAAACACCAACCTGGTAGGGGATTCCTTCGACAACCTCAGTCAGGATGAGGAAGCGTCCGCTCTCGAGTTCCTGCCGCAGGATAGCGATGGAAACGCGGCGTTCAACTTCGCGGTGGCTCGCGTTCGGCTTCGCGGGAACACACCCGGGGCTCAAGCTATCGCGACACGAGTCTTTTTCCGGCTGTTCCAGGCGCAGACGACCGGGTCAGATTACAACACCATAGCAACGTATCGGTTTGCCTCGGATGGGATCCATAATGGGCACAAGATTCCTCTGCTGGGCGTACAGAACGATCAGAACGGAACTCCTGAGTATGTTACGATTCCGTGCTTCGCGTCACCTCGGAATAATCTGGCGGGCCCCGCGAATATGGCCGATATGACGGACGGGCCCAACGTGCAGACAATCACGGTAGTTCCTGGTGCCGAGGTCGACGCGTACTTTGGATGCTGGCTTGACGTAAATCAGCCGCAGCAGCAGTTTCTTCCGATGACGCCACCGACCGGTAATTGGGACGGTCCGTGGGAGGGCCTTTCGCTGTTCTCACTGAACCAAGTCATCACGCGCGCACCACACCAGTGTCTAATTGCTGAGATCAACTACGATGACACGCCGATACCGGGTGGCGCCACCTCGGCGACCTCGGACAAATTGGCGCAACGCAATATTGCCTGGATAGACGGTCCCAACCCGGGAGAGATCGACTCTCGGCGTATGCCGCATCCGATCGAGATCCGGCCGACGCCCTCGACGGTCCAGACTCCGGACGAATTGATGATCCTGTGGGGCGCCACACCAAAGGGTAGCACGGCATCGCTGTTCTTGCCGTCGGTGAACTCGGCCGACATCTTAGGTTTGGCCAATTCGATGTACCCGTCCCACCAGCTCACGGTGGTGGACGCTCACACTATCCAATGTCCGGTCGGCGGCTCCACATTCATTCCGATCCCTTCGGGTACGGCTCGAAATGCCGGCCTGCTGACGGTGGACTTGCCAAAGGGCATCAGCAAGGGAGACGTCTATCGCATCGTGGTTCGGCAGGTGAGCGAAGACATTTACACGCCGCCGCCTCCGATTCAACGTGGACGGCCTTCGACTCACCGCGCTAGCCTGCCGGCCGGGGCATACGCGTGGCGCACCGTGCTTGGGGCATTCGAATTCGCGATCGTGATTAGCACGAAGGAGCAGCTTCTGTATCCGGAAGAGCAGCTGCTGTCGTGGCTGCGCTGGATCCAGTTGACGATTCCGTTGAAGAACCGCTGGTACCCCGTATTCCAGCGATACGTCGATCAGATTGCCGGGCGGGTGCTGGGCTTCGGCGGAAACCCCGGTCAGATTCTGCCTTCACCAACCGGAACAGTCCCTCACCCGAAACCTCCGCACAAACCGGGCGAACCGCAGAAAGATCGGCTAGAGCTTACCGGCAAAGTGGCCGGGATCATCTACGATAGGTTCGGCGATTTTGAAGGATTCCTCCTGCTCACAGAATGTGGCGAAGAGCGCACTTTCCGAGGTCGCGAGCATGCGGTCGAAAGACTGGTACGAATCGCTTGGGCGGAACGCGCTGTGATTAGCGTGCATATCGAACGCCATCACCCCGATTGGCCGTGCTCGATTGTGCTGAAACGTGCGCCTGAACCCTTTCAGCACTGATTAGTGTGCTTCCGCTCCACTCGCGCCTATGAGTTTGGTTGCGCGCCGGGTGGAGCGGATCAGCACGGGAACGGACCATTGCCTGAACTGAAGGCAGGTTCGAATTTCGGGTGGCAGCAGCCCTGGGAAAATATACGGTAAGGACCCTCCGGAACGGCTCAGTGGAGTCGGTTTTGAGACCAAGGATGCCAGATCGGGCCTTTTATGGATATTTTTGCGTGAAATACGGCCCGTTCTTAAGCGCTTGGCGGCGTGCATCGAGATTGCAGGCAATGATTTCATTCAGAAAATCGCCGCAAAAAGCCGGGAGTGGTGATTTTCGGATGAATAGTTGCCCCAATGAGGCTTTCTCCGGGGTCCTTGTAGTAACTTTTCGCAGGCCTGCTGCCGCTACCCCAAAAGGGCGACAAGATCGTTCCAATCCCGGGCACCAAACATAGGAAATATCTCGAAGAGAACGGCGCTACAGAGGCTCTCCGCCTCGATTCGGCGGAGATGAACGCGCTGGACGATGCCATGGCGCCGGGAAAGGTCTCGGGGAAACGCTATGCCGATTGGATCATGGCAACGATTGATCGCTGAGCGGTCTAATAAAGTTTCGGTGTGAAGATGTGAATTAAGCGGCAGCGCTCTGCCAAGTCGCAGCCGTGTATTCGAGGCCTCGAGTGGACGACCACGTCACATCCGGATAATTCATGCGATCATCTCAGATGAGCGGCTGCTTGCAGAATCAGCTCATTAGCGCGCAACCAGTTGTCCCCCTGATCACGCGCTGTGCCCGGCCCACTTCAGGATAGCGTCGAACACTGGCCCGAGGCGACGGCCCCTTGATGTCATTTCATACTCGACACGTGGCGGAACCTCTGGATAGACGGTGCGACTTACCAACCCGTCCCTCTCAAGCTCTCGCAGTGTGGTGGTCAGCATGTGTTGGGTAATGCCCGGAATGGCGCGGCGCAGTTCGCCAAATCGGTGCAGCCGCAGGCCCAGCAAGAAAAGAATCTCCAACTTCCATTTGCCGGTCAAAGCTCCGAGCGCGTTTCTGACTTCAACCCGCAGCTCATCGCAGTTGCTGGTCTGTAGGCGCCCATTAGTATGGTTTTTCGTACTGGTATGATTTGCCATATTAGATATTAGAATCCAGTCTAATTGACAGTGTCATATTACATCAGGAATCATCGGTCTTGCACCAGAGGGTCGCAGCCGCGGCTGCATACTCAAGAAAAGCCTGAAGGCACATTAGCTGAAGGATTCGGATAAGTCTCTGCAACCAAAGAGGTCATTCGTGCCCGAAGCCTTTGAACGTCTGTAGCTCATAACTCGAAGGGAGAAATAGAGAAATAATGTCGCACAGAGGGTTTTCTCATATAGGCCTTTCCACCCTGGATCTCGACAAAACGCGCGAGTTTTACGAAGGTGTGCTGGGCTCTAAACCTGTCGTCTGTGACATCATCACGGTCAAAGAGGGCGGCAAGATCCGTCACATCTTCTTTGACACTGGTCATGACCAACTTCTCGCTTTTATGGAAGCCCGCGATGTGCCCGGAGTGCCGCATGAATACGATGCCGGGATCAATCGCGGCCTGGGCGTACCCAGCGCCTTCTATCATTTCGCTTTCGAGGCTGGCAACGAAGCTGCGCTAGCGCAGAAGCGAGACGAACTCCTCAGCAAAGGGGTTGAAGTCAGCGGTATAGTCGACCACACTTGGGCAAAATCTATCTACTTCAAGGATCCCAACGGCATATCGTTGGAGTATTGCTGCTTGACACGGGAATTCAATGGGAACGACGCGCGAATGCAGGAGCGCTTCAGCGCTTCACTGAAAGCGCTCGACATGGATTCAGTTGCATTATTATAGGCTCGCACCGCAGAAACCAGGTTGGCACTTGGCACCCGACAGGAATAGCCAGAACCGTGGTGGGCGCGAGCTGAGGCAAAGCGTTCATGCAGTGCATTTGGTGAGTTCATCGACGAAATTGGTGCTCGACCGCTCGGTCCACCCGAATGCAGTTCGCTCAATACTTGATTCAGGCCAGTTGTTGAGAGCTGCATTCGTGGACAACGGTCCGCTGCTTGCTTTTAGAGGGAGATATGCAGGATGTGAGTGTTTATCAGGAGCGCAGGGAAGCGCTCAAAGCAAGGTATTTACCCAACGGCGATGCTGCGCCTCAATCGGTGCAAACGGTCGATGTTGATCATCTAGCACTTATTTGCTCTGAACTGGAGCGCACCATCGGCTTCTATTCCGAGGTGCTCGGAATGCGCCTGACGCGGATTGTCCAGAATCGGGACGAGCCCACCTCCACCCACATCTTTGTCGATATGGGCGCCGGCAACCAACTGGCGTTCTTCGATGTCCCGGAAAAAGGACCGGCGCCTACCATACGTGGCGTTGGCAGCATGCATCACGTTGCGCTCAAGACAGAGCCGCAACAGATGCGTGCTGTCTTAGGCCGCCTCGAGCAACGTCACATCTTGTACTCGATGCACGGGACGCCCGCCGTCGGTTCAATCTACGTCCGAGACCCCGATAACATTCTGATAGAACTGACAACAGGCTATTAATCTGCGGCAGTTGACCTCCGCCGCTCGGTGCCTACGCCAAACGACGCAGGAATCTTCACCCCAGAATTGCTCGATTGGCCCAACAGGGTCGAGTGGGTCCGATGAGCTGAATGGCCGGGCAGCTTTTAGAAAGGATGCAAAGGTAATGGATGAATCTCAGAGGCAGAAACTCGCGGAGTTATTTGCTCAGGAGCATGTAGCGGTAATCGTGACTCAGGGAGAGGAATGGCCCACCGCAACGCTACAAGCTTTCGCCGAGACTCCGGAACTTGACCTGCTGTTCATCATGGGCGATACGGCCGAAAAGTTCCAGAACCTGCTCAGGCGCCCGAAAGTCACCGTGATCGTTGATACCCGTGATGTTGGTGACGTCAACAAATTTCAAGTCAGCCGGTCTGTGCTGCAAGGAATCGCCAGCGAAGTTGCTAAGGGAGTCGAGTGGGACTCGCTGAAGGACCTGTTTCTGAAGAAAAACCCTTTCGAGGCGCCGTTCTTCGGAAACCCGGCACTGCGCATGGTACGGGTGAAGCCCCGCCGCATTTCGTATACAGGGCCTGATATGAAGGGATTCAAGACCGAGCAATGAGAGCCCCGCGAATCGGTATTCGGCCATACTGCTGTGAATCGACTGACGGTTGAATCGGGCGAGATCAGTAGCGATGGGCTGTTAACAAAAGCCCACGTGAGGCGAAAATTAAATGATGCAAACGATTGATGGTGCCCGATGTTTTCAGGCGATGGTACCGATGCGCGATGGTGTCCGGTTGAATACCTTTGTCTATTTGCCGCAGGAGGGCGGACCGCGCTTCCCGGTGATTCTGCACCGCATCCCTTACGGTATCACCACGCCGCAAGGCCGGCACATCACAGACTCCAGAAAGGGCTGGCTCCCCGATCCGCGCACTCCCTTGCTCGGCGCAATTTTGCGAGGCTGGCGTGAGATCGTGCGGCGCGGCTACGCGGCGGTGTATCAGGATTGCCGCGGACGCTACGGCTCTGAGGGCGAAGACCATGCCTATGGCGACGATGCGGCCGATGGTTTCGACACGCTTGGGTGGATCGAAAGCGAGCCCTGGACCAATCATCAGGTGGGCCTCTCCGGTTCGTCGGCCGGATCTACGACTGCGCTCGCAGCGGCGTCTCAGCGTCATCCGACGGTGCGTGCGTTCTTCGCACAAGTCGGTGGCTCAAGCATCTACGACGACATAGTTTACGAAGGTCAATCGATAGAGATGGAGCGATTGTGGCTGTGGGTCGCGGGAAACATCGCGGGCTTGTCCGCTTCCCATCGCGACGCCGTGGCGCGGCGGTTTGGTCTCAGTGCCGCCGAACTGGCCGCAATCGCCGATTCTGCCCGCGCACGCACCGCAGCATTAAACGCCGCCCGGCAGGCAAATCCGCCCTTTATTGAATCTGCCGAATGGATGCATCTGCCGTTAATCGGTTATCCGGATTTCTCGGTAATGCAGCCCCATCTGGATGAGATTCTCCGCCATCCCGCACCGGACGAGTTTCGCGCGCGACATAATTTTCGCGCCACCATCAATATCCCCGGTTTCCATGTCACGACGTGGTTCGACATTTTCCAGACGAGCGTGATAGCGGCCTTTAGGCATCTCCAGACCCGTGTTGGTGACCAGCGTTTGTGGATTGGACCTAACAACCACAACTTCGTCTATGAGACCGGGTTCTGGCCACGCGATCCGTACTTCGAATGGTTCGATCACTGGCTCAAAGGCGAGCATACGCGGATTATGGATGAGCCGGCGGTCTTTTATTCGCCCCGAGCGTGGGTCGCCGACCAGAAAAATTATGTCGCCAATGATTGGCGCCACGCGGATAGCTGGCCACCGCCGGGCACCGTTCAGCAGAGGCTTTACCTGACAGGAGATGGCCGCCTGACCACCACCGGTCCGGACGGCGAGGCCCGACCCTATATCTACGATCCCAATCGGCCGATTCCGACCCTCGGCGGGCGCAATATGTTGATCGAGACCGGCCCGCGCGATCAGCGCGCCGTGCAGGGGTTGCCCAATTACGGCCTCAGCTATCGAAGCAAGGTACTTGAAGAGGACCTCACGATAGCGGGTTCGGTGGATGTCACACTGCACATTCAATCGAACTGTCAGGATACGGACTTTGTAGCGAAGTTAATTGAACTGCACGGCGATGGCCGTGCGATGCTGCTCATGGATGGAGTGGTACGTGCGATGTATCGTGATGCTGCGGCAGGACCGCAGCACCTGGTGGCAGAACAGGTCTATCCGCTGACGATCAATCTCGGCGACATCCATCACACCTTCACCGCTGGGAGTTGCATGCAAGTCGACATTACGAGCAGCAACTTTCCGCGCCGTGTCCGCAATACCAACAGCGGCAACCCGATTATGGCAAACGACACCGCTGCGGACATCAAAATCGCCAATAATGCGGTCCATCATAGTCATGCGCAACCGTCGTTCGTCGTTCTCCCGGTGCTGCTTGTCTCGCCACAGAAACCTGGGTGAGCCAGACAACTCGGCTAATACCGGCTAACTAAGTTCAGTCCTATGGCACCACCTGTGACCATCAGGGACAAAGGAGGAAATCGTCATGGCGGCGATTGAGCTCTACGAAGCAATGCGCACCTTACGTGCAGTGCGGCGGTTGCGGCCCGACCCAATTCCAAATGATGTGCTCCGCCGCGTGTTGGAAGCCGCGACTTGGGCGCCGACCGGTGGCAATCGCCAGGCCTGGCGTGTCGTTGTGGTCAAAGACGCGCCGCGCAAACAACGTCTGGGTGAGTTATACAAACGGATTGCGTTACCGTTCATGCAGTCGTACACGGAGCGACTGGCTTCTCTTCCCGAGGGTGAACGGGCCAAGACTGAGAAAATGTTGCACGCCGGTGTATACCTGGCCGAGCATTTCGGCCAAGCTCCAGTTGTGTGTATCTTCTGCTTTCATCCCGATGGACTGGCGGTGACCGACACTGATCTTCCTCGCGTCTCGGTTGTCGGTGGAGGGTCGATTTACCCAGCCGTGCAAAATCTCTTGCTTGCCTGCCGTGCTGAAGGGCTCGGGTGTGTGCTTACAACGCTCCTCTGTAAGGCTGAACCCGAAGTTAAAGAAATCCTGGGGATTCCACAGCCGTGGGGAACTGCGGCAGCTGTCCCGATAGGCTATCCGCAGTTGCGTGGGCATGGGCCGATCTCTCGTCAGCCAGTTGAAGAAATGGCGTATATTGATTCGTGGGAACGGCCCTTCGCGTAGCATTCCAGTCTCAAATCAAGGGCCTCTAGAGCTGGGTGCTCTACCTTTTTCGTGAATTCGCCTCTAACGTCAGGGCTATCAGGGGAGATAACACCAAACACATAACCTTCGGAGGAGAGCGCGAAACGCCAATAGGCGGCCTATTCTGGACGGTGCGGCACCAGTAGATTGCCGACCGCGACCTGGACCGCCTCGCTATTCTGATTGAAGGTCGTGGTGCGCACCTTGATCAAACCAAGGTCCGGGCGCGATTGCGATGGCCGCACTTCGAGCACTTCACTCTCGATGCGTAGCTCATCGCCCGGCCGCACAGGACGCGTCCAGCGCAATTCATCGAAGCTGGCGCCGACAAACCCGCCTGCGGGCCTGAGCTCGTTCCCGACTAGGAGGCGCATCGTAACCGCAGCAGTGTGCCAACCGCTAGCTGCCAGTCCGCGAAATATCGTGTGCTGCGCTGCCGCCGGATCGAGATGGAAAGGCTGCGGGTCAAATTGGGCAAAGCTCTTGATCCGCTCCTCCTCGATCCGTAAACGGCCAGAGCAATCGGCTCCGGTGCGTCGCACTTATCGCCGGTGGGAGCGGCCGGTCTGGGCGCGAGTGCAGCCGCGCCTGGAAGAACTCGTAGCTGAATGGGAACCGCGCACGACCGCGAAACAACGGCTGACCGGGGTGCGGCTGCATCGTGCGCTGTTGGAAGAAGGTTATCAGGTTGGTCTGACCACGATTCATCAATACTTGCGCGAGCGAAAGCGCCAGCGGGCAGAAGTCTATGTACCGCTGATTCATCGCGTGGGCGATGAAGCCCAGATCGATTTCTTTGAGGTCACCGTAGAGTTAGACGGTCAGTGGCATAAGGCGTGGAAGTTCCGGGTTTGTTCCAAACGTGCGATAAACGCGCAAACCTCATGGTTTGTCTACCCCCGCGCAACGGTGTGACAGACACTTACGCATCGTTGAGCCTTACTCTATCGAAACCGTCTCTCGAGAATTAGGCTCGGTTGCATGTCGCTACCATATTCAATCATGATTTATAAATTCGGCACCCTGCGGTGTATAGAGCGTTATAGAGTTTTTGTTGCAAAGCTTTAGGCCAAGTGGTCAAGATACGATCAGATATGACGTTGAAATCGTCATTGACAGTAGTTTCTGTTGCGAGCTTCGCTGCTACTCTGTCGTAGAAATCTTGCCAATTGGGCGAGGCATCATATGGCTTGAAATAACCTGACGAACGGGCACTCGCGACTACGGCATCCGCTATCTCTTTTCCTGTAAGAGGCATGATGTACACGCTTCAGGCTCGTTGATGAGGAAGGGCTGCTCTGAAATCGTTCCTCCATTTTGCCATGTGGGAAGGGAAGGAGGATGTCTTCTTGCTTCGGCTTAAGGCACTATGTACCCTTCCCCTCCTTCGCCATGCATCATTTGCGACCTGCCGCGAGGCCGCTAATCATAAAGCCTTGGCGGTTTTCTCGACCGTAGCCCAGTCGACGATCGGCGTGAGGCGCCGTCTTGAAATCGCTCCGCTACTCAAGCCGTTGCTGAACGGCGTGAAGGTCATCGAATGGTCCTGGATATCGAGGATCAGGATGACCTTCGGTTCCTCGTTCGAGAACCACGGTCCCGCCTTGAGCGTTACCCCCGGCGGGAATCCCTTGCTCATGTTGTTGGTCATGCGCTCGCAGACCTGCTTGTACTCTTCCTTGCTCGAGATGTTGAAATAAATTTCATCAAGATAAAGCGGCATTCGTTTTTCCTCCTGAAAATCGTGACTAATCCTTCTAACTCTTGCTGCCCTCTCCTTGTCAAGAAACCTTTGCGTGCGATGTTTATCATCTGGCCAAAGCTGCCGTCATCATGTTAATTCCTTCTGGCCGGGGTCTTGAACACACCAACACCGCTCTTTGGATGCGGACCAATTCGAAGCGTAACCTTCGTGTGCCGCCGATGAATCAACAGTGTGCGGCTTTGATTCGCTCACGGCCAAAAATCGGGCCGGGACGAGGGCGCTGAAATCACGATGTTCGTGACACCGCGCGCACACGTGCCATCGAAATCCGTCACAAATCCCAGCGGCCGCCGAAAGTACCAACGAGTGGTGTTGTTGCACACCCTGCCGGATGAGGTGAACATTGCGAAACCATAAACCGCGAGAGGAACCATGAGCCATCAGCCCACAGTTGTGCGGGTTCGCACGGCTACGCTTGATATCGCCTGCGAGGTGTCCGGACCGGAGAGCGGCGCCCCGGTTATCCTCCTGCACGGATTTCCCGATGATCCGCGGACGTGGGACGGTGTCGTGGTGCAACTGAGCGAAGTCGGCTATCGCACAATCGTGCCGTATCTGCGCGGCTACGGCCCGACGCGCTTTCTTGACGACAATACTCTGCGCTCCGGACAGCAGGCGGCGCTGGGTCATGACCTACTCGAATTGATGGACGGGCTTGGGATCCAGCGCGCGGTGCTGGCCGGATACGATTGGGGCGGACGGGCGGCTTGCGTCGTGTCCGCGCTGTGGCCCCAACGCGCCCGCGCTTTGGTCTCGGTCGGCGGCTACAACGTCCTGAACGTGGCCGTCAACGCCAAGCCGTTGCCGCCAGTGCAGGAACATCGCATGTGGTACCAATGGTACTTCGCCACCGAGCGCGGACGGGCAGGACTTACGGCGAACCGGCGCGAGTTCTGCAAGCTGCTGTGGCGGCTTTGGTCGCCCAACTGGCGCTTCGACGATGCGACCTATGAGCGCACGGCGGCATCCTTTGACAATCCGGATTTCGTTGACGTGGTCATTCATTCCTACCGCCACCGATTCGGCTGGACGCATGGCGATCCGAGCCTGCAGCCCATCGAGGAGCGGCTGGCCGCGACGCCGCGCATCGGCGTGCCCACCGTCGTGCTGCATGGTGGCTCCGATGGCGTTGCCCCGGCGGAAAGTTCGGAGGGTCACGCGCGGTTTTTCAGCGGTCCTTACGTGCGGCGGGTGACCCCGGAGGCGGGACATTTCCTGGCGTGGGAAGCACCGGACGCGATCGTCCAGGCAGTGCGCGAGCTGGTTCCTGAGCCGAATTAATTCACTTCACCCGCACTTTTGCGTTACTTGAAGGGTATCAGTGGCTCTCGCCCTACCCTGTCCCACAATTCCTCATGTCCTCCAATTACACGAATCTGCCTAGCACCCTTATGTGGCGACTGTCGCCATCGTTGCAGTCCCAGGCCCCAAGTTGACATAACCTTCCAGCGGCGAAGCTGGAGCACCGAACACCCTGCCCTCCCCTGCTTACCACTTCCGGCTTCGAACGCGCCGCTTCCGGCGCGATTTACCCCCCCGCTCGCGAGGGGCGCGGTAAAATTCTCGTGTCTGTCGAGTGCCGTTGGTGCCGAACGCCGAATCTACTTCAACGACCAGGTGACTGGGCGATTGTTAGAGCGATCCGCCTGGGTGTGTACGAACTTATCGCGGCGCGTGTACAGCTTGCCGCTAACCGCACTCTCGTTGGCCTTCCAGCGGAATTCCTTGTCGAGTAGAGCAATTAACTCACGGATGCTTCGGCGCGGATGACGCCTGAGAACCGCCGCCATCATGTCGACGCGCGTGAGCCTTCCATCGTTGCTTGCAGTGCGAGCGAACGGATGGGCACCTGCAATCTTCGTCTTGCCGCTGCCAACCTGAGGGCCGTGCTGCTTTTGCGCACCCGTCGCCTTCGGGCTCGCCGCCGCTCGCTGTGTCGCTGTGGCTGGCGCGGGTGCCATCTCCCGAGCGGTAGCGCTTCCATGAATCAGGGTGGCCTGCAGCAACTCGGCAATCGCCGCTTGATCGGACTCGAACAATTCATCCGCCCGCTTCAATCCCTCGAGTCGCCTGGTCAGCGCCTCGCCCTGCTGATGATGCGCCTGGATTTCTTGCTCAACCGCGGCGATCTCCTCGCGCAGTCGCTTTTTGAACGTATCTACCGAATTCATCCTCACAATGGTTCCTGAAGGGCCGCCGCGCGGCAACTATATTGGCATTGAGGGCCACCACTTACCAATCTCAACCTTTAAAGAGGTGGTGAATATCAACGTTGTTAGCCAATCAGCTCAGCCATGGATTAATGCGGATTAGCGAAATGTCGCTAGACGATAGTTGGAGACGGCGTCTTCTCTACTTCCATTTGACCGTGCTTTGGGCAGAGCGGTGCTCCGGCCAGATTCAGCCATTTGCGCGTCGTATGAGCGGTATAGCCGCAATTGCCACACGCGCACCTGATCCGGCCAGCGTATGGCTTTTTGTGTCTGCTGGAGTGGCTGCTAGCTCCCACATTTAGATGGAGTCTGCCGTGGGGCAAGGGTCCTGCCGCTGCCAGTATCGGCTGCATAGCCTTCTTAATTCAGGCCCGGCCGTTGTCGCCTTCATTTGCCCTACCAGGCCTATGCCCGTGGCGACTCGTCGGAACTCCTTGCCATGGCCCGCCGCAACGCCGACTGCAGCGTGTATGAGCTCGTGGCCAAGGATTTCGGCGACTTGCATCGGCATCAGGTCCTTCGAGTCACCCAGGTCGGGCCGGATAAAAATCTCAAAATGCCGATCCTCGCTGCACTGATTATCCCAACACTCGCCTATGGTCCTGCTGCGACGGCCGCTTGACGTGAGCCCGATCGCAATACGCAACTGCGCCGGTACGAACGACCGAAGCATAAAGGATGGGCCGGGTTGGCCGGGAGTCACGGACATAAGGTCGGGCAGAGCTTTGAGTGCGGCGCCGCAGTTGGGGCACCGCTCGATCTCGTATTTCAGTCTGCCGCGGAGCGGCTTAGTGCAACGTATTTTATCATGTTTAAAAAATTGAACAGGGCAGCGGTCCGATCCGCGCGTCGCCGCTATGCTCTAAGGTCGATCGGCTGCGTCGGCAGCCAACGCTCGCTCGACCACTTGCGGAGCCGTCTCAATGACACGCAGCAGTATCCGAGCGGGACGGTCGGGGACTGCCCGCCCTTGTTCCCACTGCTGAACAGTACGCACGCTGAAGCCGAACTGTTGAGCGAACTCGGCCTGTGAGAGCCCGAGCTTGTAACGAATCGCTTTCACATTAGGAACCGGAGGATTGTACACTCGGCGCGCTCTGCGCAAGTCGGCCGCGGTCATCTCCGGAACGTCCGGGTCCGAGGCAATCTGTCGCGCAATCTCACGCTCGGTGGATGCTCGCAGGCGTTCCCGATTTATGCGGCCTTTACCGATTTGACTTGCCGAACGTCTGACGATAGGCATCGCGTTCCCTCCGGCTGGCAAGACGCGCTGAAATGATCCGGCGGCTGGCGCCGCGCCAAGTGTAAACTACGAACAAGATTTCGCCTTCGATTTCTCCGATTGCGACGAAGCGGCGCTCGCCATAATGGCGACGCCGGGTTTCGTACTCCAGTAGATCTCCTCCTTTGAAAATCCGGGCTGCATATTCGAAGTCGAACCCACGTTTTTCAAGGTTGTCCTTGCTCTTGGCCTCTTCCCACTCGAACACCCGGGTTCACTATACGCTATTTGCGTACTACGTTAAAGACGTACTACTGCTCCTTCGGCCCACATCGCCGCAGAGGGCAATGTCGCACCAATTCCCACCGCTGGTCCTGGATTTCCCCGAGCCCCCCAGTAGCTTTACGGGTAGCTCCTGCGACCCTAAGAGGAGGCCTTTGGCGCCTCAACAATCCTCGGGCGGTGACCTAACAATTGGAATACTTCCACGACGAGAGGGGCGCCGAGGAAACTGCGGATAAGAGTATCAGAAGCGAGCGCCGCCGCAATCGACTCGATGGTTACGGCTGATAGGTTGAACGCCGCTTCGGCCTCCTTTTCCTTGCCGAGTTCCATTAGGGCCTTACCGAGCGCGAAAGCCCCAATCCATATGTCGCGTTGAGTGTTGAGTTTTTGCGCAAAGGCGACTGATGCTTGCAGCAGTGGTGTGGCTTCCTTGAGACGGCCGGTTGCGCACAGGATTTCACCCTGCAGGCGCTGGGCCCGTGGTTCGTGCTTACGAGCATAGGTTGTGCGCGCGAGTTCAAGTGAATCAGTTGCTAACCGCCAGCCCTCGTCGTGTTGGCCACGGGCCAGCGCCAAGGCGCCTCGGGCATGAAGCAGCGGAATGTGCCATCGGTAGCGGGCGAAATCGTCTGTCTCCAGCAATCCCCACGCCTGCAGATAGAATTTGTCAGCAAGGTCGTAATCAGCGCGTTCGAAATGAACCAAGCCAGCTTTCAACAGCGAATGCCCTCTTGGCTCAGGCCACGCTGAGTATTTGCGCCCTGCCTCTTCGCCCTCGAGCTGAAGTTCCAGCGCCCGTTCCAAGTCATACAATTCCAGTGAAACACTGCCTCGGCAATTGGGTTCCCGTGCTAACCAAAATGCGTCTCCGGCTGCTTCAGCGTAGTCTCTTAGCTGCTGATACCATCCAAGCGCCTTTTCGTACTCGCCCTGCGACAATGATGCGTGACCGAGAAAAAATAGGCTGTGCCCGACAAAAAAGCCCGAGTGAGTCTGACGTGAGAGTTGGAGTCCCGTGTGAAGATGCTGGCAGCCCTGCTCGAATTCGCCGCGCCATTCCAGCAGTCCGCCGAGCGTGATTGTCGTTTCGCCCAGCAGCCGCGGCTCATTGAGACTCTGCGCCATATGCACCGCATCTTCCGCCAGATCGATTATTTCAGGTATGGGGCCCTCGCAATCTCCCCTACCCATGGCGCTTACCATCTTACTAGAGGCACAAATTCGAGCCTCGCCGAGCTCCTCCGCCAGGGTTCGAGAGCGTTCGTAGGTGTCGCGGAGCGCCTCAAAGTGGTGGGCGTTGTATTGCGCCCAACTCAGCCCAAGAAGGAAGTGACATTCTCGCGTGCGATCCTTCGCGGAGCGAGCACAATCGAGAGCGCGGGCGTATTCTTCTAGAGCCTCTGGATGCCTACCGATGGTGCTTAGTACCGCACCCCGTTTCCCATGCAAATCTCCAACGGATGCGAAGGAGGCTAAAGGTGGTTTCGAAGCAGCCTCTATAGCGTGAGTGTAGTGCTCTATCGCCTCGGCATTAGCAAACGCTTGTGCAGACTGATCACCGGCGAGAGTGCTGTAATTCATCGCTTTGGACCAGTCTTCACCTCTGGTGAAATGATGGGCCAATTCCGCACAATGTTCCGCCAAGCGATCTCGATAAAGATCTTCGATCACCGCACCAACCGAACGATGCAATTCTTTGCGCTGTTGCACTAACAAGCTATTATAAGCCACGTCCTGGATTACGGCGTGTTTAAAGATGTAGACGGGTTCCGGAATCAGAGACTGCTCGTAGATGATCTCCAGTGCCGTCAGCTGTCGCAACAACCCTTCAAGTTTGCCCGTAAGACCGGCCACTCTCTCCAGCAAGCGGGCCAAGAACTGGCGGCCGATTACTGAGGCGATCTGCACCGCGCGTTTGCTGTCCTCCCCGAGGCGGTCGAGGCGCGCCATGATGATTCCCTGAATAGTCTCTGGAATAGCTAGTTCGCCTAAGGGTCTAGCGAGTCTGTAATTGCCGTTCTCCCGAATGACAAAGCCGAGGTCGAGCAACGTCTTCGTCACTTCTTCAACGAAGAGCGGGACACCTTCCGCCTTTTGCATCAGCGCGGACCTGAGTTCCTTGGGAAAAAGGTCGGTGCCGAGAAGACGAGCCGCCATTTCGAGCGTCTGCTCGTCGGTCAAATGGCGTAGATTGATAGTGCTATGGAAACTCCTGCTGCCGAGCTTCGGCGAATACTCCGGCCGATGGGCGAGGATCAGCATCAGTCGCGCACTGGCGACCGAGTTCATCAAGAAATCGAGGTACTCCTGGGTGCTGGAGTCGGCCCAATGCATGTCTTCAAAGAGCAGCACCAGGGGCCTAATCGCCGAAACTCGCAGAGCCAGGGCGCGCAGCGCGTGGAAAGTCCGGGTGTGGCGCGCCGCCGGGTCCATTGCCAAGACCGCTGGATCGCCCGGATCAACTGCCAGGAGATAACGGACATACGGAATCTCCGCCTCTACGCCTCCGAGCCGGCGCATTCCATGCTCGATTATGGCGATTATCTCAGGCTCACCGTTGTTCTCGTCGATCCGGAAATTGTCTCGGAGCTGATCGATGGTCGGCAGCATTGGGATGGACGCGCCGAAGGAACCGCAGCGCCCGTCTAACCAAGTGACCTCCTCATTAGCTGCCGCGAGTCGGTGCCGGAATTCGAGGAGCAGTCGGGACTTACCGATCCCCGCGTCGCCAGAGACGAATACCACTTGTCCGCGGCCTGCCTTAACGTCAGCAAAAAGTTCCTCCAAAGTCGCCAAGGAACGCTCGCGCCCCACTAACGGAGTCAGTCCGCGGTCCACCGCTGTATCTAGCCGAGCGCGACGACCATGTGCCCGCAAAACCTCGAAGGCTTGTACGGGAGCGTGCCCTTTAACTTCTAATTCGCCGAGGTCAAGCGTCTCAAAGAATCCTGCCACGCCTTTATAAGTTGTGTCGCTAATTACCACGCTTCCGGGGCGTGCGAGGGATTGTAGCCGCGAGGCCAGATTGATCGTATCGCCGATCGCCGTGTACTCCATGTGCAGATCGCTTCCGATGCGGCCGACCATTACCGTGCCGCTGTTGATTCCGATCCGCATTTGAAGCTTCAATCCGCGTTCTCGCTCGAGGGTTGTGGCGTAATCGCGCAACGCCCGCTGAATCTCCAGTGCTGCATGCACTGCCCGCCGAGGCGCATCCTCGTGCGCGATAGGCGCGCCGAATAATGCCATCAGCCCATCTCCGCCGTACTGATTGATACTGCCCTCGAAACGATGAATCTCGACAGTAATCAGCTCGAACGCTCGCCGCACTATTTGGCCAAGATCCTCCGGATCTAACCTCTCGCTTATGGCAGTAAATTCGGCGATATCACCGAATAGCACGGTCACCTGCCGACGCTCGCCCTGAATCGCCACATGGTGACCCCGAATTTTCTCTGCTAGCTGAGGAGGCGGATGAAACGCTTGAGTGTCGGCCCTCAATTCCAACATTTGTGCTGCGGGCGCCGACGCATTCATGGCTGTTTTGATGGGAGGGAGGCTAATGCTTTGCAGCGGCTTTCCGCAGGCTACGCAGAAGCGAGCAGCTGGCTGGGCGGCCGCGCCACAATTTGTGCAACGCAGCTCCATAGGGACCCCGCATTGCTGGCAAAATCGCGCTCCGCTAGGGTTTTCGGCCTCACATGCTGCGCATTGCATGACGCGCATCTTCCTTCTTGCTAGAATTGACTGGCAGACTCTACAGCCAAACTTTCAGCCTGGGAACCGCCTGGTGAAGTGTCACCAACACTCAGAATCCATATAGCTGTTGGAGTTCCGTCCGACCTGCCCTCCCTTTTTCCCGTCGCTTGTCTGGCACCGCCATTACTCTGAGTCAAGTCGGTTCGGCCAGGAGCCGGCGCATTTCCTCCCACGATGCCAATGTAAGTTGCGAGCGGCGGCTCACCACTTGCGCCACACCGCAATGACACGGAAACGGAGGGTGCGCAGGGCGTTGAAGTTTCCGGTCATACCAAAGTATCCAAAGTGCCCAGTCAGCTTCCGCTTGAATGCTGTACAATGGTCGCGAACTGGTTCATGCCGATACTGCCGACACCACTCCCGACACGCTTGAGTCCGCCGCCCAAGCTCATTTTTGTCGTGTTGTAGCGGTTCTTGTAAGCGCCGGCCTCGCACGTGTACCCAAGTCCCAGGCCATCGGTACGTCGTTCATTGCGAACGGCCGGAGGGCTTGACCGCCACACTGCCCGGGCTCGGGTAAATGCGGCTATCCGTCTTCATCGCCGAAATGCTGCGCGGCGGCGTGCTGACCCAAGGCTGCTCGCCCGGCGCCCTCCCCTACGTCGCCGCTCCCGCTCAATTAAACGAAGCGCCCGAGCGCGAGTATTTCACCGCTTGGCTAAAGGTTATGCTTTAAACAGACGATCGGCATATGCGCTATTGGTGGGTGAATCAGAACCAGACTTACCGTTACGAGGTTCAGGGCGGTTATCTCTGGTCGCCTAAGCGCAATGCCAACGCGGTACGAAATCCTTTTTATGAGTCAATGCGCGAGGTCGCGCCTGGTGACTTGATCTTATCCTTCGTGGATACGCGAATCCTCGCCGTCGGGATTGCTCAATCCTATTGCTCGGAAAGCCCCAAGCCATTGGAGTTCGGAAGTGCTGGCCAGAATTGGGAAAATATTGGCTGGAAAGTAAAGGTGAACTTCACCGAGCTTGCCAACAAGATACGGCCTAAGGATCACATCGAACTACTTAGGCCACTTCTCCCTGACAGATATTCGCCTCTTCAGGCGAACGGAAACGGTATTCAATCTGTCTACCTAACCGAGATACCCACCGCGTTGGCCGAAGTGCTCATAGGCCTGATCGGGAAGGAGATCGAACCCCTTGCTCTTGCTGCGGGCCGCGTAAAGCCGGTTACAGCAGAATATCTCGATTGTTGGGAACGCAAGTTAGAGCAGGAGTTGGCAAACGATTCCACCATCCAGGAGACTGAACGGCACCAAGAAGGTCGTTAACGTGGGAGGGTTCACCCACGACCAAAAGCATTTTCTGGATTTTCACAGAAATGCGGTCCTGCTGCAGTCTAACCGCACTAACTCTTGAATGCGCGGCGGAATCTTTGCGCGAATCAGATAGCACGCTGCAAACCGCTCACTCGGCCATATTTCATCCTATAAACGGTAGTTTTAATGGAATCAACTTCGCGTCGCATGAGGAGTTGATATAACCTTCCGACGGCGAAGCTGCAGAAGCCGGTGCGCCTGGGTCATTCTTTTTCTTCGCCGAGCGCTCGGAAACGGCGTGCATACGTCTCGCAATGCGCCATTACCGCTGACGACATGTCTCGGTGCAAAAATGCACCACTGATATCGTGCTCGAACTCATCCAGCAACGCCTCCGCTCGCGCCGGTGAGAGCTTCTCAGCTAGCTCATCGATCTCGGCGAGTGCGGCGCGCAAGAGTTGATTGGCCCGTGCTATGTTCCATTTCTCACCCACGCCCGACTCCTCCGAACTCTCATCCTATGCCTTTCAGAGTTGGGTGTTCCTTCAAGCTTAACTGTCCTTTTTGGATTGCTTTTTACTTTCTGCGCGGCCTGGATGCCGCGCCTAGCGAGATAACCTCTGCTCTCGTCATTACGAGCCAAACGCCATTCGCTGTTCTTAAAGTAATACTTTAGGCACTAGCTACGTTCAGACGCCGAAGCTGCAGAATACACGCGCCTCACCCTGCCTGCTCAGCAGTTCCCATCATCTACCGATGGCTTGCGCCGCTGTCGGCGCGATTTACCGCCGCGCGCGCCGGGGGGCGCGGTAAATTCTCATTGTTCAGTCGCGTGCCGCGGGTGCCGAATGCCGGCCTTACTTCAGCGACCAGGTGACTGGGCGATTGGTAGAGCGATCGGGCCGGGTGTGTACGAACGTATCTCGGCGCGTGTACAGCTTGCCGGTAACTGCGCTCTCGTTTGTCTTCCAGGGAAAGTCCTTGTCGAGTAGCGCTATTAATTCACGGACAGTTCGGATGGCGCCTGAGAACAGCGGCCATCGTGTCGACTCTGTCTCCTCCGGATTTGCGCAAGCCGGCAAGAAATAGCTGATGTGCCGGATCATGCCAATTCCCAAGATGCTCCTGCTGCATCTTTTCCAAGATGAAACGGGGACTCATGCGCAGAACCTCCGCCACCTCGGCTCGTGCCTCCTGTTCGCGGCCCAATGTGGAATATGCCCACGACCAGAAAGACGTGGACCCAAGGATTATTCTGTTGCTCTCTTTTCAGAGCATCTGTTCAGCGAATAGCCACTGCGCATTAATCAGATCGAATGTGCAGACGAAACGCATCGTCAGAAGCCAGACGGTCTTGGACACCCACCGACCAGCTCCAGCAGATGCTTGCCAAGATCGAGCGTGGTGCGATCTTCCAGGTAAGGACCCACAATCTGAATGCCGACCGGAAGTCCGTTCGCCACGCGGCCGACGGGAATCACGGTCGCCGGCAGATAACAGGCGCCGGCTGGCGCCATCCACGCATTAAGCTCCCAATACGACCTCTGCTCGCCCCCAACCACCACCATCCTGCTGGCGAGCGGCTGGGAATGATCGTGCGGGATCGCCGGGCACGGCATTACTGGCAGCAGAATGGCGTCCCACCGCTGGAAGAATTCTTCGCAGCGCATGCGCATCTGCTGGCGCCGTTCGTTGTGACTGAGCCATTGACGATGGCGCATTGCCTGCAGCCGCTTAATTTGTGCGGCGGGCGTGTCACCGGTTGCCACCGCGTACTTTTCGATTTTGTCGAAGGGCACCCCGCCAGACAGAGCCGCCTGTAACAGGGCGGAAAAGGTTGCTACCACCTTCTCCAGCGTGAATGCCGGACGCGCACTGTAATCGATGGTTACACCCGTGGAGATGAGTGTTTGCGTGGCATTCTCGAGCAGCGCGCGCACTTCCGGTTCCACGCGACAGATCGGATCGTCGAGCCAGGCGGCCACTCGGTAGTCTTTGAGCACGCCATGCCGGGGCGGCGGCAATGCCAGCCGCCACGCGGGATAGTCCCAGCGGTTGGGTCCGGCCAGGATATTGAGCCCAAGCTCAACGTCTTCGACAGTGCGTGCCATGGGTCCCGCAACGGCCAGGTCGGCAAGAGTCAGCGTTCCGGGAGGGCCGGGAATCTGGCCGTGGGCGGGAACAATTCCGTAGCTGGGCTTGTGACCGGCCACGCCGGACATGTGTGACGGCAGACGAATCGAACCCCCGATATCGCTGCCCAGTTCGATAGGCGTGAATCCGCACGCCAGGGCCGCAGCAGAGCCGCCGGATGATCCACCCGGCGTGCGCGACACGTCATGAGGGTTATTGGTTGTGCCGAAGACCTCGTTATAGCTCTGCATGTCGCCGGCATAGATCGGAAGGTTAGTCTTGCCGAAAATGATTGCTCCAGCTTCCCGCAATCGCGCCACCGGCCACGCATCCTCTTCCGGTATGAACGCCGACAGCTCCGGTGCACCGGAGGTTGTACGTATGCCTGCCGTCTGGAACGAGTCCTTGACCGTCATCGGCACGCCGTGCAGCGGTCCGCGAATCTCGCCGCGAGCCAAGGCCGCATCAGCTTCGTCGGCTTCGATACGCGCTCGAGCCGCGTCGATGGTCACGACACTGTTGATCGGCCCGTCGAGTGCCTCGACTCGTGCCAGGAAATAGTCCAAGGCCTCCCGACTCGAAATTCTGTGTTCGCGGATTTGCTTCGCGATCTCCATCGCACTGAAAAAGCTAAGCTCAGTCATGGCAATATCCTCATCCTGCTCCTGGCCTGGCGCTCCATCCGAAATGCAGTAAGGTAACCCGCGCAGGGCGTTCGGATAATGGATGCGCCTGGCGAAACTCGTTGGCGACGACTTCTCATCCGGCGGTCGCCTTTACGATCTTACTATCAAACAGGAACAGCAGACCGAAATTGCAAGCCTGACAAGAGCCCTGTCGAACCGAATCAAGCCCCTCACCGCCGCCTGCGTTCTGTGTTCACAAAACGGGGTAAGACTCGAAACACGCCCCGCCGTGTCCGGTGAATTTGACATAACGCTCCAGCGGCGGGGGGAAGCTGAGCGGAACGGGAACCACCACCCTACTCAGTCCCCTTGCGCTCCTGCTCGTCATCGGCGAACGCCGCCGCTGAAAAGTCCTTTACCGCCAGGGGCGCGGCAAATTCGGAACCGGGTTTCTTGCCGGTTTACGCGTTTTTGTTTGCCCTTCTTGTGGCCACAGCCCTCTTTGCAGCCCGCGTCTTCGGACCTCTCGACGTTTTACGTTCGCGGCTGCCGTCGCCGGTCACTAATTGCAGGGCGAATCGGGTCGCATTCGCACCTCACGTGGGCGTGCGCCATCGGCAGGTGTGACGATCCCTTCCCGTTCCATCTGCTCAACCATCCTGGCCGAGCGGTTGTACCCGATTCTGAGTCGCCGCTGTATCATCGAGATCGACGCCTGGCCGCTGTCGAGTACGATCCGCAGCGCTTCGTCGTAGAGCTCGTCGCGTTGATCCCCGCCGAGCGAGCTGTTGTCCCTATCCGTGGCAGAGGTTTCGAGGATCTCCATCTGATAATCTGGCGAGCCCTGGGCTCGCAGAAAATCACAGATCTTTCGAATCTCGGTCTCGGAAACGAAGGGTCCGTGCAAGCGGCGAAGTTGGGCAGTGCCCGGCGGCATAAACAACATATCGCCGGCGCCCAGCAAGCGCTCGGCGCCAATTGAATCGAGAATCGTACGTGAATCGACCCGCGAAGTTACCTGCAATGAAATCCGCGCCGGCAGATTCGCCTTGATCAGGCCCGTGACCACGTCCACCGAAGGCCGCTGGGTAGCGAGCATCAGGTGAATTCCCGCGGCCCGAGCCTGCTGCGCCAGCCGCGTGATATCGCGTTCGACCGTCTTGCCGTGGCTCAGTAAAAGGTCGGCAAGCTCGTCGATCACGATTACGATCTTCGGCAACCGGGCATACTTGATCGACGTCTCACCTGCTCGCTGGCCACTGCCCGCGTTCTCGCCTAATGTGCCGCGCAATGCGAACGGCTTACTGCTATGCCCGATGCTGCGATTGTAGCTGTCGAGGTTGCGGACCCCCAGTTCGCGCATCATCCGGTAGCGCGCCTCCATTTCGCCGGTCGCCCACAGGAGTGAAGCCGCGGCTTTTTCCAGATCCGCCACGACCGGCACCAGCAGATGAGGGATGCCTTCGTAGACCGACAACTCCAACATTTTGGGATCGATCAGGATGAAACGGACATCGTCGGCGGTGGCCTTGAAGAGAATCGAGGCCACCATTGCATGAATCGATACCGATTTCCCCGTGCCGGTTGCGCCTGCGATGAGCAAGTGTGGCATCGCCGCTAAATCTGCCCAGACCGGACGGCCGGCTATATCCTTGCCGAGTGCGATCGTAAGTTGGCTCGCCGAGGCCTTGAATTCGCCAGCTTCGAGCAGCTCCCTCAGATATACCTTCTCACGCTTGCGATTGGGCACCTCGATTCCGACCACGGCTTCGCCGGGAATCGGCGCCTGAATACGCACGCTAGCGGCCCTGAGCGCCAGCGAGAGATCATCGGCTAGATTGACGACCTGGCTAACCTTGACGCCCTCGCCGGGCTCCAGTTTGTACATCGTAACGACCGGCCCCGGCTGCACCTCAACTACCTGCCCCCGCACGCCGAATCCCGCGAGCTTTTCTTCCAGTACGCGGGCGCTGCGTTCAAGCGCCTCTTCGTCCACTGGCGCTTTTTGCAGTAGCGGGGTATCGAGCAAATCGAGCCGGGGCAGCCTATAGGCGGCTTTCAGTCGTGGGCGGCGTGGTAACGCTTTTTCTGCCAACACGATCAATGGCGGTTTCACAGTGCGCTGCGGCACGTCCGCGCCACCGCGCGACCCACCAACGTTCGAGGCTGGATTAACCTCGGGCACTCGGCGCGGCATTGAATCGTCAGGTCCCTTGGCTCCAGACCTGGGGCGGGAGCGGGCAAGTGCGGCGTTTCGACGAACCGCAATCTCAGTTGGCGCCCGCCTGGCTAGCAGCGCAAGCGCCCCAACGATGGCTAGCAGTACGACGAGATTGGCGCCGCTGAAATTACCAGGTAACGCGGCGGCTATCATGGCGCCCGTGGCACCGCCCGGCGACACCATCGGGATCTTGTAAACACGACCCGCGGTGCTGAGCGCAATCAGCAAAATCGCCCCGCCCGCGCTGTAACGCAGCAGCAAACGTATGGAGGTTGCGGCCCAGACAGCCCGTCCCAGGCACGCCAGTAACGGGACAAGGGCATAGGCCTGATAACCAAAGGTCCTTTCCAGGGTTCGCGCCAGACCATCACCCAGCGGCCCGCCAAGGTTAGGAGCGTATCTAGCGTCGTGCGAGACCAAACTCAGCAGGGCAAAGAACGCTAGCGCCCAAAGCCCAAGCGCCGCAAATTCGCGTGCGCCCTGGCCCCAGCCCTGTTCCTGCATTGCCATCACCAGCTCTATCGGGCAGATTTCCCAATACGCGTGATAGTGCCAGAGCAACCATCAGCGCTGAAGTATCACACCGCCGCCTCCATCCTTATTTCGCCAGAGGCGGATCGTCGGTAGCAATACGTTCTTGATCGCTCCCTGAATGACGAGCGTTATCGAGCGCAGCTAAATGGAGTTGGGAGGGTCAGTCGAACGCCAGCAGAATCTGAAGTGGTCCACTATATTCAGCCGGTTCTAGCAAGGAATCGAAGAATGACCCCACCCAAAGTAGTATCTCGGAGTACCCCTGTTTAGCACGCCATTTACCGCTGCCGTGACTACTTGGAGGTCATGAACGACGATCCTGCTGGCGTTACGCACTCCTAATTGCGCACAATCACGGCATAATCAGCCGTAGTACCATCATTTCACATTTCTGTAGTTGACATAAGTATAATTTCGTGAACTTAACAATATCCCAGGAATATCAGGCCTTTCTGACAATCTGAGACATTTCCCAGCGGAGTATTTAGCCAACCATATCCCACAAAATAGGGGAGTTTTATGGAGGAAAACCAACGACAGAGCCCCTTAACTAAGATTATGTCAACTTGTCGACTCGCCGGTCTAAGTGTAGGCGACCAATATCTCTGAAACTTGTTAGCTCTAGCAAGCACCCCATTTGCGGTGGCGAAGTTGCTACCGAAGAGCTTTCGCTCGACCTTGACACATTGAAATATAAAGTATCAGTTTCAAGTTGTTGATGAGCGGCTCCCCACTCTGCTCGCCAGGACTCCAGGCGATTTGCTAATCAGATTGAACGCACGAACATGCTCTGAATCTACCTAGTGGAGTGGGCTCATTGCCGAATACCGAACCCGCAAGCCCAACACCGTCCACCTAAACGATTTGGAAGGCTTCGAATCCGGTGAAAACATGAAGCTTTAAACAGCGCAGGACGTGCGCGAGCGTCCACTCGCCGAGCCTCGCTCCAT
>Ga0073928_10001989_pt1 | contig 37179 bp, 29 predicted proteins | sample PaiPotPPA55metaG_FD_76969 | JGI IMG/M metagenome (GOLD analysis project Ga0073928, IMG submission 76969) | Iron sulfur acid spring bacterial and archeal communities from Banff, Canada, to study Microbial Dark Matter (Phase II) - Paint Pots PPA... ... | reverse complement strand
TAAGTGAAGCGATGGTCAATGCGTGCGACCACACCTCCGCGCTGATTGGTCAGAGTCGAGCGAATCACGAAGAACGTCATCGCGCCGCTTCGTCCGGTCTTGGTATAGCTTTCCGCGAGTGTAGAGCTGATGGAGATGGCGTCGCCCGCTCTGATCGGCTCAACAAACTCGACATCCATGCCAGCCGCGAGTCGCGGAACGTGTTTAGGAAGATAGTCGAAAATATCCTCGAGCGCGCGAAATGTTGCTACAAACGCGGGCGGCGCGATCGGCGCCTTTTCTTCCAGGTTGGTATAAACTGGATTTGTTTCCCCCATCATGGCGCAAAAGCGCGCAATCATTTCTGCTGTAATTTCTACCGGGTTGGCGGTCTCGAACAGGCGGCCAAGCAGAGAGCGGTCAAAGTCGACCATTCGAAGCTCCTTCATTTCGTTCTTTACTCTCATCGGGTTGATGCATCCGCTTCGCTCAGTGCTGGACCACCGTTCGCCGGTCCCGGCACTCGGCACGGTTGGACGATACGTTTTCCTGGCAAGCCCTGCAAGATTTATCCGAAATCAGTTTTTTTAATTCGGTTTCGGGCTTTTAGGTGCGTTATTGTTGCCTATTCAATATGGCATCTACCATGCATCTTTCGGTGCAGGACCTTGAGGTGAGTGCGTAATGGCATATACGCACTCCACCTGAGTCTATGAGCATAAACAAGGAGGATCTAAGATGCTGTATTGGGCGTTTGTATTTCTGGTGATCTCGATAGTCGCTGCGATTCTCGGCTTTGGCGGTATCGCAGCGGGTGCTGCAGGAATTGCGAAGCTCTTATTTGGCTTGTTCCTCATTATCTTCATCGCGCTGCTAATCGCTGGACTGGCAGCGGGCAGAGCGATAACACGTTAAATCGACGCCGCGCGGAATATCGTCTTCTGCGCGGCTGAATACACTTCAGAATGCACCCGCGGGCAGTCGTTAACAGTTGTAAATGGTATGTTCTGCGCTGTTGTTACCCTGCAAATTTGACAGGAGGACCGCAGGACGGGATGGAGGGGTACGGCGAGGAAGGGAGAACGGAAAAAGACATAAAAGGCTATGTAAGAAGGAATGAGTGTAGGGTCGCTGCAAATTTCCTGACGTTATCTCATATCATCTGCCTCATTCTTCGCAATCGCTCTTCTCACCTTGCTTCTCGCTTCATAGGCAGGCGAATCGGAAAACGGCGCGGGTCGGGCGGACGGGTTCGTGACCGGCCTAGCGCGTATTGTCGCACCGCCCTGCGCCCCTCGTTGTCGTTCGCACATATCCGGGCGCATCCTGCGGCGAACAATTCGCCGGTGGTCCTGGCGGCGGCGGGGCCACCGGCAATAATCACCAGCTGAGGCATGTCGGCTTTGAGCGCTCGCACCGTTTGTATAGCTGCAGGTACATTCGAGGCCAGGGTGCAACTCACACAGATCAAGTCAGGAGTGTAGTGATTGACGAAGTCGCGTATCTCTGAGAGCGATTTGTTCTCGCCGGCGAAGCTGGCGGCAATTCCATCCAGGCGCAGCAATTCCAAAACGATCATCAGTCCGAGGCTGTGCGATTCACCCGGTGCGCAAACACCCAGTACATGGAAGGGCGCCGGCAGCCGCGGTTTGCTGAAGCGGCTCCCAAGGTCGGCGATCAACTCCCGTGTGGTGTCGATAATGAACTGCTGGTTAGCCGAACTGAGATGGCCATCCTCGAACTCCTGTCCGGCGAGTTGTAGCGCACGCGAGAAAATCTCCTTGAACGTTGCCTCCAGCCCGTGTTCATCACAGTAGCGGATTGCAAGAGCCTGCGCGTCCTGACGATCGAGCTCAAGCAGCTTGCGATAATAATCGTGATAGTCCTCCAGTGCGACGTCCGCGCCCAGCAACAGAGAGAAAAAATCGAGTGAGGGAATGTAATCGCCAATAACCTTGATACATGCAGTCAGCGGGGTCGCGATCACCAGACCGGCCGGACCCCATAGCCAGGTCCAATAGGCGGCCGAAAACAGCAGCGCTACCGGTGAAACGCCGACTCCTGCCCCGATAAAAAACGGTTCAACTAATTGCGCCGCAATCTGATCGAGGCCCACAAATGTCGCCACCACCTCGATAGCTTTGGCCCAGCCCGGAAACACCGCGAATGCTACCAGGGTCGGCATCAGTGCGGACACGGTGGCTCCCACGTATGGAATGTAACGGAGGACGAATCCCAGCGCGCCCCAGAGTTCGGGATTGGGCATGCCCAATCCCCAGAGAATCAGGCCGCTGATAAGTCCGAAAGAAAGATTCACCACCGAAAACAGAAACAGATAGCGGCTGACCGTATTGCCGGCAGCATCGATCGCGTGTGCCGCGACCGGGATCCCAGCACGCGCCGCCAAACGGACAAAGCGGTCGCGCAGATCCATCCTGCTATAGAGCAGGAAAAACAGTAACACGATAGTAAGCACTGCCTCGGCAATACCCGAAATCAGAGACCCGGCCGATTTGGCAAATTCACCTAACGGCGACCAAGCCTCGGTGGTTTGTACCGCACGCGTGATCGTTTTCTGGCGCGTTTGGTTCCGCTCCAGCTCCTTTTGAATGTTTTCGAAAGCGCTCTCGACTTCGTGCAACCATGCCGGAGTGCTCCTTTCGAGATGCGACAGCTTGGCTGCGATATTGGACGAGTATGACGATACCTCGACCGCTACCGAAGTGAGTTCGACCGTCAGAAAATAAAAAACGCCAGCGATAACCAGCATCCCTGTGATGACTACGATTGCACTGCTCAGCAGGCGTCCTACCCAAGGTTCCAAACGGCGTACTATCGGGCTGAAAACGACGGCGAGAATCGCAGCAAACGAGATTGGTAGAAGGATGTCACGGGCGTAATAGAGAACGCCGGTGGCGATGATTATCCCTAACACCGGCCGGGTTGCGCGGCCGGTCTCGAAGCGCTCGTCACCGGGGTCGGCCAGGTTCTCTGTCAGTTGGTCGGTAGCCACGTCAGCCGAAATTCCCTTGATTAGCGGGCCGAGGGAATCCGGCCATTCGATTGTACCGAATCGAACGAAGACCGCACCACCCATCGTAGCCAGCGACTTGGCCGCGGAAATGTTCGAGATGGTGCGCTATGTCAAGTCAGGACGATGAGATCGGAGCACCCCTTTGCCATTCAATGTTCGGCGTACCGGGCGGGGACGTCCAGTATGCTTGAGGAAATGAGGGTGTGGACACTGTTGGTCGAATCAATAATCCTGATCGGCACCGCCTTCTTCTTCGTCACTTTCGGCCTCGCCCTCTTCCATCCCCGGCTGCTGATATGCAGCCTCGGTCGCGAGCCGCGTGAGCATCTTCTGATTCCAGCTAACGTGGTCGTTTTCCTGTTTGCGCACTTCCCGCACGGCGCGGTTGACGAGCTTTTTGAGTTCTCGCTCTTCGATCTTTTCCATCAGCGAGCCAAGCAGCTCCCAATTCCAATGGTCCTTGGTCTCGGCGAGTACAAGGTTCTCGATATTGTTGATGTCCTTCAGCTCGTCCGGAACATCGGCCGACAGCAGACCCTGCGCCTTATGCTCAGCAGCCTCAGCGGCAGGGCTCATTTCGTCCTCATTACCGCCCGCCGCGTGTAGCAGCTCCTCGCAAAGCTCCACGTGCCGTTGCGTCTGCTCATGGAACTGCTCAAGCTTTGAGCGGAGGTCGTCGTGTGTGAGTTCTTCCAACGCCTTCTCGTAGAGTTCGATTCCGCCATGTTCAACGGCGAGCATCTCGGAAAAGAAATGCTTTAGCCATTCCTGACTGAGCTGAGGAGCGCGGCTTCGGGACCGGGCGCGGCTGGGGGCGCCCTTACGGGTGACGAGACGGCTGTTGCTGTGGGCTGAAGAGGTGCGTTTTTTCATATCACTGTTCCATAGGTTTCAGGTGTGTGAGCAACGATGCATTCCGTTGATAACCGCTGGTTACTGCTTCGCGATCAGCACATGCCTGCTGAGGCCCCGATTGCACCGCAATGGCTTGGCCGGTTCCTAGGTCGAAGGCTGATGACCCTAGGGGCGGATGATCGACCGGCCGAGCCATTCAATGGTAGGGGCAGTGCTGGTCGCCGTTTAGCGTGAGCAATCAATATGCCGAACAGCGGTTTTTGACCAGGCTAGATTCGGCTTGAAACGGAAATGCCTCAGACCAGGGTTAATCACCCCGGCGCTTAACTCAAAAGCAAGGCTTTGAATCTATCCGATGACGAACTCCGCTTAGTCGCTCACAAGCCGATTGACAGCAAGTAATCGTCTGTGGTCCGGGGGCCACCGCAATCTACCCGCGCGATTCCTGTAGCATACTCATCAGGCGGTGCGCATTGCTGGCCGATTTCGTCAGGATTGAATTTTTTCCACAAGTGCTTGTCGCTGTCAGCAATTTTTGCACGGTGCTTAATGCGTTATAACCCGTACCGCGCTTCATCGAAATGTCAGGCGGACGATGCACTACCTGACAGATGCTCCCTCTCTATCGGAGTCCGGCACCAATTCCAGTTCATCGAGCCATGCAGTCGCCTCGCTGTCGCTGGGAGCGCGATAATCGCCGCGAGGCGAGAGCGAACCGCCTGATCCGACTTTTGGCGCATTCGGAATGCAACTCCGTTTGAACTGGCTCAGTTTGAAGAACCGAAGCAGGAAAGTACGCAGATGAGATTTGATTTCGGCGAGACCGTATTCGTGACGCTTGTCCTCGGGGATATCGGGCCACGGATCGAGCGAACGATCATGCCAGGCACAATAAGCCAGGAAAGCGATTTTGGTCGGGGTAAATCCAAAACGGACGGTGTAATAGAGGTTGAAATCCTGCAATTCGTACGGCCCGATAAGCGCCTCGGTGGCTTGAGTCGCACCGGCTCTGCCGGGCACCAGCTCAGGGCTGATCTCAGTCGCAAGGATATCGCGTAATGTAGTACTGGTATCCGCGCCAAAGCGCTTGGTCTCGGCGACCCAACGGATTACGTGCTGAATCAGAGTCTTGGGCACACTCGCATTCACTGCGTAATGCGACATGTGGTCGCCGACACCATACGTGCACCATCCCAGCGCAAGTTCGCTGAGGTCGCCAGTGCCAACCACCAGGGCATCGTGCAAATTGGCAAGGCGGAACAGATAACTGGTGCGTTCGCCCGCCTGTACATTCTCGAACGTAACGTCGAAAGCTTCGTTCCCATTGCTATACGGATGCCCGATATCAGCCAGCATCCGGTGGGCCGCAGGCCGGATATCCAGCTCATGCGGTTCGCAGCCGATACTGCTCATCAGCCTCCGCGCCTGCTCGAGAGTGCGCGTGCTGGTGGCAAAACCAGGCATTGTGTAGGCGAGAACATGCTTGCGCGGATAGCCGAGCCGGTCCATGGCCTGAGCGCATACCAGCAATGCCTGGGTCGAATCGATGCCGCCGGAGATGCCGATGACAACACGGCGCAGACCAGTTGCGCGAAGGCGGGTTACCAGGCCCTGCACCTGGATTTCGTAAACTTCAGCGCATCGCTCTTCGCGTCCGAGCGGATCGGCCGGAACATAAGGGAAGCGCTCATAGCGCCTCTCCAGCAGAAGCCGCTCGCGTTGGGGGAAGGCAAGCTCGAAGCCCACCGTGCGAAAGTCGCGTGCGCGTGCCGCCTCGCGCCGAACCGCCTGGCCGAAGCTGGTCTGGCGCATACGCTCCTGCGAAAGCCGTTCGAGATCGATTTCCGAGCAGATTAGCTGGGGCGGGTCCTTAAACCGGTGGGATTCAGCGACCAGATTACCGTTTTCGGCGATGAGGGCATGGCCGTCCCACGCCAAGTCGGTGGTCGATTCACCGGCGCCAGCGGCTGAGTAAAGATAAGCTGCCAGACAACGGGCCGATTGACTGGACACCAATTGCCTGCGGTAGCCGGCTTTGCTCACGGTAATATTCGAGGCTGACAGATTGAGCAATACAGTTGCGCCGGCTAGCGCCGCATCGCTTGACGGCGGTATCGGCACCCAGACGTCCTCGCAGATCTCAACATGAAAGCTGAGCAGTGGCTGGCTGTTGCAGGCAAAAACGATTCGCGAGCCAAACGGGATATCAAGCTGGCCGCAAAGCTCCACGGTGTCGTGAAGTGCCGCTTCACCGGAATTAAATTGGCGAGCTTCGTAGAACTCGCGATAGTTGGGCAGATACGTCTTCGGTACTACGCCCAGTATCCGTCCGTGTTGGATAACTACTGCACAATTGTAAAGTAGATGGTCGAAGGGGAGCGGGCACCCCACCACCGCCACCAGCGGTAGATCGCGTGAGGCCTCCAAGATTCTCCTGAGACCCGCCCGGCAGGCCTCCAGCACCGCACGTTGATGAAACAGATCGTCGCAACTATAGGCGGAGAGGCCCAATTCGGGGAACAGTACCATCACTGCACAGCGGCCTGCGGCCTCGCGGATAAGCTCGATAGTCTGTTGGGCGTTAAATTCCGGGTCGGCGACGCGGACGGGCGGAATGCCCACTGCAACGCGAATGAAATCGTGATTATACAAATTGAAGAAATTCTCGCCCGAACGCACCATCGATAATCTCCAGTCCGAAGTTCTTGCTCCGCGCTGCGTACCTGTCATTCGCCCGCGCCTGTATCACCCCCTCAGGATTGGGACCTTTACTCCTTTGCTACTTATACCAGCACTAAGCACAGGTAGCAGCCTGGTTTCGCTTCGAGTTCCTTATGCCTGGGGTGAAACCTCTATCTGGTCTCAGCTGGTCGGCTCCGCCCGATGCTGGCACACGGAGGTGCAACGTCTTCGTCGCAGGAAAGCGATTTTAACCGCTGGTTCAGTTTTATACTTGCTTCGCGTTTGCACTTCTGGCGATACTTATCGAGCTTGATTTTTGGGGCAATGTTCTCGGGGGTCTCCGCGACCGTTGCATCATAAGCGGCGGTCGAGTTCGTTGTCGAGCCGGTGGGGAGGCCGGCTGTCTCGCCTCGCTTTCGAATTCGCACCGTTTGGTGCGCAGGCCGATAACAATAACGCCAGTTGAGATTCTATCCGCTGTAGCAGGAAGTTTTCCAATCCGGCCATTGGGCCGCGCAGCCTGTTTACGAACAGTCTCTCGCTGGATTTTGTCTGATGCTCACAAAATCGCTGTCCAAGGTGTCTGCGTGGTGCTGACGCACGCAAATTTGATAGTGATCAGAGTGGCAGCCTTGAATCGGTCGTCAAAGAGTCGGTGATGATCTCGACAGGGAAATGCCGGATATGCCGGTTTCCAGGTGCGAGCAACTGGGAGGTTTAGCGTGGGGGAAACCAATTGCCCGACCTGCGGAACGCAGTTGTCGGAGGGGGGTAAGATCGCTGGCCGACGAGACCCGGGAGTGCAGGACGTGAGTATCTGCCGGGGATGTGCTGAAATTCTGGTCCTGGCGCAATCAGCCCAAGGCTTGACACTCCGTCCCACCACCGCCAGCGAGTATCTGGCACTACCTGAGGACGCTCAGTCGTTGCTGCGAGTGGCTTACTTGCTGGTGCGGCGTCAGCAACGCCTGCTACGAGTGCCGCGACAGCTCCATTGAAGGAAATGCTGCCTCAGAACGGCTTAAGTCGCGTACGCTCAAATTCTGTCTTGCGCCAGTTTGATTCCGATCCGTGAGCAGCTAGTCAGTGACCGCACCGATGCTGCTGGTCGACACCTGCGCCGCATATTTTGCGAGTACGCCCCGCGTATAACGCGCCGGCGGCGGGCTCCAAGCCTCACGCCGCCGCGTGATTTCCTTGTCCGCCACATTGAGTTGCAGCACCTTCAGATCGGCGTCGATCGTGACCGAATCCCCTTCGTGGACCAGAGCAATAAGCCCGCCGACTTGGGCCTCGGGGGCGACGTGGCCAACCACCAGACCATAGGTGCCTCCTGAGAAGCGCCCATCAGTAATCAAGCCCACCGAATCGCCCAACCCTGCACCGATTATCGCCGATGTGGGCGACAACATCTCACGCATCCCGGGACCACCTTTGGGCCCCTCGTAACGAATCACGAGCACGTCGCCCTTGTTAATTTTTCCAGCCAGGATTGCCGCCAGGGAGTCTTCCTCGCGCTCGAAAATACGCGCCGGGCCAGTGATTTGGTGGTGGGCGATTCCGGTAATCTTGGCGACGCAGCCTTCAGGCGCGAGATTACCCTTAAGTATTGCCAGATGCCCTTGAGGATAGACCGGCCTGTCCCATTGATGGATTACGTCCTGATTCGACAGGGGTGCTTCCAGCACTTCAGCCAGATTTTCGGCGACCGTTTTCCCCGTGATGGTAAGCGTGCCACCATGCAGTAGCCCGTGGCTCAGCAGCATCTTCATCACTTGCGGGATGCCGCCGGCGCGATGAAGGTCAATGGCCACATAACGCCCCGACGGCTTGAGATCGCACAGTACCGGCACACGCTGTCGAATGGTCTCGAAATCATCAATGGTCAGCGGAACCTCTGCCGCATGCGCCATCGCGAGCAGATGCAGGACTGCGTTGGTTGAGCCGCCAACCGCCATCACCACCGCGATCGCGTTTTCGAATGCCTGACGGGTCATGATCATGCGCGGCAGCAATTGTTTGTGGATTGCTGCCACCACTGCCTCGCCCGATTCGCCAGCGCTGCGCGCCTTTTCCTCATCTTCTGCCGCCATCGTTGAGGAGTACGGCAGGCTCATTCCCATTGCTTCGATAGCGGAGGACATGGTGTTGGCCGTATACATTCCGCCACACGACCCGGCGCCCGGACAGGCGCGGCGCTCGACCTCCATCAGTTCCTTCTCGTCGATCTTGTGGGCGCTGTACTGCCCGACCGCCTCGAAAGCACTAACAATCGTCAAGTCGCGGCCATTGTAATGGCCCGGCTTTATGGTGCCACCATAAACGAAGATCGACGGGATATTCATGCGCGCCAGTGCGATCATCGCGCCCGGCATATTCTTGTCGCAGCCGCCAAGAACCACCGCCCCGTCCATCGCCTGAGCATTACAGGCGGTTTCAATTGAATCAGCGATTACCTCGCGCGAGACCAGGGAATATTTCATCCCCTCGGTACCCATCGAGATACCGTCACTGACGGTAATCGTGCCGAACACCTGCGGCATCGCGCCCGCGGCCGTGATCGCACGCTCGGCGCGTTGGGCGAGCAGGTTCAAACTGAGATTACAGGGTGTAATAGTGCTGTAGGCATTCGCAATGCCGACGATGGGCTTTTCGAAATCGTCATCTTTGAAGCCTACTGCTCGCAACATCGAGCGGTTCGGCGAGCGCTGTACACCTTCGGTTATAAGCCTGCTGCGATAATTCTCGGCCATGGCAATCTCCTTCGGACAAGCCGCGATTGCACCACAACGAGTTGCTCAATCGCAAGCCTCAAGGGCGGCATAATGCTCTCTGCCTACCCTTTTGATTAGGGATCCGCGCGGCATTAGCTGACCTGAAACATCCCCGGTCAGCCGCTGGGACGTGATGTTCCCGAAGAAAAGCCAGCTAGCGCTCGCAGCCAGGACTATTACGGCAGACGATCCAAAAGCAGTGGCGCTTGCGCGCGTGGTGAGCTTCCTTCCACTTATCAGAGAGCATCGGACCGTTGCGGATTTTGACGATCAAGTCGCATACCGCAAAGCCGGCTTCTTCGGTCATCCGCATGAAGTCGCAGTGAGCCCACTTCGCGCGATGGTTGTTAACCATATCAGTGATCTTGGCCAGCAGCAGGCCGTCAGGTTTCAGCACCCTCTTGGCCTGTCGCAAAAACGGAGGATATAGATAACTCAGGTTCCAGTTCTGCTCTTTTCCGCACGTTACCGTCGCCCCGAAGTCCACATCAAATTTCTTCCTGCTCTTGTCGCGGCCTTGTGGTCCAACGTGAGGCGGATCGTACACGACAGTACCAAAATGAGCGGAAGGCACACCCATCATCTTGCGATTGTCACCAACAATCATCGGTTGGTAGCGCGGATCGAGGTCCATCGAAATCACGCGCCTTCGCGAGCCTTTCCAGAAACGCCCGGCGTTGTATGTCGCATCGAGGATCGGCTCCGGGTCAATGCTCGCATAGAAGCCGAACATTGCTTCCAGCAGTTCGCTGTCCGAGCGTTCCCATACGCTGCTGATCGGCTCATAGGTTGAAGGCTTGACGCCCGGCTTACAATTCCGTTGCTGGGTAGAAGCGCCGGGTGATGCTGTGAGCGCCAACAGGCTCTGTTTCATGACGCAAGAAGATAGATTTTTTTCTCTGGCGAACGCAAGGCGAAGCGGCATCGCCTATCAACACGCACACGGACCTATCGCCATATCTAGCGATTGCGGCCTTTGAAGATGCGTTCGATTTCGCGACGGTTGGCTTTGCGCGCGATCGATTCGCGTTTGTCGTAAAGCTTTTTGCCCTTGGCCAGTGCGATCTCAACCTTGGCGCGGCCGTCCTTGAAATAAATCTTCAGCGGTACCAGCGAATAACCGCGTTCGCGCACCCTGCCCCACAGGCGATTGATTTCGCGGCGATGCATCAGCAGTTTGCGCGGCCGCGTCTCCTTATGACTGAACTGGCCGGCGGGTGCGAAGGCACCAATATGGACGCCGTGCAGAAAGGCCTGGCCATCCTTTATTCGTGCATAGCTGTCCCGCAAATTGATGCGATGGTCGCGCAGCGACTTGACCTCGGTGCCGAGGAGAGCAAGTCCGGCCTCGAGCGATTCCTCAATAAAGAAGTCGTGGCGCGCTTTGCGATTATCCGCGACTAGTTGGCTGCCGTTTTTGCCGGCCTGTTTTTGCTGGACGCGCGCCATGTTTCTGTCATCCTGAGGTCGCGCAGCGCGCGGCCACGTCGACGGATCTACGCGGAGCGATTCTCTTTTCAGCCGCAGCGGCCACGCACAGCACCTGCCCGTAGCATCTGCAAATGGCAGGGTGGCGTGATCGGGTATCAGGGTCTCCACAATTGCTGCGACGCGAGTTTGGCGCCTTCGGCCATCGTTTTGAACTTTGCCCAGGCAATTTCGCTATCCACGCGGGAAGAACCTGCAATCGTCGCGAATCCGCAATCAGTGCCAGCGATTACATTTTCGCGGCCCACCTGCCGCGCTACGTTGCAGATTCGCTGGGCGACGAGTTCCGGATGCTCAATAAAATTCGTCACCGAATCAATCACGCCGGGAATTAAGATCATCCCATCGGGCAATTTAGCGTCTCTGAAGACGGCCCATTCATGCTCATGGCGCGGATTCGATGCCTCGTACGAAATCGCGCCAACTCGCGCCTTCGTCACGATATCGAGAATGTCACGCAGAGGCACATCATGGTGATGGGGACCTTCGTAATTGCCCCAGCACAAATGCAGTCGGACGCGGTCGGGAGGTAGATTGGCCAACGCATGATTCAGCGCGTCGATATGCAGTTCAATCGTTTTGCGAAACTCCGCCAGGCCGAGGTCTTTGAATTGCACATGCCGGCTCATGGCAAGGTCGGGGCAGTCGACCTGTAAGATAAAGCCGGCGGCGCAGATCGCCTCGTACTCGGTCCGCATCGCCTCAGCCAGCGCCCGCAAATAAGCTTCATGCGTCGGATAATACTTGTTCGTCAGAAAAAACGTGATGACGCCCGGGGAGGCCGCCGTCATAAAAGCCTCAACCGGACGTGCTGCGGCTACCGCGGCCTGCAAATTTTCCACATCGACCCGAACGGCATTTCTATCGCGGTAGGAGATAGGCCCGTCGCAGGCCGGGCGTTTTAGAACCGCCACACCCGTTTCGCTGGCGCCACGTCGCGCGAAATTGCGAAATTCGGCCAGGTCGGTAGCGCGCAGCGGCGCACTCTTTTCACTGCCCTCGAAGCCGCTCATCCGATCCTTGACATATGTCGAATAGGACGGCTTGCCCATTTCGCCATCGTTAACGATATCGACACCCGCCTCCATTTGCCTACGCACAATTTCGGCGACGGCCGATTTGACTCTGGTCGCGAGCGCCGGTGGATCAAAAGCTTCACCCGACTCTTTGTGCTGCAGCATCGTCAACAAATCGTCAGGCCGGGGTAAACTCCCGGTGTGGGTGGTGAGAGTCCGATCGGTGCTGCGCTTCATGGGCGCCTCCTCAAACCAATGCGCACTGCCTTGAAGAAAAATAGTGGAGCGAGGTTTGCCGCCCCGCCCCAATATTTTGAGCTGCTCACTCCGTGAAGCCGAGTTCTCTCAGCCGAGAACGGGCTTCGTCGATGCAGTCCGCATGCACCATCAGCCGTGACTCGATTGCCGAGGTGCTGCCGAGCATGCGCGAGGACTCGTCGTCGAAGATGAATGCCTCGATCCCGCCCTGCTGCAACAGATCGCGGGCCATCCGGACCCGAACCGGATCTATGCTTTGAAATACGGCCTCGAGTGCCGGTTCGTTGCTGTCGAAATCAACCATTATGCTCTCGCTTGAACGGGGGAAAATCGGCCGTGTTTCGGCTACTCAATCGATTGTAAGTCAGCCACAAGCCGGCCGCCAATGTTGCGAGCGCAGCCAGGCCGTCGAAACGATGAAAATAAGGGCCGAGCGCGGGCCAGTGCTTGCCTAATTGCATCCCGGCGTACGCCAGCCCGAGGCACCAGAGATAAGAGCCGGCCAGCGTGTAAAACGCAAACGGTAGCAGCCTCATCCGGGCCACACCCGCGGGAAAAGCGATAAAAGTGCGAACCACCGGAAGTAACCGGCTGAAGAAGACCGCTGGCGCGCCCCATCGTTCAAAGAACCGCTCAGCCGTTTCGAGTTCGTGGGGTGCGATCAAAACGTAGCGGCCATAACGCTCCAGCACCCAGCGTCCGCCAGTGGCGCCCAGGTAATATCCTACCCCCGACCCGAGCAGACATCCGAACGCGCCCGCTACGGCAACCAGGTTGAGGCCAAACCGTCCCGTGGTCACCAGATAACCGGAAAACGGCATGATTACTTCTGAAGGCAACGGGATGCACGCGCTCTCGATCGCCATCAGTAGAACAATGCCGCCATAACCCATCGCCGCAATCACGGCGACGATCCATGCGGATATTCCGGTCATAACCCGGTCGATCACATCCAACGCCCTTAATCTCTTGCCGAGCCGCTAGGCCGCTTGGAACAGCGTATTCGCAATCGGAACGGTTATCTTCTTACGCCTTGTGGCGACCCGAGTAATACCGGAGTGCCCAATGATACACCAGCGATAACCCATTGCCGAATGAGCGATAGTGACACGTCGCAATCTTTATTTGTCCGCAACTGATGCTGGGGTAAGGTTTACGGCACGCCAATTCAGATGTATGTAACGGCGAGCATCAATGTGCGAAGCCGGGTTTGGCCCGAGCCAGGGGCGTTGGGGGTTCCATTGCGCAACCGATCGTGACCGGCCGGAGGCGGGGAAAGCCTATGTTGCTTAGGGGGAAAGCTTATGTTGCTTAGAATGTACGCGATCACTGCAATTGTGCTCGCCCTCAAAATGGCCGCGATTTCCATCGTTCAGGGCCGTGCACGAACGAGTTCAGGGATCTTTACCAATCCAGAAGATGCCAAGGCGTTTGGTGGTCAGCAAGCGTCTCTGGAAGCGCCAATGGTGGAACGGGGAAACAGAGCCTGGCGCAATGACCTCGAAAACATCCCGATTTTCTTGATCATTGCCTGGATTTATGTTGCCGCGGGCCTTTCGGGCGGCGCCTTCGTGATCTACTGCATCGTGTTTATGGCCGCACGGGTAATTCACACGTTCTGCTATCTCAACGCGATTCAGCCCTTCCGCACGATCGCCTTCACCGTCGGCGCGCTGGCGATGATAGCGCTGATGATTCATGTACTCGTTGCTGTGGTTGTGTGAGGCCAAGAAGCTTGAAAAGCGGTTAATCAAGATGAAGCTTGAAAAAGCGATTAATATCGAAGACCTGCATCGGATGGCGCGGCGCCGCCTTCCCAAAGTCGCCTTCGACTTTATCGAGGGTGGCGTGGAGGACGAACTTGGCATTGCACGCAACGAATCGGCGTTCGCACGCTTCTGCTTGATGCCGCGTTACCTGGTCGATATTGCTCAGCGCGACCAAACAGCCAAACTCTTTGACCGGGTCTATGCCAGCCCGTTCGGCATCTCGCCTACCGGCGCGGCCGGATTGTTTCGTCCCGGCGCGGATCTGATGCTGGCGGAATCCGCGGCACGCGCTAATATCCCGTTCATCATGTCGGGCGCCAGCACCGGCTCAATTGAAGCAGCCGCGCGGCTGGCGCCGACCCACACCTGGTATCAGCTCTATGCAGCGCGCGACGCCAAAATTTCCGAAGACCTGATTCGGCGCGCGCGCGACGCCGGACTGGGCACGCTGGTGTTGACGGTCGATGTGCCGGTAGCATCGAAGCGCGAGCGCAATATGCGCAACGGCTTCGGGCGGCCGCTGAAGATGTCATTGCCGATTATGCTGGAAGCGCTGATGCATCCGGGCTGGATGGCAGGTTATCTGCGGCAGGGCACACCGCTGATGGAAAATTGGGCGCAGTATGCTCCGTCCGGCTCCAACGCCGATCAGGTCGCCGATTTCGTCTCCTCCCAAATGCCATCGGTGGCAACCTGGGCGGACCTTGAAAAATTCCGCAAGCTCTGGCCACGCCATCTGGTCATCAAGGGCATCCTGAACAAGGACGATGCGGTCCGCGCCGCCGACCTCGGCGTCGACGGCATCATCGTGTCGAATCATGGCGGTCGGCAGCTCGACCGCGCCCCTGCTTCTATCGAGGTGTTGCCCTTGATTCGTGAAGCCGTCGGTGATCGCGTCACGCTGATGCTCGACAGCGGCGTCCGTCGCGGCGCCGACATTCTGATAGCGCTGGCATTGGGAGCGCGTTTTGTCTTCGTCGGCCGCGCTACTCTCTACGGTGCTGCAGCGGCCGGAATCCCGGGCGTGCGCAAAGCTATCAGCATTCTCCGCCGGGAAATCGATTTGACAATGGGGCAGATTGGCTGTCCGAGTCTCGACCAGCTCGACTCGAGTTTTGTTTACAACGGCGCGCGTTGAAGCGTGCTAACGCCCATCAAATCAGCGCGCGCCTCGGCATCGTCGAGATCAGCGGTGATGTAGTTTCCACTGGCGAATGCGCGGTTGCCGCCGGACAATTTTTCTGCCGCCCGCGATATCCTCACGCTGCAGCTCGCTGAAGATCCAAGGCTGCGCGTGATCGCTCTTCAACCGCAAGCGAGCGTTCATGATCGAGCACATTCAGGGCTTCGCGGGCGCGTCCATAATCTTCCGCTGCCATCGCCAATTCACCACGTCGAAAGCGCTTGGTCGCCTTCGGCCTGCAGGCTCAGCGCCCGGCCAACATTGGCGCCGTGATCGCCTACCGGGTTATTTCCGCGCGGGTATGGCCGCCGATCGATTGCACCGCTGCACGGAGGTCCAAATCTCCGTTGGCGTGCGCTGATGCGGTCGGTGAAGCACCGCATAGGATTAAAAAAGTCAATGTAGCAACAGGTTACAAACAAGGTCTTCGTAGTCCACCTGTGTAGTAACGGTCTTTATCCGGGAACTCACTTATGCCCAAGCTTCAAGAATCTAAGCGTTGGCGGCACGATATAGGCCACTGCCGTGTCGGTAGGTAACGATTCTTTTAGAAAATTCTGGCCCGCAATTGCAGGCAGCAGGTGCAGAAGACGTGGGAGCACCACCGCCGAATTTCACTTGTGCTGTTGCTCTTTGTCTAACCACTCGGAGGCGATTGACCGCGCGAGCTGGCCCGGACTAATTTGACGCCGGGCGGCGAGAACCAAGGAAAAGGGCCATCCGAGGAGACGGATCATTAAAGCCAAGCATTTGAGCGTCCAAAAAGCCAACGTAAATAGAGCTTTGTTCTTTTCTCGCTCTTCGATATCGCTTCTCAGTGCAAAAGGAGTCGAGCAGAAATGAAAACCATCAACACAGTGACTGGGACCGTCAGCACAGACAAGCTTGGAACTACCTTGATGCACGAGCATCTGCTCGTTGGATGGGCCGGATGGGAACTTGATTGCAAAGCGCCTCGCTTTGATCGCAATACAGGACTCAAGCAAGCAGTTCAGCGGTTAAAGCAACTTAAAGACCTCGGCCTCAGCACTTTCCTTGACCCCTGCCCCAACGACATCGGACGCGACGTGGTTTTCATGGCAGAGGCCGCCGATGCCAGTGGTGTGAACATTATATGCACGACCGGCCTCTACAAAGAGGACCTTGGCAACACGGTTTATATGAAGCAGCGTTCGCCCGACGAAATCTCCGAAATTTACACCGCGGAATTAACCGAAGGAATTGGCGAGACCGGGATCAAAGCCGCTCTGATCAAATGCGCCACTGGCAAGGACCATATCACCGAATATGAGGAGAAATGCCTGCGGGCGGCGGCGCGCGCCTCAAAACGCACTGGCGCGCCCATCACGACGCATACCGATGATGGTACGATGGGTCGAGAGCAGCTCGATATTTTTGAATCAGAGGGCGTCGACCTAGCCAAAGTGATCATCGGCCATAGCTGCGGTTCCGCTGACCTGCGCTATCACAGCGATATGCTGGATCGCGGATGCTACCTCGGCTTCGATCGCTTCGGGCTGGAGTTCCTGCAGCCGGATCGCTTACGGCTGGCATCGCTTATCGGCCTTTTGGGAGTAGGCTTCGATCGGCAGATCGTCCTTTCACATGATTCGGTCGCATGCATCCTTGGGCGTGGTCTCGGTCTGCCGCCCGAGATAATGGAGACCATCAAAAATTGGGAACCGACGCACATCTTTAAGAATATTTTGCCGGCTTTGGGCAAAGCGGGCGTGCCCGAGCAGAAGATCAACACGATGATGGTAGACAACCCGCGCCGCTTTTTCGAGCAATAAGGCGGAAATCTAAATAACACTCTCGCCCTGGCATAGCGGCGAGTGCGGGGCTCGCGTGACGCTTGTCCCTAGCCTCCCTCGCCCGGACTGGCGGGACTGGAAACAGGCGCAATCCCTGGAGGAGTCTTGGGGCACCCGCCGATTAATTTCGCTCACGCTGGAACCTGGATGTAATATTGGAAGCGGGTTGCGCGTAATCGGCATAGGGAGATTCTCGCCTGCCTTTCCCGTATAGCAAAATACTTTGTCCTGTTGACTTCGACCCAAACTCGGCTGACGCGCACGCCGCGGCGCTCGCGACGAATTCCGGCGGAACCCTCTATCTGCTGCATGTGGTGCAAATGAATACGCTGACCGCCCAGGGAGCGGCCGAAGGATTCGCTGGCAAAGACTTTTACGATTCGCAAGTGGAAGCTGCACGGGGCCGGCTGGAAGAATGTGCCCAGAGTATACCTGCAGGGGTTAAGCGTGAGCTCGCCGTCGAAATTGGAGATCCCGGCGCTCCGATCATTGCCGCGCCGCAGCGGCTTGGAGCGGATCTTGTGGTGATGGCAACGCATGGGCTGCGAGGGCTCAAGCACCTAGTTTTGGGAAGTGTCGCCGAGCGTGTCGTGCGCGAGTCCACCGTCCCGGTGCTGACGGTGCGAGCGGCGGCTGGACAATGAACCGCGGAATTCCATCCCATTCTCGCGTAACTGAACTAGCGAAGAGCAGAAGCGTAGCCGATCAAAGGGCATAGAGAAGGTCGGCACGAGCTGCCGCAATGAAGGTGGTTTCGGGCAACACGCATTGGTAACCGCCCAACCCCTTCTAACGAGAATTCGAGTAACCAAGCGTTGGAGCGTGGTTCGCGGATCGCCAGTGAAGGACATACTCGATGCCAGCACCCGAACGAACCCAGCGACAAAACAAGTCGAATGGACACTTGAGGTTGCCGCGAGGCCAGGAGCCGCGCCAGCAGTTGCAGCCGAACCTGTGGTTCTGGTGGTTGATCTTTGCCGCGCTGTTGGCCTGGAATCTTTTCGCCTGGTGGCCAGCGCGATCATCTACTGTCAATATTCCCTATTCGACCTTTCTCACCCAGGTACGAGCGGACAACATTGCCAAAGTACATATTGTTGCCGATGACATAAGCGGCGAATTTGTCAAACCGCTGCTATGGCCAGAGCCGAAGCAAAAGTCACGACCGGTGACGCCAAACCCATCGCATGCTTCGGCATCATCGGCCGCATCTAGTCAGCCTCGCGTTGATTCTCATGGAACAGCTAAAGCGGGTCCCGCAGGCGCAGCCGAAGTGGGCGCCGCTTCCACGCCAATCCTCTACCCCAAGTTTCGCACGATCTTTCCGAGTGCGATCGGCGACCCCGATCTTGTGGCGTTGCTTGAAGCCCATCATGTCGTGATCGATGTTTCGTCGTCGCCGGGTAATTCCTGGTTCGTCTCCATCCTGGTCAACTGGATGCCGATGCTGCTGCTCATCGGATTTTTCTGGTGGATGGCGGGGAAGAGCACGCGGGCGCAATCCGGAATGTTCGGTTTCGGCCGGATGAGGGCGCGGCGCTATTCGTCGGAACAACCTGGGGTAACCTTTGCGGACGTAGCGGGCGCCGACGAAGCCAAGGCGGAGCTGCAGGAGGAAGTGGACTTTCTAACTAATCCGGCCAAGTACCATGCGCTGGGCGCGCGGATTCCCAAGGGCGTCTTGCTGGTGGGGCCGCCGGGTACCGGCAAAACGTTGATGGCGCGGGCGGTCGCAGGCGAGGCGCGCGTGCCGTTTTTCTCGATTAATGCTTCCGAATTCGTTGAGATGTTCGTAGGTGTAGGTGCCAGCCGGGTGCGCGATCTCTTTCGTCAGGCCAAGGAAGCAGCCCCCGCAATCCTGTTCATCGATGAGCTCGACGCCGTCGGCCGTCGCCGCGGGGCTGGTGTCGGGACCGTCAATGATGAACGTGAGCAAACGCTAAACCAATTGTTGGGCGAACTTGACGGTTTCGACCCGCGTCAGGAAGTTATCATTCTGGCGGCCACGAACCGGCCCGATGTGTTGGATCCTGCGCTGCTGCGTCCAGGGAGATTCGATCGCCAGGTCGTGATCGGATTACCCGATCGCAAGGGCCGGGAAGGGATTCTGCGTATTCATACCCGTCCGCTGCGCCTCGCAGACGACGTAAATTTTGTGACGCTGGCCAGTATGACCGTCGGGCTCAGCGGTGCCGATCTTGCCAACCTCTGCAACGAAGCCGCACTAGCCGCGGCGCGCCACAATGAACGGGCGGTCACTATGGCCGAGTTCGAGGAGGCGCATGACAAAATCCGCCTTGGTGCCGCCCATCCGCAGCTCATCGACCCCAAGGAGCGTCGGCTTGTCGCCTATCACGAAGCCGGCCATGCGATCGTCGCCTGGTTCACACCGGAAGCTGACCAGGTGCAAAGGGTGACCATCGTACCGCATGGCCAGGCGCTCGGGGTGACTGAGCAAGTGCCTCGCGAGGAGCGCCACAATTTGAGCCAGTCATATCTGTACGCGCGGCTGGCGGTAATGCTTGGCGGGCGCACCGCCGAGGAAATTGTATTCGGAGACGTGACCACGGGAGCGGAGAACGACCTGCTGGAAGCAACGCGTCTGGCGCGCCGGATGGTGACCCGCTGGGGGATGGGGAAGCTTGGTCTGATTGCTTTCCGGGTGGATGAGCAGCAGCCGTTCCTTGGCTATGAGCTCTCGCAGCGGCCAGATTATAGTGAGGCCACGGCTGCCGAGATTGACCTGGAAGTCAGGGGCCTGCTTGAACAGAGTCACGAGCAGGTACGGCGGCAGCTAAGTGATTCGAGAACTTACCTGGATCGCCTGGTCGAGGCGCTCCTGGAGGAAGAGACCGTCGGCCTCGACAAACTCACTCATTTACTCGGTCTACGCCCGCAGCCGCGAGCCTATAGTCAAATCACGGCTGACGGGCGACCGCGTTAAGCTCGGGGGCATCACTATCCTTGCACAACACGCCTCCGCCGCGCTAAACAGCGGATTATCGATCGACTCATAATCGCGTACTTCGAAAGACGCGCGAAACAGACCTTCTCAGCGGCGATGAAGCAGCCTTGTCCGGTCCCTGTCCGGGCAGATTAGCAATCGGAGGTCAGTATAATGGACTCCTGCAAGATTATGGATGCCGACGCTCACATGTGCGAGCCTCCTGAGCTGTGGGCGGAACGCCTCGATCGGCGCTTCCGTGACCGTGCCCCGCGCTTCGTCCGGAACTTCAAAGGACAGAAAGGTGAATTTTTCGTTATCGACGAGCGCAATAACATGCGTGTCGCCGGCGTTTTTGCCGCAGGTAAGACCTTCGACGAAAAATTCCTGGAGTCAGGCCTCGATAGCGCCCTGCCGGGAGGATGGGATCCGTCGGCGCGGCTTAAGGACATGGAACTCGACGGGGTGGAGTGCGCGGTTCTTTATACAACTTTTGGCTTTTCACTATTCCGGATTGAGGAGCCCGAATTTCAGCTGGCTTGTTTCCGCGCCTACAACGATTGGCTGGCGGATTTCGTCAGTTACGCGCCGAACCGCTTCGCGGGCCTCGGCCTGATCTCGCTGTACGATCCTAATGCAGGTGCGGAGGAGCTTGCCCGCTGCCGGAAAATCGGCTTGAAAGGCGCATTGATTTGGGCGGCGCCGCCCGACGACCGTCCGTATCATTTTCCTGTTTACGACCGCTTGTGGGCGGCGGCCCAGGAGCACGAGATGCCGCTGTCGCTCCATCTCGGAACCGCGCGGCGCGATACGCTGGCCGAAACCGATCGGGGCCTCTTTTACACCCGCGCAGTGGCTCGCACCCTGGACGTTCAGAACACGATACTGACTATTATATTTGGCGGAGTGCTTGAGCGATTTCCGCGCTTGCAAATAGTCTCGGCCGAAAATGATATCGGCTGGGTGCCGTTCCTGATGGAGCGTGCCGATAAATATTATCGGCGGTGGAAGCAGGGCTACACTATACAGTTATCACTCAAACCGAGTGAGTATTTCGCCCGTCAGGTATATGCGACGTTTATTGACGATCCGGAAGGGCTGCGGACCTATAATCATTTTCCGGCGGGCCGGGATAATTTCATGTGGTCGACCGACTATCCCCATCAGGCCGCCACCTGGCCCCATTCGCGCGAAGTAGTGGAACGCGACTTCCAGGCGCTGCCCGAGGATGATCGCCGCAAGATAATCCGGGAAAATATGGCGCGCCTGTACCGATTCGCCTTGTGATTATGGCGAATGGAAAAGCCAAGGATCGCCGAGCCGACAATGCTAATCGACGTCCATGCCCATCAATTTCCCGATCGGTATGCTGAACTGATGGCGCGGCACGGCCGGCAACTGCTTGCCATGCTCAGCGGCGCCACCCTTGACGAGCGCATCCGGCAGATGGATGAAGCGCAAGTCGATATGCAGGTTCTGTCGCCGTCCAACCTGATGCCGTATCTGGAAGATGAAACCGATGCGCGCGAAGCGGCGCGTGTCCTCAACGACGGCTATGCCGAACTCACTCATCGGCTGCCTCAGCGTTTCAAGGCATACGTCTCACTGCCGCTACCCCATGTAGAAGCATCGCTGCGCGAGATGGAGCGCGGGCTCGACCAACTGGGGATGGCGGGAATCACCTTCGGCTGTTCGATTTTGAACCGCTCGGTGACCGACAAGGAATTCGAGCCGCTGTACCAGGAAATGAATCGCCGCCGCGCGGTGCTGTTCTTCCATCCGATGGTAAACGGCATTTGTGCGCCGCTGATCACCGATTTCGGACTTGAGGGCGCAGCAGGCACGGCCATCGAAGACACCGTGGTCGTGCTGCACATGATAGTGCGTCAGATTCCGCATCGCTATCCAGACATAAAAATGATTGTGCCCCATCTGGGCGGGCTGATTCCGATGCTGCTCAATCGCATGGACAATCAAATAGCCGCGATGCACCGCGACCTGCCGGAAAAACCCAGCATGACGGCCCGCAGATTCTGGTACGATACTGTTGGTCATGGCTCTCATGCGGCGCTGCGATGCGCTTGCGAAGCCTTCGGCTCGGAGCATCTCGTGACCGGCAGCGATTATCCTGTACTGCTGGCCTATGAGAATTATGCTAGAACGTTCTCTTACATTCGCGAGACAGGTTTGGACCACGTCGCGGTCGAACAAATCCTGCATCGAAGCGCCCGCATGCTGTTCGCGGTATAGCCGGGCCGTTGGGGAGGACTCTTCCCTCTCTCAAGACTGTCGAGGTTCATGAGTAGCGGGAGAAGAAACGGGATTCCTCGTATATCTCGATCGCGTGTCAAAAATAAGGTACGGAGTGGGCGCACCGGCTCGAGGATTCCCGGGCCCGACGTGGCCGCGCGCGAGCCGGATGCGGTACGGATTCTCTTAGTTTGTCATTCTCGCACGCGTGGCTGCCACGCGTGAAGAATCGCGGCCTTTTCCGCATTAAGAACGGCCGCCGGCAAAATCGATTTGCGCGGCGCCGAAGCTCCTTGCCGCAGTTAGCCTGTATCGTGAAAATATCCTGAATGAAACCGCGGCCGGGAGTTCCTTATCCGCTTGGTGCGACTTACGACGGCGCCGGGGTGAATTTTGCTCTGTTTTCCGAAAACGCCACCGGTGTGGAACTTTGTTTATTCGGTAACGCCGATGGTAACGACGAGGCGGCACGATTCCAGCTCGCCGAACAAACTGATCAGGCGTGGCATATCTATCTGCCCGGCATTGGGCCCGGCCAGCGTTACGGCTACCGTGTGCACGGGCCGTACGAACCTGCAAATGGAAGTCGCTTTAACCCGGCAAAGCTGCTGATTGATCCTTACGCGAGGGCGATCGACCGCGAGTTCACTTTAGACGATCGCCTGTTCAGCTATCAGGTTGACAATCGCGACGCTGACCCGACCCGGGACGATCGCGATAACAGCACCCTGATGCCCAAGAGTGTAGTGGTCGAATCGAAATTTTCGTGGGGCAGTGACCGCCGCCTCAACATCCCCTGGCAGGAAACGGTGATCTATGAGCTTCACGTCAAGGGCCTCACCGCTCGCCATCCGTTCGTGCCCCAGAATCTGCGCGGCACCTACGCCGGTCTGGCCAGCCCTTGGGTGATCGAATATTTTCGTTCGCTTTCGGTGACTGCCGTCGAGTTGATGCCAGTCCATCAGGCAGTCGTCGATCGTCATCCGAGGGAACCGGGACTGGCGAACTATTGGGGTTACAACTCGATCGCCTACTTTGCACCGGATGTCCGCTACTCATCCGCTGGGCGGCTGGGAGAGCAAGTGCGTGAGTTCAAGGCAATGGTCAAGGCATTCCATCGCGCCGGCATCGAGGTAATCCTAGACGTAGTCTACAATCACACGGCGGAAGGGAATCATCTAGGGCCGACGTTGAGCATGCGCGGCATTGACAACGCTAACTACTACCGGCTGAAGCCCGACGACCGCCGCTATTATCTCGACTATACAGGATGCGGCAATACATTGAATATGGTATCGCCGCGCGCGCTGCAATTAGTAATGGACAGTCTCCGCTATTGGGTATTGGAAATGCACGTCGACGGCTTCCGCTTCGACCTGGCCGCCGCACTCGCTCGCGAGTTGCACGACGTCGATCGCCTGGGCGCCTTTTTCGATATCATTCACCAGGATCCAGTCCTGTGCCAGGTCAAACTCATTGCGGAACCATGGGATTTAGGCGAAGGCGGTTATCAAGTAGGTAATTTTCCGCCGCTGTGGTCTGAATGGAACGGTAAATATCGCGACACGGTGCGTGACTATTGGCGTGGCAACGATCAGACGCTGGCGGAGTTCGCTTACCGGCTGACCGGGAGCTCCGACCTGTATCGCGCGGGCGGCCGCTCACCGACCGCGAGCATCAATTTTGTCACCTCGCATGATGGTTTCACGCTGACGGACCTGGTCTCGTACAACGAAAAGCACAACGAGGCTAATGGGGAGCAGAACCGCGACGGCGAAAGCAATAATCGCTCGTGGAATTGCGGCCATGAAGGGCCGACCGATGATCCGGCGATAATCGAATTGCGCGCGCGTCAGAAGCGCAATTTCCTGGCGACGCTGATGTTGTCGCAAGGCGTGCCGATGATATGCGCGGGCGACGAGATTGGCCGTACCCAATCGGGCAACAATAACGCCTATTGTCAGGACAATGAAATTTCGTGGTTGAACTGGGACAATGCCGACCAGCAATTGCTCGGGTTCAGCCGCCGGCTCGTGCTGTTTCGCAAACGGCACCCGGTTTTCCGGCGCCGCAAGTGGTTTCAAGAACGTCAGCTTCACGGGAGCGGCATTCGGGATATCAGCTGGTTCAAGCCTGACGGCGGCGAGATGTCAGAGGAAGACTGGAAAATCGGGTTCGCGAAATCGCTCGGCGTCTATCTCAACGGAACCAACTTTACCACTCCGGACGCGATGGGCGAACCTATCGCTGACGCCAGTTTTTACATCGTGTTCAACGCGCACCACAACCCTCTCGGCTTCATCCTGCCTGCCGCCGAGTGGGGTCAGCGGTGGACCCCGGTGCTCGACACCTACCAGACGCCCTCGTGGCGCGGCGGCAAGACTTATCGGGCTGGTGAAGCAATGCGCGTCGAGGGACGGTCGCTGTTGCTGCTGCGGCGGCTGGAGTGACAGAAAGACAACCGTTCAGTAAGACAACCGTCCTGAATTCCTCGTTAAGCATTAAGCCGCCGCTTGACCATCATGGCGCAGGCTTTAGGCTGAAGGTTATGCCGAACTCACCGCTCAGCCCTGACGAACTGAACCAAATTGACGCTTACTGGCGCGCCTGCAATTACCTGTGCGTTGGAATGATTTATCTGAAGCAGAACCCGCTGTTGCGGCGGCCGCTCGATCCCGGCGATATTAAGCGCCGGCTGCTGGGCCATTGGGGCTCCGATCCCGGCCAGACATTTATTTGGGTGCATCTGAACCGGCTGATCAAAAAACACGACCTTAACGTATTGTATATCTCCGGACCCGGCCATGGCGCTCCGGCCACGCTCGCCAACAGTTATCTCGAAGGAGTTTATTCCGAGGTTTATCCGGACCGGAGCCAGGACGAGGCCGGCATGCAAAAATTCTTCAAGTCGTTCTCGTTCCCCGGCGGTATCGGCAGCCATTGCACACCTGAAACGCCTGGATCGATTCATGAAGGCGGCGAACTCGGCTACAGCCTCTCGCATGCCTTCGGTGCAGCATTCGACAATCCTGACCTGCTGGTGGCGGCGGTGGTCGGGGATGGTGAGGCGGAGACCGGACCGCTGGCGACGTCATGGCATTCGAATAAGTTTCTCAATCCAATTCGAGACGGCGCGGTTCTGCCGATCCTTCATCTCAATGGCTACAAGATCGCCAATCCCACGATCCTCGCGCGTATCCCGGCGGAGGAACTCGAGAGCTTGTTTCGCGGCTACGGCTATTCTCCAGCGGTCGTCGAAGGCGATCATCCCGTTGAAATGCATCAGATGATGGCGGCGACATTGGAGCGCTGTGTCGATCAAATTCGCACGATCCAAAGCGAGCGGCGCCGTAGTGGTAACACGCAACTGCCGCGATGGCCAATGATTATTCTGCGCAGCCCCAAGGGATGGACGGCGCCGAAAAAAATCGACGGCCATTATATCGAGGGGTTCTGGCGCGCCCATCAGGTGCCGATTGCGGATGTTCCCGGCAATCCTGCTCACCTCAAGCTTTTACAGGAGTGGATGGAACGTTATCGGCCGCACGAACTGTTCGATCAAAGCGGCCGCCTGATTCCTGAGTTGCGTGAACTCGCGCCGCGCGGCAACCGCAGGATTAGTGCTAATCCACACGCGAACGGCGGATTGTTGCGCCGCCCGCTGCGGCTGCCCAATTTCCGTGATTACGCGGTCGCGGTGGATCGGCCGGGGAGCACGGAGCAGCAGAATACTTTTATCCTCGGCGGCTTGTTGCGCGACGTCATGCGCCACAACATGGACAATTTCCGCGTTTTTGGTCCGGACGAAACCGCCTCGAATCGTTTGACCCTGATTTATGAGGCATCGAAAAAAACCTGGCTGGAGCAAACCCTGCCCGAGGATGCCGACGGCAGTGAGCTTGCGGCCGACGGCCGCGTGATGGAGATGCTAAGCGAGCACACCCTCGAAGGCTGGATGGAAGGTTACCTGCTGACCGGGCGGCACGCGTTGTTCAACACCTACGAGGCCTTCGCGCACGTCATCGACTCGATGGTGAATCAGCACGCGAAATGGCTGGAGAAGTGTACGTCGGAGGTTACGTGGCGTGCGCCGATCTCGTCGCTCAACATCCTGATAAGTTCGACGGTATGGCGCCAGGACCATAATGGCTTCACCCATCAGGATCCGGGCTTCATCGACGTGGTCACCAACAAGAGTCCGGCGGTGACACGGATCTATCTGCCGCCGGATGCCAACTGTCTCCTGAGCGTGGCCGACCATTGTCTGCGCAGCACTAACTACGTCAACGTCATCGTGGCCGACAAGCAGCCCCATCTTCAGTTCCTTGGAATCGAAGATGCAGTCAGGCATTGTGCCAAGGGCATCGGTATCTGGGAGTGGGCATCGACCGATCAAAGCGGTGAGCCTGATGTGGTAATGGCGAGCGCGGGCGATGTCGCCACGATCGAGTCATTGGCCGCCACCGCGCTGTTGCGCGAGAAATTTCCCGACCTGAAGATCCGCTTCGTCAATGTGGTAGATTTGTTCACTCTGATACCGCGCAGCGAGCATCCGCACGGACTGCGGGATCGCGACTTCGACAGCATCTTTACTACTAACAAGCCGGTTATTTTCAATTTCCACGGTTACCCGTGGCTGCTACATAAGCTGACTTATCGGCGGACGAATCACGACAATCTGCACGTCCGCGGTTACAAGGAACGAGGCAGCATCAACACGCCTTTGGGGCTGGCGATCGACAACCAGGCCGACCGGTTCAATTTGGCGATTGACGTCATCGAGCGGGTGGCCGGGCTGCAAACCGCCGGTGCTCACGTGAAGGAATGGCTGAAGGACCAGATTCTGGACCACCAGGAGTATGCGTTCACCAACGGCATCGACCAGCCCGAAATCCGCGACTGGAAATGGCCTGGTCATTCTTAACGTTAGGTCAACCGACGCGCTACCCGATTAGTTCGGTTTCAAGTCGCGGGTGTCGAAGCCTTACCAGGGTCGCCACGCTAATCGATTCGATGACCCTGCTCTCTCAATAAAAGCGCAGGTCGTAGTCATCCGACCCCATCGGCTTGAACATCGTGTTCCATCGATCTTGGCCGCGACATTGGGATCATTATATCCAGAAAGGGCACACGCTGGACGCAATGGATTGGTAGATCCCCCGGACCGCACGCTGGCGCATGCCTAGCGCCTAGCAACGCACCACACTGCGTCGGCGGATTGGCAATTCGATGGCACGCCCCTAATTTGTTGGAGACCAAAAATCGAGGTGACGCCGATGACCAATGCGAAAAAACTCCCTTCCCCGATGCCAATCGCGCAGGACCTTTTGTGGGGCGGCTGGAGCGCGCTGGCGGCCGGCGCGGCGGTGGAGCTCGACCTGTTCACGATAATTCATCGCGGCAAAACAACCGCAGCGGAGATCGCCGCCGAAGCCAACACCCATGAATCGTCTACCCGCCGGCTGCTCGACGCGATGGTCGCACTCAAGTATCTGACGCGCAAGAAAGATCACTACGGACTGGCGCCCGCCGCCGCGACGTTTTTGGTGAGGAGCAGCGACCTCTACATGGAAGGCGGAGGAAAGTTCGCAAGCGGCCATCTCATGGGATGGACCGAATTGGCCCAAGTGGTGAGGACAGGCACGCCCGTTATCGCGGACGAGCCGGGGGCGCGGGGCCAATTTTTCTCGATGCTCGTGCGATGTATCTTCCCGCCCGGTTACGTCGCCGCAACTGCTGCGGTGAATTCGCTCGATCGTGCCATGCGCACGCGAATCCGCAAGATCCTGGATATCGCGGGAGGCGCGGGCGCATGGTCGATCCCGTTCGTGCAGGCGATTGCAAGGGCGCGCGCCACGGTGCTGGATTTGCCGCAAGTCGCCCCGGTCGCACGCGAATACGCTGTAAGATTCGGCGTGGCGGACCGACTCGAGTATATGGAAGGCGACCTTCATCAGGTCGATCTCGACGACGGCGGCTACGATCTGATCACGCTCGGTCATGTGATTCACACCGAAGGCCGCGAGGACGGCGTGAAATTGATTGAGCGATGTTTTCGCGCCCTGGCAAAGGACGGGATGCTGCTCATTGGGGAATTCGTTCCGAACGACGATCGCACCGGGCCGCCAATCGCCATGCTGTTCGGCCTCAACATGCTGTTGCATACGCCGGCGGGTGATGTGTTCGCGATGAAGGATTATCGCGAATGGCTGAAACGCGCCGGCTTCCGCGCAGTCAAAACGATTCGCACACCATCGGCGGTCTCGCCGCTAAAAAATGGCGCGAGCAGTGGCACGCGTCGCGCCATCGGAAGCGACCGGAGCCAGATGGGTCGAGCGCAGAATAGACTGTTGCAGTTTTAATTTTTAGCCGCAGCTTCCGAATTCACCAGACCACTCAGGAAAGCATTGTGTGGGCGCGAGGACGCAATCTCGTTCAGCATCGTATGGGAGAAAACATCAAGCAGAACGCGCTGGCCTTCTTCCCATACGCGGAACATCCGGCAAGCCGGCTGCAGATCGCACGCGCTGCTGCCGTCGACGCAGACATTCAGCGTAATCGGCCCTTCAACCGCTTCGATCACGTCTCGAAAAGACACCGTCTCCGGCGGACGCGCGAGCTGATAACCGCCGCCCGGACCACGGCGCGCGCGCACAAGGCCTCGCCTCATCAGGTCCCGGATCACTTTTTCGAGATAATATTTCGGGATGTGTTCCTGGCGAGCAATTACGCTGCCCCTGGCGACCCCGCCCGGATTATCCGCGAGATGAATCATGGCCCGTAGGGCATATTCGATCTTGCGCGGGATCTGCATCAGGCTCATGTAAGGCCTCCGGCGTCGATCTGAGCTGAGGGGCCGACCTTGACCTTTTTGCGGCCGTCGCGCCGATGCAGCCCACTCTCGCCCAGGATCCGCTCGACGTACTTAACCAGCATATCGCTCTCGACGTTCAGGGTTGAGCCGACCTGCTTGTACCCTAACGTCGTCATTCTGAGCGTGTGCGGTATCAAGGCAACTTTGAAACGGCCTGAGCGAATGCCGAATACCGTAAGACTAACACCATCGAGGGCCACCGAACCTTTTTCAACCAGGTAGCGACTCTCGTTGGCGCCAACTTCGAAGGTGTAGAGGTGCGAATCGCCTTCGGGTTTGATCGCGACAATCCGCCCGATACCGTCGACGTGCCCAGCAACTAGATGGCCGCCGAGCAGTTTGTTGAGCGTCAAACAACGCTCGAGGTTTACCCGATCGCCGGCTTTGAGTCCGCCGAGAATCGTGCGGCGCAAGGTTTCCGCCGACACGTCCATAGCGATATTGCCGTGTGATTTGCGCACCACTGTCAGACAACATCCACTGACGGCGATTGATTCGCCTATCGAGATTTGAGTAGTTGGCAGTGCGGTCCGGATAACTACGACTGCACCATCATTCGAATGTTTGATCTGGTGGACCGTCCCCAAATCCTCGATGATGCCGGTAAACACTGATCGTACCTTATGATTTTTCTTTCAGTAAAAAGCCTGAAAAATCATACTTTTTTGCGACTATCTTCGCAACTCGAATGACCCGCGCGAACCGATTTGCGCCTGAATGCTAGAACTTGCCATGCCTGCCCGCGCCTGATTTGAAGCGTTCGGCGCCAGCGAGCGTCTCGCCGGTTTGAATCGTCCCAAACCCATGACGGTATTCATTGGCAAGCGCCTCTGAGAGCGGCAGCGTCCAAGCCTCATACGCCGAGCTCCGATCTGAGCGCATACAGCGTTGCGGAAATGCTGAGAGCTGACGCGCCAATTCATTAGCCGCTTCCAAAGCTTTTCCAGGCTCGACGAGCCGGTTGGCGAGACCCATTCTGAGGGCTTCATCACCGGAGACTGTGCGACCGGTCAGAATCAAATCAAGTGCATGGCTCATCCCGATTAAACGTGGCAATCGCACGGTTCCGCCGTCTATCAGCGGGACACCAAAGCGCCGGCAATACACGCCGAACACCGCATCACGTGCCGCAATCCGCATATCGCACCAGAGTGCGAGTTCCAGTCCCCCGGCCACGGCAAATCCCTCCACTGCTGCGATAACTGGTTTTCCAAGCACCATCCTGGTGCATCCGAGCGGTCCGTCGCCCTCAGCCGCAATCCGATTGCTACTCCCACTCGCAACCGCATTGAGATCGGCGCCCGCGCAGAAGCAACCGCCGGCGCCAGTGAGAATTGCCACCCGGAGTGAATCGTCAGTGTCGAAGCGCCGAAACACGCCGGCAAGCGCCTCGGCAGTTTCGCGATCCACCGCATTGCGCGTCTCGGGTCGTGCGATGGTAACAATCGCAATAGTGTCTTCGACTTCAAAGCTGACGGTAGTTTTCACCTTAAGTCTCCGGTGCAGTTATTTGCAGGTTCCTTGAATCCGCAACCAGCGCAATTCAGAATAGCGACAAAATCCATTTCTCAGCTCGCTCGCAACTGCCCTCAATCAGCTGGATGAAATCCCATGGGGATAATTAGAGACCAGGCGGAGAAATTTTGGAACGGTGAAATAACTGTCACCACGCAGCATCCGCTGACGCCGACCGGTGAATTCGAGGAAGTCGCCGCAAGCGTTGTATTTTATCGATGGTTTGCCAACGTCGTCGCCGTTATGACCGAGGAAGGCCTGGTGCTGATTGATACGGGCGCCTACTTCAACCAACGCGAGACGGTTTCGATGGTGCGCAAGTTCGCTCCTGACCGTATCCATACCGCCATTTATACCCATGGCCACGTCGACCATGCGGGCGGAATGGCGGCGTTCGTGGCCGAGGCCCAGCACAATCGTTGGGCACGGCCGCGGGTCGTCGGTCATCGTGCGACGGCCGCACGGTTTGATCGATATAAGCGGACCGGTGGCTACAACGCAGAAATAAATGAACGGCAGTTCGGAATGCCGTCGCAATGGCCAAGCGATTATGTTTATCCGGATACTTATTTCGATGATCGATTGACTGTTACGGCCGGGAGCCTCAAGTTCGAGTGCCGTCACGGGCGTGGCGAGACCGATGATGCATGCTGGGTCTATATCCCCCAGCGGAAGGTATTATGCACCGGCGATTTCATAATCTGGGCGGCGCCGAATGCCGGTAATCCTCAAAAGGCGCAGCGCTATGCGCGTGAATGGGCCGAGGCGCTACGCGTCATGGCGAAGAGTGGCGCCGAAGTGCTGCTCCCGGGCCACGGCGTACCGGTGTTTGGGCTCACGCGGGTGCGGCAGGTTCTGCTCGATACGGCCGAATACCTGCAAACCCTTTACGATCAAACCGTGACGATGATGAACCAGGGTGCCCGACTCGACCAGATTCTGGATGCGATCGGCCCGCCAACTCACCTGGCCGTTAAGCCTTATCTGCAGGCAGTCTACGACGAGCCCCAATTTATCGTACGCAACATCTGGCGCTTGGAAGGTGGATGGTACGACGGCATCCCGTCGCATCTTAAACCGGCGCCCCTGGAGGCTCAGGCTCATGAGGTGGTGATGCTGGCCGGTGGCATCGAGCGGATGATGTCACGAGCGCGCGAGAAATTAGAGCAGGGAGAGCTTGTTCTCGCGGCGCATCTTATCGACTTGGCCGCGCTCGACTCCCCCCACGATAAAGCGGTGCACGAATCACGCGCGCGGATCTATGCAGCCCGGACGGCTGCCGAGTCGTCTACCATGAGCCGTGGGATTTTTCGCGCGGCTGCGCTCGAATCAGCGGCCCGCGCAGGGATTACTTTGCCGAAGCTACCCGAAGCTTTCTTCAACCTGCGGTAGGCAGTGCGACCGCTGTATCGTTCCACGGCGCGTGCGCACGCCCGGTCGCTGACGCTGGCCGGTCTAGGTATCACTTTGTTCGATCGGCTCGCGGAGCGTGCCTGAGGGTGGCGATGTGCGTGCGTGCCGGCCATTTGCAGGTTGCTCCGATTGGTCCTCGGCTCGCACCCGTGGATTATGAATGTAAAGTGACTCACCCGGCGGGCGGCCGCTGATATGAAAGCTCGGCGGCCGCATGAGGTAGCGCGCTTCTCGCAAGTGGTCGGCGTACTGGCGATCGGCATTGTATACGCTGTTGAATTTCCAGAGCATCCGCAGAAAATTCGTCTGTCCCTTAATCGCCAGCCCGGCCGCCAGACGAGTGACGTCCTTGAGCCCCCGCCAGCCCAGATGCTTGCGATTGATCACTGCCTGGCTTTTGACCAACTCCTGATAAAAACGATGTAACGGCAACCGGGTGGGCAATACGGCGTGCTGAATATCAAATAAACGATAGTCGAGGGTCGTCAGCTTCCGCGACTCGGTAAGCCAGGTCTCGGTGCCGGGATAAGGCGTGGCTACCGTGATGTGCACGACTTCCGGAATTTCCAGTGCCCACTGCCGGACCACCTCAAATTGCCGTTCATCCCATGAGGGATCGGCTATAAGATTGACTGCTACGGTTACGCCTATCTCGCGGGCAACTTCAAGAGCTTTGAGATTGACATCGGGAGAAGAACGCTTGCGATGGAGTTTGAGCCCCTGCTCATCGATCGCTTCGGGGCCCAGAAACATATATTCGAGTCCCAGCTGGCGCCAGTATTCAAACACTTCGCGGTTGCGGCATAGCACGTCCGCTCTGGTTTCCAAATAGTAGGATTTCTTTACTTTACGTTTTTCCAGCTCGCGGCCGATTTCAAAACCGTGTTCAGGATGAATGAAGGCGACATCGTCCACGATGAAGACGTTGGGTTCGGCGATCGAGCGCATATCCTCCGCAATCGCCGGAGCGCTTGCCTTGCGGTAACTTCGGCCATAAAACGTCCACGCGCTGCAGAACGAACAATCCCATGGGCATCCGCGCGTGAACTCGATTGAGGCGCACGGGTCAAGCACACCGATAAAGTACTTACGGCGCCGGCGCGCCAAATCGCGAGCCGGGAAGAAGCGGTCAAGGTCTTCCAGCAGTCGTGGCGCCGGCCCGTCCCCATCGCGGTTTATCACGCCTGCTACTTTCGCCAGATTGCAACCGCCCCAGGCTTCGAGCAATGCTGGGGTCGCGCTCTCGCCTTCGCCGCGCAGCACGCAATCGAGCGCTTCGCTATGTTTCAGCAATTCAGGCGCGACAAACGAGGCGCTATGGCCGCCGGCGAAGAGCAAGGAGTCTTTCAGCAGGGAGCGCGCGCCCTCGGCAAGTGCGAGCACCTCAGGCACGTTAGCGAGGTAATTCAGCGAGAAGCCAAGCGCATGCGGCCGCCAGCTCTCGACGAGCCGGTAGAAATCACGATGGGTGAAAATCTGAAGATCGAGAATCTGAACCTGATGACCTGCTGCGCGAACCGCCGCCGCGACACGCTCCATGCCAAGCGGTTCGAGCCGCAGGTAGATTTCGCTGTACATCAACGGACCGGGATGAACGAAGAGAACTCGCATTGGCGATGTAATCCTTTGGATTGCTGGCTTCTAAACGGGTCGACCGCTCGAAAATTCTCGCCATCCAGGGTATTTCTGCCCTGATTATCCCAGCAGCGGAAAACTCGCGACGAGTTTAGCCGATGGTGGTAGGCCCGCCAACATACAGTGAACTGACTCTGTTGACTGGCGCAGGATTCTCAACTTGCGCTACAGCTAGAGCAACTTGGCCAAAATCGTCAGAGGTTCGCGGTATTCAGCAACGCGGAGTGCGCGCCGCACTATCCGTTCCGTCTCGAGCTTGCGCGCCGTGACTTCGACCAGGTCCGGCGCGATTCCAAGCACGCGAGCTACTGCGCGCTCGTTGCCGTAGCCGGCTGTTTCGTAATAGCGACGCACTATTCTATAGGCGGCAGCGCGCGGCTTAAGGCTCCGTGCCGCGTGCATCGCCTCGGCCCACCGATGGTCTACGGTATCCCACACGTAAGTAAACGGGGCATAGCGCTCTTCGACCTTTAGCGCGAGAAATTTTTCCTGCAGCTCCTTCATTGCGCGGTCAAACTCAAGGCGCATCTTCGGCTGGGCGAAGCCCGTGGTAAGCTTCAATGCTTTGGTTTCGCTGGGCCCGCGGCGTGTGAGCGCGTCCATCACTAGTTTGGCGCAATACGACAGCATTCCGTACTGATAGAGCTTTTGGTAACCCCCGGAGGTCAGACGCAGCCGCAAAAAGCAGGGCAGCAGCTCCAGCGCAATGAAGCTGGGACGGCCTCCCAGCGCTTTGCCGTAGTAAACCGCACGGCGCGCCGGCAACACGTCCTTCAAGTTCCACGTCATCATGATCGCCCGGTCATGCTGGATATGATGGGGGAGTTCGGGTTCGCGCCGCCCCTCAATCGCCTCTCGCAAACATGGCAGACCGAGTCCGGCAGTAAACGCTGCGCAGAAACCAGTTTCGTTGATAAAGCTCAGCGCCATCGCTTCGCTGGTAACCCGGCGCGCGGGAATCCTTCGGAAGTGATGGTCACGATGCCCTTCGAGGACTCCTGCGGCTACCAGCGGCGAATCAGACGTGCGCAAAATCGGCGCACGCCTGATAACTCCGGTGGCTGCTGCTTTCTCAGTGATGCCGCCCATTGCAGCCCCAATTTTGTGACGGCCCCAGCTCCAAAGCAAAGCCTTAAGTTGTATCGTTGGCTGTCCCGATCCATACAGCATTGGGCGCTAAATATGGCGTCTTATCCAGCGGCATCGAACCTCGCAGCCCATGTCGTAGGCGCTGTAGGGAGCCGCACTCGGAGGCTTTTACGGTGGCCCTATTACGATTAGCATGAGAATCGTGAATGGCATCTGGTAGGAATTGATGGCGGATATCAAGCTGAACTCGTTGCTGGAACGTTTTGCACAACGCGACCGCCTTGCTCTGGCGCGGCTTATCACGCTGGTTGAGAATCGGGCAGCCCAGGTCAGTGCGGTAATGGAGCGGATTTATGCGCAAACCGGACACGCGTACATCATCGGAATAACCGGGGCGCCCGGAGCTGGAAAATCGACCCTCGTCAACCGCTTAATCGCCAAATACCGCGCACAGGGAAAACTGGTCGCAGTGCTGGCGATTGACCCATCCAGCCCCTTTTCTGGCGGTGCCGTACTTGGCGACCGTGTACGCATGACCGACCATTACAAAGATGCCGGCGTGTATATTCGCAGCCTTTCAACCCGCGGGCATCACGGTGGACTGAGCCGCGCCGCTCGCGAGATCGTCAAGCTGCTAGACGCTTTTGGTCATGATATCATCATCCTTGAAACCGTGGGTGTCGGCCAAACCGAACTGAGCGTGATGGACCTGGCTGACACCACCGTTGTGGTAACCGTGCCCGAGGCCGGCGACGGCGTGCAGGTGATGAAGGCGGGGTTGAACGAGATCGCCGATCTGTTCGTCGTCAACAAAGCTGACCGCGACGGTGCCGACCGAATTAAGGCGGAACTGGAGCTAAGCGTACATCTAAGGTCCGCCGATGGGTGGCGCCCACCGGTGCTGATGACGCAGGCCGCGGCCGACGTGGGAATTGAGGCCCTAGTGTCTCAGATCGAGCGCCACCGCGCGTACCTGAGTGACCATCGTGACCCAGCGCGAGAGAGCGAGCGAAGGGCGCGGGAGTTCATGGAAGTGCTCGCCTCCGAGATCGAGGAGCGCACAGTGCGCGCGCTGCGGCATGGGGCCGACGGCGCTCAGACTGTCATCGCGGAGGTGCGTCATGGCAACCTCAATCCGTACAGCGCAGTCCGGCGTATAATCGAAGACCGCGCCATGATTTCCGAATTGCTGTCGGACGAACACAATCGGATCGAGCGGGAGTAAGCCCGTTGGCGAAAAAAAATCTTAGGGTCCGGGCACGTGCTGCCGAAAGCCAGGCTTGCGTTTCGGGGGGCGGCCGGCTGTTCGCAATCGGCGATATTCACGGTTGTGTTGACGAACTTGCGACGATGCTCACCTCGATCGCTCCGGCGCGTGGAGACACTGTCGTGTTCGTGGGCGACTATATCGATCGCGGGCCTGCCGCGCGCGATGTCATCGAACTTCTCCTCGATCTCCGCCAAGGCGCTGCGGAATATGTTTTTCTGAAGGGCAACCACGAAGACATGATGCTTTCATTTCTGGGATTGCCTGGCCATTATGGTGAATCTTTCCTTTTCAACGGTGGCGCGCCGACGCTGGAAAGTTACGGCGTGCCAGACGAGGCGTTGGCGCTCGAGCGGATTCCTACCGGCCATTTGGATTTTCTGAAAACGCTCGCAACCAGCTATCTGCATCCGCCCTATCTGTTCGTACACGCTGGGATCGCGCCGCTCCGGCAGCTTGAGGAGCAAAGCGTCGAGGATATGCTCTGGATTCGCCAGGAGTTTATTTTCAACCCCCATCAGCTTGGCGCAACGGTGGTGTTCGGGCATACGCCGATGCGCGCCGTAATGGTTGATCTCCCGTATAAACTCGGAATCGACACCGGTCTGGTCTATGGCGGCAAGCTCACCTGCGTCGAATTCAATGAAGGATTGTCGTATCAGGTCGGCCGTGGCAGCCGTCAGGTCAAAACGCAGTCCGTGGCAACACGCTGACCCGGCAAGGCCCTTCCGCGCGCAACGCGCTCTCGCTATTCTAGTCGATTCGTGGCGGCGTAGCTCAGTTGGTCAGAGCATGCGGCTCATATCCGCAGAGTCCGGAGTTCGAGTCTCCGCGCCGCCACCATGGATTCCCCAACGGAAACAACATGTTTCTCGCCCAGGGCGTAGCCGGAAGGGGTCGGAGCTCCCTACGCTGCGATTCAAGAAGCGGCGCAGTTTCTCGGGCTCGATGTTTCGACCGTGCGCCATCTGACCTGTCGCCGTGAGTTGCCGCGCATCAAGACCAGCAAGCGCGGGGTGGGCTACCCGCTAACCGACCTAATCGAATGGATCGAAGCGCGGCGCGTTGCCGGCGTGCGTCTAATCCGCAAAGCACGGACGGCTGCACGAACGCGCGCCGGCCGTTTGACACTACTTCCTTGCACGTAGCGCAGAATGCGCGTGGCATCCGTCTCGGCCTTACCGACTTTTCTGCCGCCCTTTCGGCCGAAGAGGCCGCGGTGTTTTTCGGGCTCGCGCTGCAAACCGTCCGCAACATGACCGCGCGGTGCCAGCTGCCTTGTATCAAGACCGACAAGCGCGTCATGGGCTATCGCCCGATTGACCTAAATCGCGTGGTGG
>Ga0073928_10001988_pt1 | contig 37185 bp, 34 predicted proteins | sample PaiPotPPA55metaG_FD_76969 | JGI IMG/M metagenome (GOLD analysis project Ga0073928, IMG submission 76969) | Iron sulfur acid spring bacterial and archeal communities from Banff, Canada, to study Microbial Dark Matter (Phase II) - Paint Pots PPA... ... | reverse complement strand
GTCCGCGTAATCTCGCTGCAATAGTGGGCGAGTATAACACCCAGGTCCAGTACGACCAATTCATTTTTGCCCAACCGTTTTTCAGTCGGCCGCGCATGCGGATGCGCTGAACGAGCGCCGAACGCGACGATCGTTTCGAATGCCGGACCCGAAGCTCCGCGAGTCCGCATCTGATACTCGATCTCCGCAGCGATCTCAATTTCGCGCACCCCAGGTTTCAGCAGCTTGAAAGCTGCGGTGACAACGTCACCGGCAAGCACCGCGGCCTTGCGCATCTGCGCGATCTCGCCCGGCTCCTTCCGCTGGCGCAGCGAAGCAATTTCGCCCACGGCCGCGGCTAAACGTACGCGCGATCCGGCGGCCCGGCGAAGCGTCCGAAATTGCTCCACAGTGATTTGCCCGGCATCAAACCCAATCTTTCCGCTCACGCGGCCGCGCAGCCACTTGCCGACGCTGGCCATCAGTGACGCGTCCTGCTTCACCACCCGAATCCCAGAAGTCTCTTCCTTTGCCTGGATCGTGAACCGTCCGTCCGTAACGAGAGCGGATCCGCTTCGCGAAATGAGCAGAGCGCCGGCTTCCCCGGTGAACCCTGTCAGATAGTACCAATCAGCCGGATTCGTCGAGAGGACGCCGGACAGCCCTCTTGCGGCGAGCTGCGCCTGCAGCGCTCGCCTTCTCTGCACAAATGCTGCGTTCATAAAAGGTTCGAGGAGACCGGGGTCTCCTCGAATCCCATCCTCATGAAAATTGTAGCGCTACTGAGCTGTCCGGCGTTATCCGGGGATAATCCTTGGGGTAAGGAAGAACAACAACTCCTGCGAAGAAATGCTTACGTCGTTGCGCTTGAAAAGGTGGCCGATAAGCGGGAGGCTGCCGAGCAGCGGCACCTCGGTCGTTGTGATGTTTTGAGAGGAAACGATAATGCCTCCCACGACGACTGTGCCTCCATCCGCCACGAGAATTTTTGTCTCTTCAGACTGCGTGTCCAAGGCCGGAACACCCTGAATTCGCGGGATGCCCTGATCGATCTGCGTGTTCTCAACCAACACGTCCATGAAGACGGTGCCTTCGGCAGTGATCTGCGGGGTCACTTCCAGTTTCAGCACAGCATCGATGAATTGGACAGAAATCGTGTTGTTGATCGTCGTCTGGATAGGAATCTTTTGACCTTGCTTGATGATTGCCTTTTCGTTGTTCTGGGTCACCACACGCGGCTTCGAAAGGAGTTTGCCAACACCCTTCGATTCTGCGGCGGTGATGAAGAAGTCCACGGCAAAGTTGGGCGAACGGTGCCCCAAGAAGAGACCGCTTGTAGGAACGCCGGCTCCTAGATTGACGTTCAGCGGCAGCGCAGTAGCGCCGGTACCGCCGGTGCCAGTGCTAATGAAAGGTGGCGGTATCGGTGAAGCTGTCGTCGTACTGACTCCAACATTTGGATCGCCAGCGATCACGCTGCGGCCGCCCGTAGCCGTTCCCGCAAAACCGAGCTGCACACCAATATCTTGAGCGAAGGAGCGGCTCGCGGACACTACGCGCGCCTCGATTTCCACCTGCTGCGACTTGCGGTCCAATTGACGTATCAAATTGTCGATCACCGGGATAACCGAGGGGATATCGCGAATGATGAGCTGATTCGAACGGTCGTCGGAAAGAATATCGCCGCGTGCTGAGAGAAATTTCTTCAGCGTGTCTTTCATTTTCTCGGCTTTGCCGTAGCTGAGAACGCGGGTCACAGTAACCGGCGCGACCGCTTCCGCTTGAGCCTTCTCGAGATCGCGTTGCCCTTCCGCTTCTCTCTTCATCGTGTCGCGGGTGGCAATGCGCAGAACGTTGCCACTGAGCTGCTTGTCTAGTCCGTTGTTCTGCAGCACGATGTCGAGCGCCTGATCCCACGGCACTTCATCAAGCACAATGGTCAGGCTCCCCTTCACCGCTGGATCGAGAACCACGTTCAGTCCGCTAATTTCGTGAATCAGGCGGAAGAAGTCTTTCAGGTCCACGTCCTTCAGGTTCACGGAGATGGGCTCACCGGTGTACCTCCCGGTCGCCGCTACTGTTGCTGCCGCATTACCGGATTGCTGCTGCGCAGCCTGCTGTGGCGTCGGACGCGCAGGTTCCGTGCTCCCGCCAAACGATGCCAGAACGACTGAGGGCTGGGTCAGTTCGCCGGGCAACGCGAAACGAGGAGCTGAAATCCTGCGAAGCTTTGCGGAGGAAACCGCCGCGCTGTGCGGTCCGGATACTTCGTAACGAAACGCCGGCCGCTCCACGGGAATTTTCTCCGATGCGGCTTTCAATGTCGGCGCGGCGGCTTCGGGATCTTGCGCCACGGTGGCAAAGGAAACCACAACCGAGACCCCGTCACGGGAAATCCGATACGGCGACGCGGCGGTGAGGTCGATCACCACGCGCGCTACGTCTGGCCGAAACTGTCCCAGGCGCACGCCACGAACGGGAGCCGAAACGCCGGGAATCACCGTCTTTTGCACGGCCAGCTTTGCGCTGCTGAAGTCAAGCACCAAGCGATCGGGATTCTGTACGCGCGCCGCGTGGACCTCCAGCGGTCCTGCGCCTGCGACGCGCACGCTGGCGCGCTCATCGGCTTGCGTGATCGCCACGCTTGAGATTACCGATGCCGTCGCACTGGCGGCGGGCTCCTGCGTTTGAGCGTCGGACGGGCTGGTCGCCAGTGCCGCGGTCGCAAATATCAGGCAGCCAATTCGCATGGCTGGCCAATTCGTCTTCATTGCTGTTCTCCTGCACTGGCGTAAATTCGTTTGTTCACTTGGCGCTCCACAGGTTTTCCGAAAGCGTCCTTCCCGACTTCGTGGAAAGACACTCCATCCATAGCGATTTTTTCAACTCGGCCATCGAATAATTGGTCGCCGTCTCGTAGAAAATACGTCCGTGATTGCGGGTTAGAAACCACCGCGATCATTCCGCTGGGCGCGCGCACGATTCCGTCTAGTCTCAACGTGCTCACTTGTAGTCCGGCTTTCCCCGCCGGAAGGGATTGCGTAGAGGCTCCAGCGTGCTCGCGGCCTACGAGCGATTCAAAAGGATCGCGCTTAGCGACTTTCGGCTCTTTATCTTCCCCCGCTGAACTCCGTGTGGATGCTGCGGGCTTTGTGGTTTTCGGAGCCGTTTTCTTTACTGTCTGCTTCGGAGCTTTTTTCGAACCCGGCGTAGCAGGTTTGGCAGCTTGCGTTCCCGTCTTCACGCCCGTTGTGGGCGCCGCAGGCTTAGCACCGGAAGCCGCTGGTTTATTTTGCCCGGTAGAAGTCCCCGCTGCCGCCGGTTTTGCCGGCGCTTGTGCAACGGGCTTAGCGGCCGTTTTGTCGGACGGCTTCGCGGCTTGCGGCGCAGGTTTCGCCGCCACGGGCGTCGCGGGATTTGCACCCGTGCCGCTCGCAGCCTTCGCCTGTGCATACAGGCCTGGCGCGACCGCCGCCACCGTAATCCCGAGTACGAGAGTCTTCACAAAATGCATATTTCGCTCATTCCCGTTCAGGGTTTCCCCGCCGGTTTCGCCGTCGAAGGTGCCCCGGCGTCACTCGGCTTGGTAAAGAACGTCGTAGCTGTAAAAACTCCGGAAACGGTTGTGCCCGGTCGAACCGGATACTTCGTGCCCTTACTAGCGCCGCTCGCAGGGTCCGCGAAGACTAGGTCGCCGACGTTGATGATGCGAGACAGCCGCCCCAATCGTCCGAAGAAGTCCAGAATGTTGAAATACGGGCCGTCCGCTTGCACTTCAAACGGCATCTCGTAGTGATACTCCTTGGTCACAATCGCCTGCGACGTCAAGCGCCGTAGTTGCACGTTCGACGCGGCCGCCGCTCCCTGCACCAACCGGATAAACTCGTCCGTTTCTTTTTCTTCCGGCACGATCGTCTTCAGCGTATCCAGCTGCTTGTTCAGTGCGTCCATCTGCGACTTCAATTCGCTGTAACGCTGCCGGTAGACTTGCAGCTGCGTCACTTCCTGGTTCAGTTGCGCGCGCAGCCGGACCGCTTTATCCACCTCGTCACGTTCTTGCGCCACTGGTGAACCCGGCACGTAGACCCCCACGACCACCAAGACGACAGTAATCGCCAGGGCCAGCAGAACCTGCATGATCAAGGACATATCGCGTAGTGGGTTGGCCATGGCTGTTTACCCTTTCTTCGCCGGGGTTACCGTATTTGCCGGAGTGCCAACCGTTTTCGGCTGCTGTGGACGCGGGGTTACCGGTGCCATCTGCGGCGGGCTGATTTCCGCCGTCATTTGAAATAAAAACGTCTGTATCCCCGAATTCTTTTCGTCCTGCTTCGTTTCCTTGATCTCCACCTTCTGGAAGTAGCCGGAGCGCTTCAGGGCGGTAATGAAATTAGCCACGGAGTTCACAGAGGCCGCTGCTCCATCCATGGAAAGACTGTTTCCTTTCCGGGTCATGGTAATCAGCCAAAGATTTTCCGTTCGCGACACGGTGCTCGCAATTTCGTCCAGCAATTCCAGCGCACCCGTGCGGTCGCGCTGCAACTGCTCGATGGTCTGCACACGCTGCGTTAAAATTTTCTTCTGTGCCTCGAATGTGTCGACTTGCTGCTTGATCTGCTCCAGGTCGGCCTTCTGCGCTTGCAGTTGCTTAATCCGCCCGTTCTCGTCGTTCAACTGCTTCTGCCACGAGAGGTACAGGAGAAAAAGCGCCAGCACACCTAACGCCGCTCCCGCGCCCACGAAAACCACCGGCATTGCCGCGCCGGTGTCCACAGGGCGCCGTGCGGCCCTGGGTCGCGTTTGTCCGAGAAGATTTATGCGAATCATGGCTAGTCAAAGCTCCTAAGTGCCAGCCCCACCGCTATTGCAAGCCGAGGGCCCATTTCGCGAATTTGATCCTCACTGTGCTTGCTGGCATTCACGAGCACTTTCCGGAAGGGATTCAATTCCTCGACCGGCATAGCGAATTCCTCGCGAAGCAGGTCCACCAAGCCTGGAACGCGCGCCGTCCCGCCGGCCACCACGATGCGCTGGATGTTCTCGCCGCTTGCCGTGGCGCGGAAAAAGTCGAATGTCTTTTGGATTTCAAGCGTCAAAATATCCGAAACGCTTCGCAGGATCTGCTGCTTCTGCTCGTCTGTGACGCTCGGTAGCGAATCGCCCTTTTTCAGCCGTTCCGCATCCTCGAAGCTCAGGTCCAGTTCTTTCTGCAGCGCGTCCGTGTACTGATTGCCGCCCACGCTTACGTCGCGTGTAAACAGCGGCACACCGCCGCGCACGATATTAATGTTCATGACGCTGGCGCCTACGTTCAGCAGCGCTACCGTTTGCCCCGCGTCAGGGTCGTAGTTCACTTCAAAGCAGTTCTGCAGCCCAAACGCATCGATGTCCACCACCACTGGCGTCTTGCCGGCCTGCGCCAGTACGTTCGTGTGGTTCAAAATCTTGTCCTTCTTAACCGCCACTAGCAGAACGTCCATCTGCGAGTCCATCGACTCCAGCAACTGATAGCTCAAATTCACGTCCGCGATATCGAATGGAATGTGCTGGCTGGCTTCCGACGGAATACGATCGTAAAGCTCATCTTCCGTCATCAAGGGGAGCGGCACGCGCTTCACGATCACCGAGTGCCCCGAAACAGACGTCGCCACATTTTTAGTTTTGATCCGCTGCGCGTCGAAAATCTTGCTGATGGCATTGGCCACCTGCGGCGCGTCCATGATCGCGCCATCCACAACTGTGTCCTGCGCCAAATTTTCGGTTCCAAAGCTCACCAGTTCGTATCCACCCTTGGTGGCCTTCAATTCCACGGCCTTGATCGAACTGGACCCAATGTCCAACCCAACCAACTGCCTGCTCTTTCCGCCGAATAACGACATAACGCGGCCTCTTTCTCCGAACCCTCGCAAAACTACCGGCGCCTTTGCACCTGGCTCATCTTGCGTTCCATCCAGCGATCCAGGATGGTCTTCCTAAGTTTCCAGCGGTTGCCGAGTTTGAATGCGGGAATCTCGCCTTCAGTGATGTAACGGTACAGCGTATCCGGGGATATTCCCAGATACTGCGACGCCTGCCGCACGTTCATCACTTCGCGCGATTCGCTCACGAGGAACACAACCCCTGGCGCACTGAGACGCACGCCACCGAAACCCGACCACTGGTGCACCCCAGTTGACGCTGCCAAACTTTTTTGGGGCACTCCCCGTGACAACGTTATGACACCGCGCCACACCGAGCGTCAAGGGATTCCAAACCGCAGTTGTCCTAACAATAGGGGGTTATTTCAGGCAATCAATGGGTATTCTGGGGTAGTAATCCCAGTACTTGAGTACTTCCGCGCAAAAACCACCATTAGTTGTGGTTTTACCGCACAACGCCCTGTCCATATGGACGGTTATCCTTTGCATCCAATGCTTTGCCTTACCGTACCGGGCCGCACCTTCATAATGCCAGCGACTTCCAAATCGCATCGATTTTCGCCTTCGTCAACTCATCCATACGGATCTCATCCGGCCACGGACGCGTAAACCCCTCGGAAGCCCACTTACGCGTCGCGTCGATTCCCATCTTCGAGCCGTAATCCTGCATTCGCGCCGCATGATCCAACGTATCCGCCGGTCCAAACACAAACTGTACGTCCCGCTCCGGATCGATCGCGCACAGTGTCTTCCATACCACCTCGCCGTAGTTGTGAATGTCCACGTCATGATCCACAACCACGATCACTTTCGTGAACATCGCTTGCCCCAGCGACCAAATGGCGTTCATGATTTTTCGCGCGTGCCCCGGATAAGATTTGCGGATCGCCACGATCATCAAATTGTGAAAAATTCCCTCCGCCGGCATCGCCACATCTACGATCTCCGGATACTGCATCTTCATAACCGGCAAAAACACGCGCTCCACCGCGTAACCCATGTAAAAGTCTTCCTGCGGCGGCGGTCCCACCACCGTAGTCAGGTAAATGGGATCCTTCTTATGCGTCACGCACTCCACATGAAACACGGGAAACTCACCTTCCAGCGAATAAAATCCCGTGTGATCCCCGAACGGTCCTTCCGTGCGCATCTCGTTCAGATTCACGTACCCTTCGAGTACAATTTCCGCGTTCGCCGGCACCTCGAGGTCATTCGTCTCGCACGGAACCATCTCCACAGGATCGCGCCGCAAAAATCCCGCGAACATCATTTCGTCCAAATCCGGCGGAATAGGGAGCATCCCCGCCAGCGCCGTGGCGGGATCAGCCCCTATCGCTACCGCTACCGGTATTCGCCCATCGGGATTCGCTGCCCGCGCGCGACGAAAATGCTCCGCACCATGCTTTTGCGTCTGCCAATGCATCCCTGTGGTGCGCTCGTCATACACTTGCATCCGATACATCCCAACGTTCCGCTTTCCCGTTTCCGGATTGCGCGTGAACACCAGCGGAAACGTGATGAATTTCCCGCCATCCTGCGGCCAGCATTTCAAAATTGGAAAATCAAAAAGATTCACATCGTTTCCGTGACGCCGCACATCCTTGCAGTCGCCCGTCTTCACCGTCTTCGGGAAAAAAGATCCCAACTCGGCCAGCTTCGGCAGCATCTTGATTTTGTCGAACAGTCCCGCCGGCGACTGCATGTCCAGAAATCCCCGAATCCGCGCCGCCACTTCATCCAATTCGCTCACCTCAAACGCCAAGCACATCCGCCGCACACTACCAAAGGTGTTCACCAGCAGCGGTACTCGCGACCCGCGCGGCTTCTCAAACAACAGCGCGTAATTTCCTTCGTGTGGAACCGCCATTCCCAGCTGTCCGCTTTGCCCGCGCAATCCTCGTCCGCCGCCCGGTCCATGTCCCGCACCGCGCCCCACACGCTGCACAATCTCGGTAATCTCCAAATTGGGATCCACTTCCGTACGAACGCGCTTCAGCTCCCCTTCCTTCTCCAACTTCCGCACAAACTCCCGCAAATCCCGATATGCCACACTTCCTCCGCGCCATTTGCCGATTCCAGAGTTCTTGAAATCCAGTTCGAGACTCTAGCATGTGGGCATCGCTTAAGCACCTGGCCGCATCGATTCGGCCTTGCTCGATACAACTGACTACGTTACGCTGCGGCAGTTTACGACATGTCGAGCGCGCAGAAACTGCTAGACCAAATCCTTCGAGCCAATGCAGATGCAAACGTCCCATTTTCTGGCTTGGGTTACTGAAACGCTTGGGATTCGAGGAGCGAATCAAAGGAAGCCACCACATTTTTACCCGCGAGGGTATCCAAGAGATCCTCAACCTGCAACCTAACGGTAATAAATGCAAACCATACCAGGTCAAACAGGTCCGTAATGTTATAATCAGCTATCAGCTTGCTGGGGAAATAGATGTCTAAATACGAAATCATCATTTACTGGAGCCAGGCAGACGACGCCTTCGTCGCCGAAGTTCCAGAACTCCCGGGCTGTGCCGCCGACGGTAGGACGTACAGAGAAGCCCTAGCCAACGTGGAAACCATCATTCAAGAGTGGATTGAGACCGCCAAGGAACTTGGCCGCCCGATTCCCGTGCCCCGCGGCCGCCTAGCGTTCGCATAGATCGCCGCGAACTGCTGCTCTACTCTTCTGCACCGATCGCTGCATTCTTCTCTCACCCTAACCACCGCCTACCCTCACGCATCCAACGCTCTGCCTCCACCAAGGAAATAGCCAATGCCGAAAATGAAAATCGCCGTAGTCCCTAAACCCGGCGCCGACTTTGAGCTACAAGAACGCGAAATCCCCCAGCCCGGTCCCGGACAAGTCCGCATCCGCGTGCAAGCCTGCGGCATCTGTTTTAGCGACCAATTGGTCAAAAACGGCCTTTGGCCCGGCTTATCTTACCCGCGCTCGCCTGGCCACGAAGTTGCCGGCGTTATAGCCGAACTCGGTCCCGACGTCACGGCGTGGAAGCAAGGCCAGCGCGTCGGTGTCGGCTGGCACGGCGGCCACGACAACACCTGCCTCTACTGCCGCCGCGGCGATTTCGGCAATTGCGCGCAACTAAAGATTTCTGGCTTTAATTTCGACGGCGGCTATGCCGAATACATGATCGCGCCAGTCGAGGCTCTCGCGCAGATGCCGGACTCCCTCGATCCCGCCGAAGCAGGCCCGCTTCTCTGCGCCGGCATCACCACTTACAATTCCCTGCGTCACAGCGGCGCCATGCCGGGCGATCTGGTTGCCGTGCAAGGTATCGGAGGACTCGGCCACCTCGGCGTTCAGTTCGCCAGCAAATTTGGCTATCGCGTCGTCGCCATCTCCCGCGGCAAGGAAGCCGAGCCCCTCGCGCGAAAGCTCGGCGCCCAGCTTTACATCGACAGCGCCGCCACAAACGCTGCGGCCGAACTCCAAAAACTCGGTGGCGCTCAGGTAATTCTGGCAACAGCTCCCAGCGGCAAGGCCATGACCGACTTGCTTCCCGGTCTCGCTCCAAGAGGTACGCTGCTGGTAATCGGCGCGGGCCCCGATCCTATCGAGGTATCAACCGGCCTGATTATCCAAGGCAGCAAGCGCATCCAGGGCTGGGCTTCCGGCGTTCCGACCGATTCCGAAGACACCCTGCGCTTCGCCGAACTAACCGGCGTCCGCCCAATGATAGAAAAATTTCCGCTCGATCAAGTCAACCAAGCCTACGTCCGCATGACCAGCGGCAAGGCCCAATTCCGTGTCGTCCTCACCATGTAAGCCATGGAACCAAAAATAGCCTCTCCTCGCAAGGGCGCGTAACAGGATTACGTTTTCCCCGTAGAGGCTCCACCGGATGGCCCCGCCCTCGTGCGACGACCATGCTGTCCCTACACGAGAAATGCTATGAAAAAGAAGACCTTTCGCCACTTCATGCTTTTTGCCCTCATCGCCTGCCTCATCCCTGTGCTAGCCTATGCCCGCAAATATCCTCTCACTGCCACTTCTGTCGTTCCTGGAGCAAAGGGCTACGTCGACGTTGGCCAGGACAAAAACGGCAACACCGAAGTCCACCTAAAGGTCGAATTTCTTCCCAAACCGAGCAGTCTCACGCCGCCCGCGGAGAATTACATCGTTTGGTTTCGCCAACAAGGCTCCGAACCAGAGGCCCAAGGTCAATTGAAAGTAGACGACAATCGGCGAGGCGAGTTCAAGACGACCACGCACATGAAAAATTTCGACGTATTCGTGACCGCCGAATCCGAACATGTGCCCAAAGCTCCCGCCGGACCGGAAGTCTTGCGCGCAACAATCCAAAAAGAATAATTCGCCTCGGGCTTAGGTCCGAATTTCTCTCGGTAACTCTCTATCCTGAATCCTGCGCGATCGCTTCACCCCGAGGCCGCAGCACCAACAAATTAGCAAAGCAAAAAGCAGGCTGAATATGCGCAGCCCTATCAGTTGCGCTGAAGTTTTCCCATGCAGGAGGCTAACGGAGAGTGGTGCGCCCGGGGGGACTCGAACTCCCGACCTTCTGGTTCGTAGCCAGACGCTCTATCCAACTGAGCTACGGGCGCGCCGTGTGCGTGCAAGGCAAATAGTTTACCGCAGCTTATTCTCTCCGTCCAACACCTGTAGCCACGATAAGCGCAGTAAGCGTCCAGCTCAGAACTCCACGCCTCGGAAGAATTCTTTGTCTTTTTCATGCGTCAGCAGCTGCGCAACCTTCGACTTCTCCACCCATTTCGCTTCCGGATTGTCAGGGTCAACTGGCTTCAATACTTTTTCGCGCGTTCGGAAGAGAAACATCGTGATGACTTTCAGCTCCGAGCGCTCTTCCCCGCCATCCAAGCCGATCTTGTACCGCTCATAGCTCCCCAACTCCCGGACCAACTCCAAATCGCGAATCCCGCTCTCTTCGTAGATTTCCCGCTTGGCCGCAACGAGCTCATTTTCGCCAGAGTCGATGTGTCCCTTCGGCAATGACCACGATGTCCCGTGCTGGCTCACCACCAGGACTTCGCCCTTATCATTTGTGACCACACCTCCCGAGCTACGTGTCTTCCTCATGCTTCAGTTTACTACGCTCGCTCGCAAACAAAGGGTTCGTAAGTCACCGCACATCAATAAGATGGAGACGCTTCCCGGCCCCCGTGCGAAAGACGAAATCAGAAAAAACGTATCGGCGCCGCCCGGTTCGCATCAAAGGCATATATGACCACCGCTAGACCGAAGCCGAGTATCGCACCTCGCGAAGTCCTGGCCGCGTGGGGCAAGATCTTGCGCGGCAGAGCCCCCATGCTCTCCATCGAGATTACGCGCGAGTGCCCGCTAAGTTGCCCCGGCTGTTACGCCTATGGCGACGCGCATCTCGGAGGCGAAAAAGTCCTGCGCGACCTGAGCGACTTTCGCGGCGACGCGCTCGTGGATGGCGTTCTAAATTTGGTCCGTGCGCACCAGCCCATGCATCTCTCATTAGTCGGCGGTGAGCCGCTCGTGCGCCACCGCGAACTCAGCTCGATTTTGCCCGCGCTTAGCGCCATGAAGATTTTCACGCTCGTCGTGACCAGCGGCGTTATTCCCATCCCGCTCGAGTGGATGGACCTGCCGCGTTTGCGCGTATCGGTTTCCGTCGACGGCCTCCCGCAACATCACGACGTGCGCAGGAAACCGGCTACCTACGACCGCATCCTGAAAAACATCAAGGGACGCAAAATCAACGTCCACTGGGTGATCACCCGGCCGATGCTCGAGCGACCAGGCTACCTGGAAGAATACGTGGCCTTCTGGAACGCGCGGCCAGAGGTGGACCGCATCTGGGTAAGTCTCTACACACCGCAGATCGGCGAGCAAAGCAAGGAGATGCTCGCGCCGGATGACCGCGAGCAAGTAGCTGCGGAATTGCCTTTTCTGGCGAAGCAATTCCCGAAGCTGTTGATGAATGAAGGCGTCGCGGAAGCCTTCCTGCGTCCGCCGAAAAACCCCGATGATTGTCTCTTCTCGAAAATGTCGGCCAACTATTCCGCTGATTTGGAAACTCGCGTCGAGCCCTGCGTCTTTGGCGGCACGCCTGATTGTTCCCAATGTGGCTGCGCGATCAGCAGCGGATTGCATTGGATTCGCGGCGAAAAGGTGGCCGGCCCGCTCCGCGTCGGACATTTCGTGGGCGCGTCGATAGGCGTCGGCACGCTAATGAATCGCATCAGGAAGCAACCGACCTATCCCGCCAGATGGAACGCAGCAGCTCAGCCAGCAAGACCACCCAAAGAATTAGTGCAAATCGACCGGCCCGGATTGTGAGGCGCGCCAGCTTGAGGCCGCCCGGCGCACGATGTCCCCCAATTTCCCTTTTTGCGCGGAGCCGTTCCTCACGAAAACGTTGAACTGAGCTTCGCCAGCTCACGCGCAAAGAGCGGATTCCCCGGGAACTCTGCCGCGAGCTCCTTGAATTGTGTGCGAGCCACTTCTGGCTTCTTCTCCCGTAGCGCGGTCAGCGCCAGCAGAGTCTTCGCGAACGGCCGAAGGTAGTGGCCGCGCTCCGCGGCAATCTCAAGTTGCTCGATGCCCTTCTTTTTGTCCCCATGTACTCCAGCGAACCCAAGAAAGAACTTCTTCGGTCCCGGCAGACTCCCGATGATGTAGTTCGCCGTGCCCAGGCCAAGGTAGGCATCGGCGGCGTCTGGAGCAATCGTCAGCAGTTTCTTCGAGTACGTATCCGCCTCCCGAATTTTTTTCAGGCTTTCGAGCTGACGCTTGTCGATGAGACTGGCATAATCCGCCTCCATACCCAGGCTCATAGACATGGCGAACAGAGCGTTCGGATTGTCCGGCTTTTCCTTCAATCGAAGCTGAGCCACGTCCTGCGCTTTTTTGTCGGAGGCTAAGAATTTCGCGCGTAAATCAGGATCCGGTTTGAGTGGTGTCTTGCCGAGAAAACGCTTGTCGTCCAGGAAAAATTCAGAAGTCAAGACACCTTGCCGGTAGCACTCCTCAAACAGATAGCTCGCCGCTTCAGACGCGTACCCAAGGGCGCTTCCCGGGTGCGACTGCTGCCATTTCGCAAACTTAGCACGCGCCTCGTCAGGCTTGAGTTCATAGAGAAGATGAAAGCCTGCATCGAGTTCCGGAACGTGCAAAATGTCGGTCGGCGCCTGCCCGGAGTCTGCCTGCGCCCCTCGAACATTCGGCACCATCGCCATAAGCGCGGTGCATAGAACCACACCCATGAGCAAACGGAACAGCAAAAACCATTTGCCTCTACTCGCAAACATCGTCGTTTCTCGGGAACCACGTATTCGCCCGGCAAGGATTCTCGAGGCGGGGCTTCTCTGGGCGGTGACTCAAGACTACGGCTGGACACACGCTGAATCGTGGCTCTATCTGTACCGTATCGACTATAGCGCCGCGGAATAGACGCCACAACTGTCGGAACGAAGTGCGGCCTGCAATCGTCGCAGGTGGCGCGGCGATTCAAAAAGTTGTGCCATCAGGCGCGTAATGTAGAGGCCGGGCTTAAGCCCGGCTAGCCAGCAACGCGAGCGCTCCGGACCCTGTAGCGCCCGCTTCCGAGGCGGGCTCCTGTCTTTCTTTTTTGAACGTGCGTTTCATCCGTCACATTTTTAGATTCAGCGGCACAGACCTTACAGCGATTCATGGATGGAGGTTCCACAAGCCAAGACCTAGGCTAATTACTGAAGTATGAGGGGAGGCGGCCATGTCCCACCGGGAGTGACTGCACACGGTAACCCGAGCCGGGCCTTTGCAGTTTGACCGCCTTGGAAGTTACCCTTGGCCGCCAGTCCTCACTCGGTCCACTCGCGGCTCTCGCCGCCATACAGGTCGGTCCACTTCCTCCAACAAGTTCCTGAGCGCCGTAGGTGCGTCACAGGTTAGCCCAGGGCGTAAGCCCTGGGAAAACGTTAAAAATCCCAAGCGCCGTAGGTGCGACACACTTCTTCGCCTTGCCATTTCCACTGAAATCGCATTTATGAGGCCCTGGGCGATTAATCCCGATTCGCCGACCCACGATGACTCAGACCCCATACATACGCCGCCACCGCCGATACCTGTTCGGGAGTAAGCTGCGCCCCGCCCATCGGCGGCATGGGACTGCGGTATTGCTTTGGCTGAGACACACCTTCAGTTATGGTCTTCTTGATTCCAGCATAGCTGCCATCGCTCCAAAGCCATTTCTTGCTCGTTAGAGAGGGCCCCAACGGGGAGCCCTCACCGGCCTCACCATGGCAGCCCGAGCACGCCGCTCCGCCCACTTGGCCGCGATAGATGCGCTCGCCGACTACAACCATTTCTCGGGACGCGCCTTCAGGAACAGGAAGACTGGCCGCAGTCGCACCCGCGTTTGGATGCGTGCCCTCTGGTGGTTTCGCGGCTGCTTCAACAGGACTTCCTGCTGGACCTGTCGCGCTCGGACATGCCGTCACGTTCGCGGCACCGCCTTCGGATCCGCCACGATACACAATCCGATAGATCCGTCCGCGTGCATCGTCTGAAACATACAGCGCACCGTCCGGTCCCACCGCCAAGCCACTGGGACGATGTGCGGCTTTGGACGGCGATTTTACCGCTCCCGCGAAACCATCCGCAAATACCTCGCATTGGCCGGATGCCCCGTCCGCGGATAGGGCCTGAAAGATTACGTTGTAGCCGCCTTGCGGATATGGCGCCCGATCCCATGACCCGTGAAACGCGATGAAGACGCCCTCTCGATAGCGTGCCGGGAATTGTCTCTGGTCGTACCGCACCATTGCATTCGGCGCCCAATGCGCGGGATATGCCGCAACCGGACCAATCTTGTTCCCGCATACGCCGATCGTGTGGCCGTCGCCGCCGTATTCCGGCGCCAGCACCAGCTTTTGCACAAACGGATCGTGGTAGCACTCGGGCCAGCCATAGTCTCCCTTTGCTTTCAAGAACAACAACTCTTCAGAGGGCAGCGTCGCCTCTTGGTCGGGTTTATACAGGTCGGGCCAGTTCGCGTGCAACTGGTCGCGTCCGTGTTGCGTCACAAACACGCCCCCACTCGAATCGATAGCAAAACCTTCCGCGTTGCGGATTCCCGTAGCGAAGCGCTCAGCCGGTGAAAAAGTTTGATTCGTCTTGTTCGCGTCATAGCGCCAGACCCCGCCGCGCGTCTCGAGTTCCGTGCAGGGTTTCGCGCCCGGCGACTGGAGTATCCGATTTTTCAACTGGCAGGAATTGGTGGCGGTGGCCACATCGACATACATCAATCCCTCAGCATCGATGATGAATGGATGCATCGGATGGTCGCCACCGAGAGGCAATCCAGACACGATGGTGTCAGCAGAGCCGCTCGGCACGATGGAGCCAGCCCGCAAGGAATATCGCACGATCCGGTCATTGATCTCTGCGTAGATCGATCCCTTGTACAAGCCGATGCCAGTACCGCCCGCTCCACCGTTTTGAACGGTTTCGCCAAAGCGCTCAATCACATCGGCCTTTCCCGCACCGTGCGTGTCCTGCAGAGCCACAAGGAAGCCGCCCGCAGGCGGCGTGTCGTTGCCGTAGTACCTACCCGACCGCGTATTCACGTAAAGAACTCCGCTCGGCGCAACCACCATGTGACGGGCATGACCTATGCCGTCAGCAAACACCGTCGCGCAGAAACCCGCAGGCAGCTTCAACACACTGTCATCGTTCGCGCATCCCTGGCTCTTGCCTCCTGCAGGCGGATCGGATTGGCTATGACCCGGCGGCAATAAACTCCCCGTGCACATTGCGGCAATCGCGACAACGCCAGACAACAGAGTCACAACACCAGAAAACAGGGCTTTAGAGGGGTTAGACAATTGCATGGAACTCTCCCGACGATTGGACAACCGATTGACACCGAGGAACAACGGTCTGATTCGGGAAACGATAAGGAGGATATACCATCCTTATTGTAGCGTGCTCCAATCCAGGCAACCCGGGAACTCCAATCTCCTCCCGGCATCTTTCGCCGGCCCGTCGCCTTCGAAACCGACAAGTTGCGCCTCCCGGTACCTCGTTCCTTTTAAGCCTGTGGATAAGGCCCAAACTACAGCTTTGAAGGCGCCAATCTAGCCGTGAGGTTCGGTTCCACTTGAGCTGCCGGCACAGTAAAGCACAGGAGCCATCCTGCGAGGGCACCGAAGACCAAGCTGAAACCCAGGGTCTCCCAAAAATGGCTCCGCGCAACACTGGCGGGCATCAACGGATTCGGCATCAGCAAGATGGTTGTCCAGCAAGCCAAAAAGAGGGCTGCAGCCATAGCCGACTCCCGCCGTGAGGTGTGGAGCATCCGAACGAGCGGGTACAGACACGCCACGTAAACGAGAGCACGAAACGCGGCGACGGCGTAAATCCAACGGGAGCTTATCCAGTTGTATCTCAATGCCGCCCAGAAGGTTGCGAGTTCTGGCCCCGCGTAAAAGCGCCGTACTTCGGGGTTTTTCCAAGCGACATAGTAGCCGAAGAACATGTACAGGAAGACGAAGGCTGCGACGAGGATGACGAGTCGCAGAACGATCGAAGCCAGCTTCGACGGGGCAGCAGGCGATATGGGTGCACGAATTGAGGCAGCTCCCCACTTGCCGAGCACCAAGACAGCCAGAGGCGCGAACAAAGCCGCAGCAATCGCTCCTTGGACGAAAATGGCCCGAATCATTCCATGAGGCAATTTGTTCGAGAGAAAGGCAATAGAGTCGACCTGACTGGCGACGGTCGAGATGCCGTACATGCTCACGAAGATAGCGCCGGCCAGCATCCACCCATGCCAGCGGGCCCTAAGGATGACGTAAGAAAGAACGCCGCCGGCACAGACAGTGAAAAATAAAAAGCTGCGAAGAAAATTTTCGGGCATCTGGGGGACCCCCTGGTTGGCGGGCGGGGCCGGCTCGGAAGCGACCGATTGCGGAGCGATCTTGTCGAGTCCGGAAAGCGCACCGCCGACAGCAAAGCAGACGGCAAACAGTAGACATACTCCGAGCACCCTCAGTCCGGTGAGGAGCACTGTATGGGTGGTCATGGTATCTCCTGGAGCGCGCCAGAGGTGGCGCACGCGTAACCTACGCAGCGCTATATATCATGATCCGCGAAATTGCGGCAGTGATGCGAGAGCTCGTGCGCCCCACCTCCGCGACCTACGCCCTCGCGATATGATCGACATCCAGTCCTTCCTCTGGGTTCTCGGCTCCGATGAGTACGCCGAAGACCTCCGCTCATCGTGAAGTGACTCTTTCGGAACAGTCGGCGCCAACAAACATATTCGGCATTCATTTGCGAGGGAAGATCATTGACACCTGGTCCAAATCCAACTTTAGGATGCGGGCCGCGCACGAAAATCAGCGCAAGGGATGGAAATGTTCTCAGTAGTGGGTTTGACCTTAGATGAAGTTTCGTCAGGTGCGCTGCCACATGTTCATTTAGCCAAGACGCTCGACAATCGGAAGACCAAGAGCAACTTTCGATTTGCAGAAATGATCTTGGTCTATACAACCGTCGAGACGGACACGCAAGGTTCAGCAGCTCGAACTAAGTACCGGCAGCAGGGTCAGTTTCTTGTGTTTCTATACTTTAATGACGCTGCGGTAAAGGCTTGCGAAGAAATTGGCATTCCAATTCGCGTTCTGGACCGCATCGATGAACGCGATCTTCCGGTCCGGCGAGCTACGGTCCTGGAACGCCCCTATTTGGCTCCCGTCTCGAAGTAACGGCGAAACACTGCTCACTCCATGGCCACGCCGCGGATTTGATTCCCGCTGACTTTCAATTCGATGCCGAAGGGCGGCCGCAGATCGCTTCCCTGCACCACGGCGCCGCGCACCAGGATGTTTCCGGGTAGCTCCTTGTGTTGAAGGGGATCATAGACGGCGCGGCTGCAGGGATTAACGACCATGGGATGCGCAGCCTCGAATCCGTACTCGGAAGAAAGCTTCCCGACGTTATCGATATACGCAAGCTGACACTGACTGAACGGCGCTTCCAGAGAAAATGCCCAATAGGATTTGCTGTCCGACGCAGGACCAGGCAAGCGAACAATCAGCGCCGGAACATACTTAGATCGAGTCAAACTCCGGAAGAAGAATCTTTTGGAAGACCACGGCTGCGCTAACTCGCTGACGGTGGCAACTTCAGGTTTGGACTCGGTAACGTAGAATGCCCTCGGCGCTGGGTCCGTCTCCGTACTTTGCGGCTCCTTAGAAGGACCGTTCTCCTGGGGTGCAGTCGGCACGTCCGAATCAGGTCGCTGCATCCGCCCGATCATCTTGATACCCCAAGAGCCGAGCATGGCCGCCAGCACCACGCAGCCGCCGATCATTGCCAAGCGCTTCACCGCCGCGCCGAGATCCCGCTTCGTCGTTGGCCCTGCGTAAACTCCGCCTACCTCCTGTCCGGTTTCTGCTCGAGCATTGCTGCCCGCAGCACCGCCCGAAGGCGGAATCGGCGCGGAGCGCAACGGAGCCGAAGGCGTGGAGCGCGTTTCGACACCGGGGATTCGCGGCATCTCCACGTGGTAGTTCTTGTCTACCTTTTCGCGAATGGGGGGCCGCGGTGCTGTACTGCTGATCGAAGGTGCCGCGTTTGCGTTAGCAGGGTTTTCGCCCGGCCTGTAGTTCTTCAAATCGTCAATCAATTCACGGCAGTTCTCGTAACGTAGATACGGACTCTTGGCCATCGCTTTCAAGATCGTGCTGCTGACGCCCTGCGGAATATTGGGATTCACCTGGTGCGGCGGCACCGGCTCTTCGTTGAGCAGCTGGTACAGAATTGTGGCGATGTCCTGGCCGCGAAACGGCTTTTGGCCCGTGGTCATTTCGTACAACATCACGCCGAGGGAAAAAATATCTGTACGGCCATCTACGGCTTTGCCCTTGATCTGCTCTGGCGACATGTAGCCGGGAGTGCCCATCACGGAGGTCTGCTGCGACGCGCCGTATTGCATGATCTGGGCGGTGCCGAAATCAGTGATCTTCACAAAATCCTCGCCGGTCAGCATGATATTCGCCGGCTTGATATCGCGATGCACCACCTTGTGGTCGTGCGCGAACTGTAGCGCGGAGCAAACCTGCTCCATGATGCGCAGGAGACGGTGAAGCGAAAATTTCTCGCCCGAATCCAACAGGGCTTGCAAGCTTTTCCCGTTCACCAATTCCATGGTGATGTAGTAGACACCGTCGGATTCGCCTACGTCGTAAATCACCACAATGTTGGGATGTGTCAGCAGTCCCGCGGCGCGCGCTTCGGTTTGGAAACGCTCGACCAATTCAGCATGGGACAGTCCCGTGCCCTCTTCGGAGAGCTGGATAGTCTTGACCGCGACGATGCGGCCAATCGATGGGTCCTTGGCGCGGTAAACCACACCCATGCCCCCGCGGCCTAATTCCCCCAGGATTTCATACCTGCCGGCTTTAGTGGCTGAGACCATCTTCCTATTCCGAAGTGACAGACGCAAAACGCCTTACTCTGCACCTTCGCGCCGTTCTTAGTCGAGGTCAATGTCCGTCTGAAGAACTGTTTCGCACCCGCCACGGGCTGATGCCCATATTCTCCAAGCGAAGGCACAGTCATCTCGATAGCGGCTACACGAAGAACGTGACGCGCGGCGCAAAGAGTTCTAGTCGGATACGGCATCCGTAAAAATGGCGGACCACTCCCACCAGTAGACTTATTCCAGCACCGAAGGCAAACCATCCCGCCGCGAACTAAACTGTCGCCGGTACTAAACCCCAAACTGCCGCAGATGATGGTCCAGATGCTGGTACATCAACACTGCCCATTCCACCGGAGTCAGCGGCCCGAAAAAGAAGTGCGGATGCTTCGTGCATATCCCAGGCCCTCCCGCGGCAAAGCGGTCGATCGATTCGCGCAGCCGTTGCCTCTCCACCACGAAGTCCCGTTCATCCGTCACTAACACGCTCTTCTCGGTCATCGAATTGCGGCGCATCGGCGTCCCGTTCACGATCACCGACTTCTTCGCCAACGGTCCGAGCAGCCGTCCAAGCAAGACTCGTGGCGGACGCGTCTCCCCCACCGCCATCCCAATTGCCGCGGAGCAATGCGCCTGCATCTGCGCCGGATTCATCTTGCCCCACAGCCGCTCGCTATCCGGCCGCAGCCGCGCCATCCGCGCCTTCACTTCTTCCACCGCCGCCGCTTCAAACAGATTTTTGACGCGCAAAGATTTCCCCCCACGATCTGGTACTTGTACCGTCTGTTCAGTAATTGTCGCAGCCATCGTGCCTCCTGTCTCAGCTCTTAGCGTTTGGTGGTCTGTTTTTCGCGCCCAATTCTATCTACTGCCTCTATCCATCGCCTTCTGCTCAGCCCGTTGCTTGATGCGGCTAAGTTGATGTGTCCAATAACGCTGATATGTCTTCACCCAATCGTGAACGGGCTTCAGCTGCGCCGCCTGCAGCCGGTACAACCTGTGCTGGCCGCGCTTTACGACGGTCACAACGCCGACCTTGCGTAGTACGCCGAGATGCTTGGATACCGTCGGCTGCGCAATCCTCACCCGCGCAACGACATCGCTGACCGCCCATTCCTGACCATTGTTGAGAAGCCCGATAATCTCCCGACGCCGCGGCTCCCCAATCGCGTTGAAGACATCCGTAGTGGTTGCTGCCCTCGCCATACCCGCATTATATTTCCATATAGGAATATCTGTCGAGAAAAAACCCTGAAGAAGTGCCTGCGACGCCAAGTCGCATGGATTGGCGTCGGCGATCGGAAGTTAGAAAAGCTGTTAATTCCCAGGCTACGACGCTCACGGATGGTATTTTCACGCGCGAACGCCTTCGATATTCTGAGTAGAGCCGCAAGTTAAAGGTTTCAACGGGAGGCTATTGTGCCGACTGCTGAGCTGCCTATCCATGACAATCGAGTGGCGCAGACTGCTAAGATCGACGCCATATCCGTGCGCAGTGACGTCCTCTTTACGAACGAGAAGGGCGAAGACAAGCGGCCAGTTCAAAAGCGTAATGAGCGCGGGTTGCAAAAACTGATGCCCGCCCTGCAGCGCGTGCTTCTGCCGGATGAAACCGTGTTGTATATAGCGCGGGCGAACAGTCCCCTAAGCGTGCTGGAGCAGCTCACGGCCGCTTGGTGGACCAGGCTTCTGGCAGCTTCCGCGATTGTGGTTACCAACAAGCGCCTTCTATTTTTTCCTGTCAAGCGAGACGGGAGCTGGAGAGAAAGTGTTCGCGTCGTCCATTGGGGTGACCTCGAAGAGGTGAAGCCCAAAGGCTTGTTGGTACGGATCGTCACTTTCAAAACCAAAAACGGCGTGCAGATCACCTACACCAATTTTCGCCGTGCGGATGCTAAGAAGATTGCCGCCATCGCCGCTGCTCTGCTTCCTGCTGCGTCGGGAGAAGTGACCTCAGCCCATGGGTTCGTTCAGCTTTGCCCCGGCTGCCGCAACGTCTTGACCCAGGGCCAGTATCTCTGTCCAGCCTGCGGCTTAGCTTTCAAAAACGAAAAGACCATGGTCATGCGATCAATTCTGCTTCCCGGCGGTGGATATTTCTACACCGGGCACCCTCTTATTGCGATACTACCGGCGATCGTTGAAGGAATCTTGATGCTGGACATTTTGGTGTTGTTGTTCGCTGGACTAAGTTCCCCCAGGGCACGAGCTAGCATTCTTCCCGGTCTGACGATTCTTGCCTTGTTCTGGGCTTTTGAGACTGCGGTGACGATCCTTCATTGCCGTCGTTACATTCGCGATTTCATTCCGGAGAAGCGCGGTCCCGTTCGCGCCCCTCAGGACGTTACCGCCAAAGTTGGCAGCTAACCCGCGGGGGACAACCCTGGCAACCACGAGAAAGTTCCAGTCTAGGGCATGCTCCCCTGAACCCAGGAATTCCCAGGTCTCGGTTAATCGGCACGGTCGACTAACGCGATAGGTTCATTCACTTTTCGGATGGCATGCGGCGCTTCAATTCTTCGAACCAATTCAGCACGACGTTGATTTGCGGCGGTTTGCTTTCCTTCGTAATCATTAAGAAGCGCTGGCCATCGGGAGACACGTCGTAATTAGGGAACGGGTACGAGAACGGCCCAGTGGGCGGCATGTACTGCCCGGCCTCAAAAAGCAACTTAGGACTACCCGCGGCAAAACTTGGCCGCGTCGTGATCTCCACCGCCATCATCTTATTATTGCCGCCGCGGTAGAACAGCTCCCGTCCGCTCCGGTTCCACACGGGCTCCGTGCCACCTTCGGTCGACACTTGCCATTTCCCGCCCGGTCCCGGATAGGGCTGCACGTAAACTTCATAGCGGCCAGATTCATCGGAGACATACGCGAGCCATTGCCCATCAGGAGAAAAGCGTGGTGAGCTTTCGTTGGACGGCGTTCGGAGGAATAGCTGCGACTTGCGGTCGCTGAGCGGCAGCACCCATATGTCCCGCCCCATTGAGGGATCGAGTTCGGTGAAGGCCAGGAGTTGCCCGTCAGGGGACCAAGAATCTGGGCCCTGGGCGTGCTTGCCGACGGTCAACCTTTCGCGCCCCCCGCCGCCGTCCGCCAGTTGCCAAAAAATATGGATCGCGTTTGATTGGAACGCTATGCGCTTGCCATCCGGTGTCCAAGATGGGTTGGCGTTCTCTCCTTCAAACGTCAACCTGGTCAATGTCTCCCGGGAGAGATCAAGCAGCCAGACTTGGTCCTCGATACCCACGGCTACCCTCCTCCCGTCAGGGGATAGCCGCGGTGCCTGATAGTCGCGCGGAGGGGCGGACAAGGACTGTTCCGTCCCGTTGCGGCTGACCCACATGAGTCTGCGTTCGGCCGCTTCAACTCCGCCACGAGCGGAAACGTAGACCAGAGATCCCTGAGCAGAAAGGCCGAACTGTGCCGCGCCGTCACCGGACTCCCGAACATCTTCACCGACGGCGACCGCTGTGCCCTTTACCTGCAATTTCTCCGCATCAAACGGCACGGACAGCAGTATTCCCCGATGGACGTATACCAGGTACTCTGCGGCCACGCACTGAGGATAGGTGCCGCCCTGAACCACCACATTTCGTTGCGCGGTGTCCACCCGCTGCGCAACGATCTGCGAGTCGTCCGGGCCGCTGCCTTTCTCGATGACGTAGAGAAATGCTTTACCCCCCGGCAAAAAAACCGGCCAGCGATGAGCGGTTTCTCCTTTGGTCGAGTCCACCTGCGTAATAAACTTTGGCGTTCCACTCGCAGATGAAACCCTTTGCAGCCCGTTGGCATTAGGGTCAGCATAAATGATGGTTTCGTCGTTTCCCCAGCTCGCCCCGAAGATTCCCCCCGCCTTCACTACCGTGACCGGAGGGCCACCGTGGATTGAAATCTTTTTGAGTTCCTGCACGTCGGTGCTGAAAAACGCGAGCCATTGCCCATCCGGGGAAAAGAGCGGAGTGCAGTAGGCGCCCTCCGTGCTCGCCAGGGGTTTGGCCTCCGAACTGTCCAGCGCACGCAAATAAACCTGCCGGACGCCATCATGTGTGCCTATGAATGCGACGTGGTTCCCCGCCGGGGAAATCGAAACAATCGGTCAAGTGAAGCCCGCGAATTGCTGGGCAGGCGATACATCCATATTCAGGCGCATCACCGGTTTCGAAGCTCGGGGCCAGAGATACCAGGCCGACGTTGCCCCAGCCGCAACTGCTGCAGCACCCGCCAAACCGCCAATTGCAGTACGACGTGTCACCTTGAACCGCTCCTCGCGAGAGACGTCTTGGCGCGTCGTGCCAGCTAGTGCATCCACCAATTCGATTCGTGCGTAGCCGATGTCGCTCAGGCGCCGATTGACATCCTTCTCGAAACATCGTTGAAGTAAGTCTCGTACCTGGCGGGGAGTTGCTGTGGGAAGGACTTTCCAATCCGGTTCTTTTTCGAGAATTTTGACAAGTGTATCGCTAGCCGTCTCTGCTCGAAATGCACGTTGCCCGGCGAGCAATTCGTATAACACACAGCCGAAGGCCCAGATGTCCGTCCGCTTGTCCACTGGCTTGCCGCGGGCCTGCTCCGGACTCATGTACGTCGGCGTACCTAGAATCCTTCCATCTTCCGTGCCCAGGGAAGTCAACGTGGGAGCGCTCGGAAGGTCCTGCTCGGTGTCCGCGGCAAAGGCCTTCGCCAAACCAAAATCCAACACCTTCACTCGGCCTTCCGCCGTCACTTTCACGTTCGCTGGCTTCAAATCTCGATGAATGACCCGTTTTTCGTGCGCTGCTTCCAGCCCTTCCGCTATTTGCCCGCAAATCTTGAGCGTCTCCTCGATGCTGAGAGGGCCTATCGTGAGTCGCTCGGCCAGAGTCTGGCCGGGTACTAATTCCATTACCAGAAAATGCACGCCATCGGACTGCTCTAACCCAAAGATCGTTGCGATATTGGGATGGTTTAGCGCGGCCAGCATCCGCGCTTCACGCTGAAAACGGGAAAGCCTTTCGCCATCGTGCTCGAACGCTTCGGGAAGAACTTTGATGGCTACGTTGCGCTCGAGTTTGGTATCGCGCGCTTCGTACACTTCTCCCATGCCCCCCGCACCCAGTAGCGCGAGAATTTCGTAGGGCCCGAGGCGAGTGCCAGAGGTCAATGCCATTTGGGGCCGATTATACTTCTAAAAACAGCAGGCCAGCCTACGCCGTTCACGGTTCGGCGATTGTGGACGTATTGGCGGGTCATCCGCCATTGTGGCGGATGGGCTCAGACCGAAAACTTCCAAATGCGCAAATTCTTGTGCAATGAGGTCCTTAAACCGCATCGCATTCGGGAGGGGCAAGCCTTGAACCTCCCCACATAGCACTCAGCCATTACACTTACAGTTTACTATTGACTAAAGTCCAGTTTTGTGGTACCCTGTTATGTGTTACCTCGAACCAACCTCGCTCGTAAGCGCCGCAAGTCCTTTAGAATCCGCTTTTACGCCAACTGCGCTCCTAAGTCGTTTAGAATCCGCTTTTACGCAAATGCCGGGGGGTGTGGGGTCCCTCGCGTTACCCGCATTTGGCTCAGCGGAACTCATTTCTCTCGCGCTTTGTTTTCAGCCACTTACGAATCCCTCCTCCGGCAACTCCTTTGCTTTCACATCCATGCAAATTCGGGGTACGGAGTGCCCTGCCCTCGCCAGTCACGCCTTCCCGCTCTGCCCGCGGAGGAACTTCACCAGGGTCTCGCCCATAATCTTCTCTTCCCCCGGCTGCAGCATGAACGAATTCAGGATCAGTCCCGTTTCGGTACTCGCCACCACGATCGACGGTTTGCCGCTGCGCAACTGTTTCACCGCATCGACGGGACTCAGCGAAATGTGCCGCGGGTCCCAATGGATTTCCAGGTGCGGCACATGGTTCGCTATGTCCGGCACCGTAAACGATGCGCTCACTCCCGGCACCTTCGTGATTTCCGCCGAAATGCTATCCAGCCGCCGCCACCATTCTTTCGTGAGCGCGTCATGATCTTCCTTCAAATAACTCTCCAGCGCTTTGATCATCCCGATGATCTCTTCCTTCCCCACTTTTTGGCTGCGCCCCAGCGTGTCTTCATGCGGACTGTTGTTCAGCAGCGCGTACGCCACCAAATCTTTTCGCCCGATCAGCAAACCCGCGCACTGCGGCCCGCGAATCGCTTTCCCTCCGCTGAACGCAATCAGGTCATACCCCATGTGCGCGTAATCCCACAGGTGCGAGACCGGAGGTGTGTCCGCGGCCGCATCGTTGAAGCACGGAATCTTGTATTCCTTCCCAAGCTTGATCCACTCATCCACCTTAATGCGACCGGCAGCGTTCGCGAAATTTGTAAAGTGCATCATCGCCGTCTTGGGATTGACCGCCTTGCGCAAATCATCGCGCGTTTCGATTTCGATCAGCTTGACGCCGGTGGAACGAAGCTGATGGTCGAAACCGTTGCGATGCGATTTTTGGATGATCACTTCCGATTTCATTCCCGTAAGATCGGGAAGCTGCTGAATAAATTGTTCGTTGTCTCCGGTCAGAATTCCCGCCAGCCCAGACTGCATCGCCGCCGCCGCGCCCGAAGTCACCAACCCCGTATAGTCAGCCGGCAATTTCAGCATTTCCGCGATGCGCTTCCCAGCCGCCACTTCCAGCTCCGGGATGCTGCAAAAATGCTGGCTCGCCAGCGCCATCGCCGCCTCCACTTCCGGGCGCATCAGCGACCCACCGAGAATGGTCATAGTGCCCTGCCCGTTGATCACGGTCGTGACGCCCAGATCTTCGTAAACATTGCCGGACGCCCCAAACCCGCTCAGCCTAGCGTCGGCACCTCGCGCAACGCTTCCGCTCGCAAACAATTTTTTCGGACTCAGCAAAGCAGCCCCCAGCGCACCAACGCTGGACATGAAAGAGCGACGCGTCGGCTTCAACTTAGTTGTCATGGGGATCTCCGTTTCCCTTCACCACTTCAGTCACTCGCTGCGAACAAAGCTACGGCTATGATTTTCCTTGCCGCGCCAGAGCAGAACCACGAGCACAACAATCGTCACAATCTCGAACCCTGCGATGGCCCACTGATATCCGAAGCGGTCGCGCAGCGCGTACTGAATGGAGTTAGTGGGCGAAGCGATCAAAATTCCGAGTTGATACGCAAGACCAGGCATCAAACCGCGTGCAGCGTCGGCGGAGAGTTCGTTCAAATGCACCGGGATTACGCCCCAAGCGCCTTGCACGCCCATTTGTATCAAAAATGCCGACAGAATAATCACCGGGAGCGTGTGTCCAAAAGCCCACAGCGGAATCACAAGCAGCACCAATCCCAGGCCGGCCATCATGCCTTTGCGCCGCCCCGCCTTTTGCGAGAAATGTCCGAAAATAATCGCGCCGACAATCGCTCCGCAGTTGTAAATGATGGCGACATTCGCGCGCGTCGCCGCGGAGAGCTTGTGCACTTCCTGGAGAAAGTCTGGATACAAGTCCTGCGTCCCGTGAGAGAGAAACATCATGAAGGTCATCAAGACAACGAGATAGGCGAAGCGCTTCCATTCGCGCGCCACAATGCGGAGCACCTCGCCCGTGCTCGCGGCGCGATGCTGTTTCCAGGCTTCGGACTCCGGCACTTTGGTGCGAATGTAAAGCGCCAGAAGAGCGGGAGCGGCACCAGCCCAGAACATGGCGCGCCATCCAAACGCCGGCAGCAAGAATCGTGCCGCAACGGCGGCCAGCAAGTACCCGCAGGTGTAACCGGATTGCAGAATGCCGCTGAGAATGCCGCGCCAGCGCACGGGCGCGACTTCCATCACGAGCGACGCGCCGACGCCCCACTCTCCGCCCATGCCGATACCGAAAAGCGCGCGCATGATAAGGAAAAATGTATAGTTCGGCGAAAAACCGCAAAGCACTTCGATGACGGAAAAATACAGGACGTTGAGCATGAGCGGAATGCGCCGCCCGTAGCGGTCCGACAGCAAACCAAAAATAAGTGCGCCCAGCGGACGCATAGCCAGCGTGGCGGTGACCGTGAGGACGATGCTCTTTTTCGGTACGCCGAACTGATGCGCGAGGGTGTCGAAGAGAAAAACGACGACAAAGAAATCGAAAGCATCGAGCGTCCATCCGAGAAATCCGGCGAGGACCGCATGACGAGCGGAGGCGTTGCCGGCCGGCGAGGGTCCACTAAGCGAACGGTTCGGCTGACCTTCTTTTGTAGGCAATTGGGGCATTCTAGTTGGCAGCAATTGGGGCATTCTAGTTGGCAGCAATTGGGGCGCGCGCCGGGCGGCCAGGATGCGCTCCCGCGACAAGCTGGCTGTCTTTTACAACTAGCACGCCGTTGACCAGCACGAAGGGAATGCCGTCGGAGTATTGCAGCGGCTCGTCGAACGTGGCTTTATCGATGACGCGAGCGGGATCGAAAATAGTGACGTCGGCGTCAGCGCCCACTCGTATGCGTCCCTTATCTTTGAAAATGGGAGCGCGCTTTTCCAGCCGCTGCGCGGGCATCAACGTCATCTTGCGGAGCGCGGTCATCAAGTCCAGCGCTTTTTCCTCGCGCACGTAGTGGCCAAGCACGCGCGAAAATGTCGCCTGCCCGCGCGGATGGACTTTCGCTCCGGTAATCGGCATGCCGTCGCTGGCGATCATTACGATGGGATCGGAGACGGCGGCCCGCGCAGCCTCTTCGGGAATGGAAAAAATCACGACGATGCCGCCCTGCTTGCGGTATTTATCGAAAGTTTCCGCGGTCAAACGCTCACCAGTAGCGGTCCACTGCACATCTTTATAAGTGATGCCCATATTTTCTTGCCACCCCGGATCGAAAATGGCGGATTGCAGCGCGGTGCTGCCAGCAGTGTAGGGATAGCATTCGGTAGTGACATCGAGACCATGTTGCTGCGCCCCTTTGACCATGGCGATAAGTTGCGGCGTGTATTTCAGACCCATGCTGGTGATGTGCACGACGTGAACAGGAGCGCCGGTCGCTGCAGCGGCAGCGAGAACTTCTTCGAGGGCGGCGAGGCCGGTGTTGGGTTCCTTCAGGCCGCCGTAGCGCAAATGGACGTGAACGGAGGCACCGTACTTAGCGGCGATTCGGAACATCTCCACGATTTCCCAATGCGTTGCGCCCGGCGTGTAGTTCACGCCCATGCCTTCGGCGAGCGCGCCCTGACGAAAACCTTTTTCCATTGCGGCCGTAATTTTGGCGAGTTCATCGGGAGAAGCTGCGCGATGCGCTGCCTCACCGGTCGGCAGCATGCCGGATTGCGGGTCGCCCATTACTTTCATGCGCACGGGAATGTGGCCGATGCTTACACCGAAATTGATGAGCGACTTCCCTTCCCGCGCGGCGTACCAGCGATCGACGTCATCGGTGCCGGCTTCGAGTTCGAGGGACGTGGTGACACCATCGCGAGCTTGGAATTCGTAGTTGCGCGGCTCCTGACCGTGTTCGTGGAGGTCGATGAAACCGGGCGCGACGACGAGACCTTTTGCGTCGATGGTGGATTTGGCGCTTAGAGGCGTCGCGGCGATGGCGGCAATTTTTCCGGCGCGAATGCCGACATTGCGGACGGCGTCGAGGCCGGATTCGGGATCCATTACTCGACCCTTGAGAATGGCGATGTCGTAGGTTTCGTCGGCGGCGGCACGAACGCGCAGCTTCGAGGCAAAGGCAGCGACAAAGACGAGGAGAGCGATCGCGACTAGTGGTTTCGCCATTTTCGATTTATTCATGCCGTGTTGAAGTTCCGCCCAAGTTGGGGTGCGAACGCACCTAAAGCTGCTGGGACGCGCTGAAGCACGCCCCTACCGGCTCGCTAAAGGTGCGCGGGCATCCTACAACAAAGCTCGACTTTGTGGCGTTCCTTTGCTGCGGAGCGAAAAACTTGCTGGAGAAAGAAAACCCCGGGTCTTCGGGGGGTAAGAAGACCCGGGGTCGGGGGTACAGCAGAGGGGGGGCCGGAGGAAACTTGTGAGCCTTACCGCACGTAATGCACGGCTTCAGTGCGCGTGGTGCACGAGCTTTAATGCGCCTGGTGCACGGTCATCAGGCAGATTTTGCGAAGCTCTTCATAGGTGAAAAAAGTCTCTTCCTGATCGCCGGCACGCTCGGTGTGACCGAGGCCGGATTCGCTGGAGATTCGAGAGAGTTCACTTTCTGGGATTCCCAGCAGTATGGCGGCGCGGCCTTGCGTCACATATTTAGGAACTGAGGCGTCCATGAGCAATCCTCCTCAGGCAGCAACCGTGGCCATAGCGTCTTCTTCGACCGCCAAGACCATCGTTTTATAGATGTCTACATCCCAACCATCGCCGATGCGCATCCTCAGGGTGTCGCCACCCTCTTTCAGGAGCTTCCCACGCAGCGGAACCCTTATATCGCCGAGTGCAACCTGCAGAACTACCGGCTGACCGATCCACGTTGCGAATGCGCTGCTAGGCATGCCCCCTCCGAGTGGTGTGTCCTGACGCAGAGAGAATCGCGCAGCGTACTGCGGAGGCCAATGGTACAGAGAGGGCAGAATGCTAGTAAGAAAGTACTGTCTGTAGAATTTCCGGATTTTCGCGTGCGGATTTGGCCGAAGTACATCCGTACTGTTTTTTCAGGACGCGCGACCCATTGGTGCGGCATGCCGAGGCTGGCATTCTCGGTGTGTGACGAAGAACCACACATCCGGCCCGTTCGAACGGGCAACACCGGCCGCACGGCCAGGAATTGGGCTGGCATTGGGCGGCGGCTTTGCGCGCGGATTTGCGCACCTGGGCGTGTTGCGAGTGCTGGAGCAGCACCACATACCTATATCTTGTATCGCGGGAACCAGCGTGGGAAGCATCCTGGGCGCGGCGTACGCGAGCGGCGCGCCGCTAGCACGCATTGTGGCTACATGCCGGACGCTGCGCTTGCGAGACATTGCGCGGTGGCGGGTTTCGCGGCTGGGGTTCGCCAGCAATCACCGGCTTGGCGACCTAATCGAGCGTGTTTTTGAGGCGCGGCAATTCGAAGATTTGCATATACCGATGGCGGTGGTGGCCACGGACCTAAATAGCGGCGAGCCGGTCGTGATTTCGCACGGCGACCTGATCGATGCGATACGGGCAAGCTGTGCGTTCCCGGGATTGTTCGAGCCGGTGCAGATCGGAACACGCTGCCTGGTGGATGGCGGGCTAGTGGCGCCGGTGCCGACGCGGGCGGCACGCGATCTGGGCGCGGCGTTCGTGCTTGGCGTATCTGTTGGGATGCAGGACGGATATCGCGGGACTCCCAGCAACATCTTCCAGGTAGTCAGCCGGGCGGTTGCGGCTGCGCAGAAGCACCAAATGGAGGTTTGGGAGCGGGACGCGGACCTGGTGCTGCGGCCGGATGTGCAATCGCTGGCCTGGGATGATTTCGACCGTGCGGATGAGGCTATTGAAGCAGGCGCGGCGGTGGCACTCAGCGCTCTGCCGCGGATAAAAAAGTTTTTGGCGCGCGCATCGAGTGTGCAGGGCGTGCAGGAATGCGATGCGCGGGAGCAGGGTCAACTGCAGCTTGTGGAGGTGGTGCTATGATGAACCTAAATACGTTTTACGCGGCGCTGTCCGGGGTGGGGCTGCTTTGGTATGAATGCGGCGATGATTTCGCCGTTTTCTGTTACCGTATGGGCTGTGGCGTGTTTAGCGCAGGTCGCGAGCGAGTGTTTGAGCTTGTGCCGCTGAGGGCCACGATGAATCCAGCGAGGACCAACGTCGCGTGCTCGAATCGATCCTTCATTTTCTCCGCTCACTCTACGACCCCGAAGGACTAAAGGAACTAATACGCAGCGGCGGTGCGCCGCTGGTCTGCACGATCGTGTTTATCGAGACGGGTTTTTTCGTCGGCTTTTTCCTACCGGGCGATTCCCTACTGGTTACGGCGGGCATTTTTGCGGCGGCGGGAGTAGTCCCGCTGCGTTGGATACTGTTGCCGGTAATGGCGTGCGCGATTACAGGCGATCAGATCGGATACTGGATTGGCCGCACGGCAGGGCCGGCACTGTACCGTAGAGAAGACTCGATGTTTTTCCGGCGCAGCCACTTGCAGAGAGCGCACGACTTTTATGAGAAGTACGGGGGGCGAGCGGTGATTTTCGCGCGCTTCGTGCCGATTGTGCGGACGTTTTGCCCGCCGGTGGCCGGGGCGGCGCATATGCCGTACGCGCGATATTTGATGTTCGACATTGTTGGCGGCGTGCTTTGGGTTGGGGCGATGATTTTGGGCGGCTACTTTCTGGGACGCTCCGTACCGAATATCGGGCAACGAATTCATTACGTTATTGCGGTCGTTGTTTTGGTGTCCGTACTTCCGGTCGTGATCAGCCTTGTGCGGTCGCGGCGCGCGGTTGCTCGCGGGGAGGCCAGATAGACGTGGCGGAGCGGAGGGTTCGCGCGATTATTTTTGATATTGGGCGCGTGCTGATACGCATCGATTTGGGTCGCGCGATGAAGGGGATGGCCTCCGGGTTGTCGTTGTCGGCGGAGGAGCTTTGGTCGGTCATCGAAAACGATCCGCGCTGGAAGGATTGGCAAGAGGGCCGCATCTCCGCGCGGGACTGGCATTTGTATATGCAAAGGCGATTTGGCGGGTCGGCCACATTCGAGGAGTTCACCGAGAACTGGAATCTGGTGCTCGATCCCGAACCGATCCATGGCAGCGAGCTGTTCGAGAAACTCTCGAAGAAATACCGGTTGGCGCTACTTTCTAATACCGACCCCATCCACGTGGCTCACATGGAGAGGCAGTACGATTTTTTCTCGTACTTTCCAGCGCCGGCGCGCATTTATTCGTGCTCGGTTGGGGCGACCAAGCCGAGCCCAATCATTTATCGGGAGGCACTGCGGGCTTGCCGGGTTCGTGCCGAGGAAGCTGTTTATATCGATGACATCGCAGCGTATGTGACGGCGGCACAGCAACTTGGGATGGCGGGGATTCAATTCAAGTCCCCGGAACAGCTCGTAGCGTCCTTACGGGAGCTAGGCTCGCAGGATCTGGGCCTAACGGTCTAAAAGCCAGCGTGGGCGTTTGGCCACGGCAAACAGCCTCAGGTGCGTAATCTTTCCCAGGACTAGTACCCCCACCCCTCTTCTCGATCCGGGAGGCGCCCTTATCAAGGCCCGTACATTCATTTACTTACGTATGGCGGACATGCGTTGGGGCCAAGTTTTTGTTTGGCGCGAGGCATGCACTCTGTTGCCACCAAGGGACGGAACGAAACAGCAAAAGATGAATTTCGCCCCACAGGGGTGAAGGAGAAAAGAAAGTTTATGTCTGACGACCGAATTATCGAAACCAGAGAAACACCAGCGTGGCAGCTTCCCGCGATCGTAGTCCTGGGACTTATCGGGGTAGGCGGCTTGTGGTTTGGCTGGAACGCCTCTTCCAAGCTTGATTCGACCCAGCAGTCCGTAGCAGCGCAGCTCAAGACAACTCAGCAAGCGGTGCAGCAGGATGTCAGTTCCCTGAAGGATCGGCTGGCGCAGGACGAGAAGGCCAATACCGATTTGCAAGGCGACCTGAACGTGGTGACCAAGAAGCTCAAGATTACGCAAGGGCAGTTGAAGACTGCTCGCGCGGAAGCCGCCAAGCTTAACGACGAAACCACGCAAAAGCTGACGGCGCTGGATACTTCCGTCAAGGGAGAGCTGGCGACGAAGGCTACGTCGGATGACCTCAAGAACGTGGACACCAAGGTTGGCGGAGTTCGCACAGACCTGGACACCACGCGCGATGACTTGAAGATGGCGCGCAGCGAGATGGGCACCCTGATCGCACGCAACCACGATGAAATCGACCAGCTTCGCCGGTTAGGCGAGCGCGAGTACGTGGAATTCACAATCGCCGGCAAGAACAAGCCCCAAAAGGTTGGGAATCTGACCGTGGAGCTGAAGGGCGTCAACCAAAAGCGCAATCAGTACAGCGTGGTGATGGTGGTGGAAGACAAGCGCTTTGAAAAGAAGAATCGGGCGCTGAACGAGCCGGTCTTCTTCTACATCTCTGGAACGCGTCTGCCCGAGGAACTGGTGATCAACAAAGTCAGCAAGGACCAGGTCAGCGGGTATGTGAGCATGCCGAAGGCGAATACGCCGCAGACGGCCGCAGCGGCGTCAACTTCCGGTAGGTAAACAGGGCGAGAGAAGCCTAGCGTCGAAACCGTGGCGCGGGCGCAAGGGCGGGCAGCTTCGGCTGCCCGCCTTTTTTTGTTTGGTAGTGGTCAGTTTCCGGTTAGGCGACTTCCATGACGCATTCAAACTTATCACGAGTTAGCCGCGTGGTCCGACGATCAGTTCGCCAATCAAGTTCGTTTCAAACGCATGATAACGCTCTCATTGGATTCTGGTTTCAGATGTTCGGTAATCCAGCTACTGATGCCGACGAGCTACTCAGATACGTCAGCAAGATTTACGTTGCTTGCGTGGTCAGCGTGCATTCGCGAACATTCTTCTCCGTTGTCTATTGGACACGCGTTTGTAAAGCCGAACTCGAATGCCTGCGCGATCAGTATAAACTTTTAATCCCTTCTAAAAACTGGCGCGCGGCTACGGGCTGCCCTCTTTCAGCCTTCAGGGTCGTGTCCGAGTAGAACTTCCATTTCTAAACTGGTGTGAGATGACGACGAAGTCTCTGCTGAGTCGCAAGGTGCAACTCGCGGTCGGGTCCGCTACTTTGACCTTGCTCGTCGTGGGTGCGATCTCCTATCGCGGGATGGTCATGTCCAGCGAGAGCGACCGATTGGTGCGGCACACTCACGAGGTTCTTGAGAAGCTCCAGGATTCCCTTTCCGCATTGCAGAGTATTGAATCGAGCTCTCGCGGATTCGTATTAACTGACAGTGATGAATATCTCGATTTATTCCATGCCGGCATTTTGCGTGTCCAGCAGGACCAGACATTCCTCCGAAAGCTGACAGTGGACAACCCTGTTCAACAGCGCCAGTTTCCGGTTCTCGACAGATTGGTGAATCAGAAAATCGAATTTGGCGAGCAGATCATTGGCTTGCGCCGAACGATGGGTTTGGAGGCGGCAGCGGATGCAATTCGCGCCGGGCGGGGCCAGCGGATCGTGAGTGAGTTTCAAGGGGTAGTTCGCGGGATGCAGGACGAAGAATTGCGATTGTTGGTGCTGCGCGACGCGGATGCGAAGCGACGATTGGGCCAGACCAAAACTGTTTTGATCCTGGGAACCGCCCTGGGCTTGTTGATCGCCGCTGTCGCAGGTTGGAGCGTTCAGAGCGACAGCATTAAGCGCGGGCTTGCGGAGGAGGCGCTCCGGGACCAGGAAGAAAAATATCGGCGGCTCCTCGATGGAGTGCAGGACTATGCCATCTTTACGCTCGACCCGCATGGGATGGTCGCAAGTTGGAACGCCGGAGCTGAACGCATCAAGGGCTACAGGGCCGATGAGATCATCGGCCAGAATTTTTCGCGCTTCTATCTTCAGAACGATATCGATCGAGGTAAACCGGAAGCGGAGCTCCAGATCGCGGCTGCCAGCGGCCGGTCGGAGGTAGAACACTGGCGCGTGCGTAAAGACGGATCGCGGTTTTGGGCCAACGTAGTCCTCACAGCGGTACGCGACTCGTCTGGGAGCCTACTTGGTTTTTCCGAGATTAGCCGTGACATCAGCGAGCGCAAGGAAACGGAGGCGAAGTATCGGGGGCTGTTGGAAGCAGCTCCGGATGCGATGGTGGTAGTGAACCAGAGGGGGGAGATCGTCCTCCTCAATGTTCAAGCGGAGAAACAGTTCGGGTACCACCGCGATGAACTCCTAGGGCAGAAGGTGAAGAACATCATTCCAGAGGGCTTCGCGGAACGGCTGATCGCTGACGGTACCCGCACCGCAGCTGAGGCCCTGGCGCAGCAAATCGGTACGGGGATCGAGCTCTGCGGGAGGCGAAAGGATAGAAGCGATTTCCCGATCGAGATCATGCTGAGCCCACTGGAAAGCGCCGAGGGAATCCTGGTCACGGCAGCCATCCGGGACATTAGCGGGCGGAAGGCTGCGGAAAAACATCTGGCAGAAATGGTCTGGGAGCTGAAGCGTTCCAATGACGAACTGGAACAATTTGCCTACGTGGCATCCCACGATCTGCAGGAGCCATTGCGGATGGTGGCCAGCTATACGCAGCTACTGGCCAAGCGCTACAAAGGGCGTCTGGACTCCGATGCCGATGAGTTCATCGCTTATGCAGTGGACGGATCGAACCGCATGCAGGGGTTAATCCAGGATCTGCTGGCATATTCGCGCGCGGGAGCGGCTGGGAAGGCGCTACATGAGATTTCGAGCGAAAACGCATTGAAGGAAGCGCTTACAAACTTACGGGCAACGATTCAGGAGAGCGGCGCGGTGGTGACGCGCGATATGCTGCCCGCGATAACGACGGACGACACACAATTGGCGCAGCTATTTCAGAATCTGGTGGGGAACGCCATCAAGTACCGCAGTGCCGAAGTCCCTCGCGTACACGTCTCGGCTACGAAAAACGGTGGCAAGGAATGGATCTTTTCCGTGCGGGACAATGGCATAGGAATCGACCCTCAGTATTTTGAGAGGATCTTCATCCTTTTCCAGCGGTTACATGGGCGAAAGGACTTCAAGGGCACGGGAATCGGATTGGCCATTTGCAAGAAGATTTTGGAGCGGCTGGGCGGGAGAATCTGGGTCGAGTCACAACCCGAAAAGGGTTCGACCTTTTACTTTGCGCTGCCGGAAAGTGGGAAATGATGGAATCGACTGCAATGGACGCGGCAGTTATCGAGGTTCTTTTGGTTGAAGACAGTCCCGGCGATGTACGGCTCACGCGGGAGGCGTTTAAAGACGCCAAGATGCATATCAACTTGCACGTGGCATCGGATGGCGCAGAAGCAATGGCTTTTCTGGGGCGCGAAGGGGAGCACGCCAATGCTCCTCGCCCGGATCTGATCTTACTCGATCTGAACCTGCCCAAGAAAGACGGCCGGGAGGTTTTGGCGGAACTCAAGGAGAGCTCGGTACTGAAGAGCATTCCGGTAGTTATCCTGACGACCTCCGCATCCGAGACGGATATCCAGGGGAGTTATCAGCATCATGCGAACTGCTACATCACCAAGCCTGTGGACCTCGAGGGGTTCCTGAAAGTGGTGAAGAGCATCGACAGTTTCTGGTTGTCGGTGGTCAAGCTTCCGCGCAAAACACGCTCATGAAAGAAAAGGCAACCCACGTCCTGTTGGTTGAAGATAACGCGGGAGATGCCCGTTTGCTGCGCGAGATGTTCCGTACAGAGGAGCCGGGCAGTTTCGAATTGACACATCTCTTGCGCATGAGCGAAGCCATGATTCATCTGGCGAAAGGCGGTGTGGACGTCGTGCTGTTGGACATGGGATTGCCGGACGCACATGGTCTCGATACCGTGCGGCAGGCTCACGCGGTGGCCCCAAGCGTCCCGCTCATTGTGCTAACGGGCTTGGACGACGAGGCCCTAGCCGCCGAAGCCATGAAAGAAGGCGCGCAAGACTATCTGATCAAAGGGCAGATCGAAAACCGTGCGCTGCCCCGGGCGCTTCGCCATGCTATCGAGCGCCACCGGATGCAAACAGAAACCGACCTCATCCGGACACAGCAGCTGCAGTTTAAGGATGAGTTCCTCTCGCATGTGTCGCACGAGCTGCGTTCGCCCCTGACGGCGATTTATCAGTTTGTAACCATTCTTCAGGACAGGTTGGCGGGCGAATTGAATGTGGAACAGCACGACTACCTGGAAATCGTTTTGAGGAATGTCAAACAGCTTCAATCAATGATTAATGACTTAGTTGAAGTCACTCGCATGCAGGCGGGTAAACTGAAAATTGAACTGCAGTGCACTTCCG
>Ga0073928_10001986_pt1 | contig 37205 bp, 27 predicted proteins | sample PaiPotPPA55metaG_FD_76969 | JGI IMG/M metagenome (GOLD analysis project Ga0073928, IMG submission 76969) | Iron sulfur acid spring bacterial and archeal communities from Banff, Canada, to study Microbial Dark Matter (Phase II) - Paint Pots PPA... ... | reverse complement strand
GGCGACATATGCGGAAACTTCGACCACCCCTGCATACACGCGTCGCGATGAGACCGGGCTGAGCGCAGCCCAACCGAGGATCTTCGATTCCTCCTGCGCAATCAGCCTGCAATTGGGCAGATGACTGCCGTCCCACTTTTCCCATGACGGCGCTTCGACCTCGAAAGTTGCATTCCCGGTCGCGATTCCCTCCAGATAAATTCGCAGCACTTCGGGCCAGTGCTCCCGCCCCATAGGTTTAATCGCGGGAAGATTAGAAACATTCACAGAGCCGCGCATCACGCCAGAATCTTTTCCTTCTCTTTCTCTTTCTCTTTTTCTTTTTCTCGCGCATTACGCTCGAAGAATCGCTCGATAAAACCAGTGTCGGTGTGGCCGGCGTGGAATTCCGGATCGGCAAGTATTTTGCGGTGCAGTGGGATTGTGGTGTACACGCCTTCCACGATAAACATCTCCAGCGCCCGCGACATGCGGGATATCGCTTCCTCGCGATCTTTGCCGCGCACGATCAGCTTGGCTATCAGCGAATCGTAATAGGGAGGGATGGTGCCTTCGGCGTAGGCGGCCGTGTCTACGCGAACTCCAGTCCCACCCGGCGGATTGAAGGTCGTAATTTTGCCAGCCGAAGGGGTGAATTTCTCCGGATGCTCGGCGTTGATGCGGCACTCAATGGCGTGGCCGCGAGGCGCAATGGGGCCGTGCAGGACGTTCTCGAGACGCTCGCCTGCGGCCAGCAGAATCTGGCTTTTTACCAGGTCCACGTCGGTGACCATCTCGGTGACCGGATGCTCCACCTGAATGCGGGTATTCATCTCGATGAAGTAGAGCCGACGGTCCTGGTCCATGAGGAATTCCATGGTGCCGGCATTGACGTAGCCGATTTCTGAAAGCGTCCGGCATAGCGTCTGGCCCAGTTCTTCACGCAACTGCGGAGTCACTTGAGTGGACGGTGATTCTTCGAGCAGCTTCTGGTGCCGCCTCTGGATGCTGCACTCGCGCTCGCCTAGGCTGGCGACGTTCCCGTACTGGTCGGCGAGCACCTGAAATTCAATATGCCGCGGATGCTCGACGTACTTCTCCATGTAGAGATCGCCGTTGCCGAAGGCGGCTGCGGCTTCGGACTGCGCGGCGTGAAAAAGTACGGGCAGTTCTTCTTCCGAGCGGACGATCCTCATGCCTCGTCCACCGCCGCCGGCTGAGGCTTTGATGATCACTGGGAAGCCGACGGAGCGGCCCCACTCCAGCGCCTCGCCTTCGCCGCCGAGCACGCCGTCTGATCCGGGAAGGATGGGCACGCCGGCCTTTTTCATTGCCGATCGCGCCTTTTCTTTTTCGCCCATCAGGCGGGTAATCTCCGGAGGCGGGCCGATGAACTTCACGTTGCAGGTCTCACACACTTCGGCAAAGTTGGCATTTTCAGAGAGCAGGCCGTAGCCGGGATGAATGGCGTCCACATTCGCGATTTCCGCCGCGCTGATGACCGCAGGAATATTGAGATAGCTCTGAGAGAGCTGCGGAGGACCGATGCAGATGGCCTCATCGGCAAAGCGGACGTGGAGCGAATTGCGGTCGGCTTCGCTGTAGATAGCGACCGTACGTACGCCAAGTTCCTTGCAGGCACAAATCACCCGCAGAGCAATTTCGCCTCGGTTGGCAATGAGTATCTTCTTGAACATGGTTAGCATCAGCCGTGTAAATCCGCGGCCGCCTTGCTCCGCTATTTCTTCGGCCGAATCGCGAACAATTCTTGTCCATATTCAATCGGCTGGCCGTTCGCCACCAGCATCTTGACGATCTCGCCGGAAGCGTCGGCTTCGATCTCGTTCATCAGCTTCATGGCTTCCACGATGCAGATGACTTGGCCTACTTCGACCATGTCTCCTGGCTTCACAAAGGGAGGCGATCCGGGAGAGGGCGACTCATAATACGTTCCCACAATGGGAGATCGCACCATGTGCAGGTCCTCCTGAACGGGGGCGGCTGCGGGCGCGGGAGTCGCAGGCGCTGGGGCCGTGGGCGGTGCCTGAGCCTGGGGCAGCGGAGAAGGAGCCGTCTGCACGGTAATAATCCTCTCCGCGGGCGAAGGAGAGGCCGACTCGGGAGTTCCGCGCTTGATGCGGACCTTCACATCGCCGCGTTCCAATTCGAACTCGGTGATGTCCTTCTCGATTAGAAAATCTATGAGTTCTTTTAGCTCTTTTTGATTCATGCGTTTTGAGCAGGCTGAGTTCCGCGTTCCAACGGCCCGTCTCGGACGCTGACGAGTTTACAGCGAGATCAGACGACCACCAAGTCCTTGGGGCAAGGGGTTAGAATCTCGTACCCCGAGTCTGTGACCACGACGGTGTCCTCGATGCGAATTCCCCATTTACCCGGCACATAGACACCGGGCTCAATCGTGATCACCATTCCGGGCCGCAGCGTCTCCTCTTGGCCGGCAGCGATGCGCGGCGCCTCGTGAATTTCCAGACCTACTCCGTGGCCGGTCGAATGCATAAAAAATCTGCCTAAGTCTAGTTTTTGCAACCACTTACGGGCAGCTCGATCCACTTCGCCAGCGGTCGCGCCGGGCTTCACATTGTCCAGTGCCGCCTGCTGGGCCTCGCGGACTGCGTCGTACGTTCGACGGGCCTGATTTGGAGGCTGGCCCAGGTGCAGTGTCCGCGTCATATCGGAACAGTAGCCCGCGAGTATAACACCGAAGTCGCAGACCACGAACCCCCTGGAGGGGAGGGCTGACTGAGAGGCACGACCGTGCGGCAGGGCTGAGCGCGAACCGCTGGCCACGATGGTCGGAAAGGCCATCTGCTCGGCTCCCAGTCCCCTCGCCGCGAATTCAAGCTCTCCGGCAACCTGGGTTTCGGACACACCCGGACGGACTACTTCGAGAAGTCGGTCAAAAAGTGCGGATCCCAGGTGGCAAGCAGCTCGAATCTTCGCAATCTCCTCGGGATCCTTGACCACCCGCATCTGCTCGACGATAGCCGGAGCTTCGACCAGCCTTGCCTTGCTGCGCAACGGCTTGGCAAATAGGTTTCGCTCCGCCACCGTTAAGTGAACTGGGTCAATGCCGATTCTTCGCCAGGACGACTGTTGCGCCAGCCACTCGGAAGCCGCAACCACGGCCGATTTTCCGGGAAGAATTTTGATTCGCGCGGACTTCACTTCCTGGCTCGCCTGCTGGGTGTAGCGTCCATCGGTGAAAAAGACTCTATCTCGTTCGCCCTGGCCCCGACCGATGATCAGTAAGGCTGCGCTGCCGGTGAATCCGCATAGATATGTAATATTGGGAAGGTGAGTGACTACGAGGGCATCCAGACGGCCCCGCTCGAGCGCCAGCTGCGCGCGGGTGAGACGGTCTTTGTGGTTCATGCTGAGAGTTTATAGTAGGCGCCAGCCGAACATCGTACACTATTAGCTAAAGTCTGTACTTTCCTAAACTTACAGCGATCTTATTCCACAGTTCATTTCGGTAGCCTTTCCGGTTACAATTGCCTCGACCACGCTGCTACCCGCAGCTCCCAGGATGGAATCATGACAAGTCAGGTTGACCCCAGCCAGGACAAAGACACATGCCTGAAGTTAATCAACCTTGGTTATGCCCGTTCCAATCGTGTAAGGCTTTACGGCAAAGAAGTACAATTGGTTTCCGATCCGTTCCCGCATCAGGAAGGCGGAATTGCGGTTGAAGTATTGCAAGGCAGCGAGTCGAGTGCGCGAACCATCAAGCTGCCCCTGTCGGTGTTGCAAGTCGCGGGACAGACCGAGAGGAAACGTACCGCGTAGGAAATAGCTTTCAAGAAAATAGCGGGCACCGAGGGCCTTGGGGGCGCGGTGCCTTTTCGTTTGGGCGACGGGCCATGATTGTCGCTTGGCGGCCGGTCGTTGGCAAACGGCGTGTGATCGCAGGCGATGGGTTTAGCCAACGACCGACTCATCCTTTCCAAAAGACAATCCGCCGGCCTCCTGTAACCAGGGGCCGGCGGCTGCTTGCTGCTAACTTGACTTGCGAACTATGTCTGTATCACTCGTGGGGTAATGAAGAAAATCAGCTCCTGGTTAGAGCTGTTTACTGTCTGATGCTTAAAGAGGTTGCCCAGCCATGGAATGCTTCCGAGCAGAGGCACCTGCGCAATGCTAACCGAGTTGGTGGTCTGGATGACGCCACCGATCACGACTGTGCCGCCATCGGTCACCAACACCTGGGTGGTTGCCTGCTGCGTAATCAGGGTTGGGTTGCCATTGACCTGGTGTCCGAAGTCAGGCGTGGTGTTCTCCACGTCCACGTTCAGAAAGATAGTGTTTTCAGAGGTGATTTGCGGAGTTACCGTCAGCCGCAAGAACGCGTCAATGTAGGTGGTAGTGGCCGGGCCGTTTAACTGCGCCGCGGTCACGATCGGAATACGGACGCCCTGCTTGACGATCGCCTGAATGTTGTTCTGAGTAACCACCCGCGGGCGGGACAGAATTTTCAAAAGCCCGCGGGACTCGGCCATAGTCAAAACCGCATCGAGACGAACCGCGTTGCTGGCGTTCACGAAGCTTAGGCCACTGGTCGGTCCAACGGCTCCAAGATTCGAGAACAAAGGAATCTGCACACCAGTCCCTGGCTTTGGCGCCGAGGTGCCAATGATCGGATAAGCGGCCCCTGGTGTATTGAAGACGGACAACGGAGATGTGCCAACCGCACTCGCGCCACCCACGCCGGTAGGTCCGTTGCCAAACCCGAAGCCAAGCTGGGTACCGATATCGCGGGCAAAGCTGCGCGTGGCTGCAACGACCCGGGCTTCAATCTCAACTTCCTGGGTCTTGCGATCCAGCTGCGCCAGCAGCCGGTCAATCGGCGGAATCACCGACGGAATGTCATTGATGATGATCGCGTTGGTACGCTCATCGGCTGTGACATCGCCGCGCTGAGTCAGGAATTTCTTGATAGTCTGCTGAACGTCCCGGGCATGCGCGTAGCTCAGGAAGCGAGTGACCGTGACCTTTTCGATGGCCATGGATTCGGCTTCCAGTTCGGCACGGCGGGACTCTGCCTCTTTCCGCATGGTGTCCACCGTGGCGATTCGCAGCACGTTGCCGTCAAGCTGACGGGAGAGTGTATTGTTTTTCAAAACGATGTCGAGAGCCTGGTCCCACGGTACATCGTCCAGAACGATGGTCAGTGTGCCTTTCACCTCGGGATCCAGCACCACGTTGAGGCCGCTGATCTCATGAATGAGGCGGAAGAAATCCTTCAGGTCTACGTCTTTTAAGTTCACCGAAATGGGTTCGCCGGTGTACTTAGGGCCAGCCGTCGCCTGGACCGGATGCGATTTCTGCTCGGCCGCCAGGTTTACTGCAGGTTCGATCGCGGGAGCCGCCGGTCCTGATGCTGGTACCGATGCAGCCTGCGCAGGCATGGCGGCGTTGGCGGCTGGCAACAGATTGCCTTCCGGTCTTTCTACGAAACGTGAAGCAGCTTCTACGACGCGGGCTGGAGTCTCCACGGGCGCAACGTCTTTCTTGGGCGCATAGGAAGGTTCGACGAGTACGAAGTCCTGGGCGGCAGGTTTGCCGTCCTGTGGCTTTGGATCAGACGGAACCGCCAAAGCTGCTGTGACCACGGGAGCGGCAGTCTTGTTCGGTGCCGGCGTAACTGAAGTCTTCGCCATTTGGGATCCAGAATCCAGCTTCAGCGTCAGCTTCCCGCCGGGGCCAGGAATCAGTTCGTACTTGGCGGGCCGCTCCAGATCCACAACCACGCGGGTCGCGCTGGAGTCTGTTCCGATTCGGACGTCCGTCACGCCGCTGTTCCCGACAGCAATGCGGCTGACCGAAGTGGCCAGCGAGGTGTTGGGCAGGTCAACGACCAGCCGAGCCGGAGACGACAGCGTCTCTACTCGGGGCGTGATCGCTCCCTTGGCAATCAGCTCGACGCTGACACCGGTTTCTCCCCGCACCACGCTTACCTTCTGGAGAGCGGCATGCGTTGCCGCCTCGGTGCCTGGAGTCTGCGCCCCTGCCACCAGCACGATGGCCAGCAGCGCCGAAATTGTTCCCAACATTTGCTTTCGCATTTCCCTCTCCCCGCCTCTGATCTGCTCTAACCTGATCTCTGTGTTAACTAACGAATCTGTTGCCAACCGTCCGGTACAACTTGCTTAGGCCACCGGCCGGGTGATCGTTTTGGTGACGTCCCGCGTCAAGGCTTTACCCAGCTTGTCGTGGAACGTTTCCTTGAAGACTATGGAATCGCCAGTGATCTTCAGCACGTACCCGTTAAATACGGGATCGTTCTCGTGCAGGAAATAAGCCTTGTCCATGGAGTTGACCACCACGGCAATCATTCCCGAGTCTGATTTCACCACGCCTTTGAGCGCAACCTGATCAATCGCCAGGCAGCGTTTCCCGGAGCTGCATCCCGAGCCGGTTGCGCTCAGGGTGACCACCGGGCTCACAAATGGGTCGCGGCGTCCGGCCACGTTGACTGACTTTGCCGGCTTCTTATCGCTCGCGGCTTTGTTGTCCTGAACCGCCACTGTCGTCGGCGAAGGCGAACCGTTCTTTCCTTTAACCTCGCCTTTGACATCGGCTTTGACTGCGCCCTTCTTCGCGTCCTTGACTGCGACTTTGACCGAAACTGGCTCGCTCATTTTTGCCGAAGCCTTCGGCGCCGAGGGCTTGAACGGATCGGATTTCGCGGGCACGGCCACAAGCTTCGGAGCGCTGCTCGCCGGCTTCGCTGGAACGGCCGCGGCATGCGCCGCAGGCGCTGCCACTACGACTGGCTTAGCTGGCGCTGCAATCGTCACGGGCTTCGCCGTAGCCGGTGCGTTGGCTCGGGCGGCAGAGACTGCGACCGCCTTCACCGTCGCTGGCTGCACTGGAACCGCAGTGGGCTTGGACACAACCAAGACAGGCTTCTGCGCCGGCACCGGAACCACTTTCACGTTAGCCGGTGAAGGTTTGCTGGTTGCCGTGGGCGTCTTGGCCGCAGGCTTGGCTTGGCTGGCTGACTTGGCCGCAGGCTTCTCGACCACGGTCGGAGTCTGCGTCCACGCTGTGCTTGCTGCTGCCACGAGTAAGAATGCCAGGGTCCGTTTCATTAGATCCTGCCTTTGGCCGTTGCCGGAGCTGCGGCGGGCTGGTCATGACTGAAAAATGTTGTAGCCACACAAGTCGCCACTACGCTCTCGTTCGGCGCGTATTGATAAGAATGTTTGGCTTTTGCTTCGGAGCCCTTCTTGGTATTGGCCACCAGCAGATCGGAGACATCCACAATCCTCTCCAGCTTGGCGACCTGATCGAAGAAGTGCAGCATGGAGTAATACGGGCCATCGAGTTCGACCTCGAAAGGCACTTCGGTGTAAAACTCCTTGGCATTGGTCGGTCGCGCGGTATAGCGGCGCAACTCGACTCCGGCCTTCATCGCTTCGGCGTCGAGCATCCTCATGAAATTGTCGACTTCTTTCTCATCTGGAACGATGTGCCGCTCGATTTCGAGCTGCTGCTTCAGGTTCGCCACCTGGCGATCCATCTCCGCCAGTTTGGGCCTGTAGGGTTCCAGGTTTGCGTTTTCCTGAAGCTTGGAGTCGAGCGCCTGCTGCGCGGTAGCGTTGGCCTCCCGTTGGGTCTTGAAGTAGGTAAAGAACAGAGCAGCGCTCACCAGCACTGCCACCCCCAGTACCAAGCCCCACTGTTTGATTCCCGAAATGTCGTTGAAATTCGCCATAGTCGTGAGCCCTTACGACTTGCCCTTCTCGCAGGTCAACTGAAACTGGAAGGCCTGCATGTCTTTCACACTCTCGTCCTGATAGGTTTCTTTAATCTCGATATTCTTGAAGTAGCCGGTCTTCTGCAGGTTCGCAATTAAGTTGGCGACTGCGTCCGTGCTCAACGCCATGCCTGAGATATCGATGCTGGTGCCCGAGTCCTTCATGGTGCTGAGCCAGACTGCCTCGGTGCCGTTGATGGTGTCGCCGATCGTATTCAGCAAATTGACCGGGCTAGCATTGACTTGGGCTGCCCGCAGCTGGTCAATCACATCCACTCGCCGCTTGTAGTTGTCGGCTTCTTTCTGCCGCTCCAGATACTTCGCTTTCACGTCAGAGAGTTCCCGATTCTTTTGTTCCGCAACTTTCATCTTGGCGGCGATATCCTGCGCCTGGTGGTCAAGGTGATACCAGGTGAAGCCGTTGAAAGCGACCGCCAGCATCAGCGCCACCAGTACTTTGACTTTCGGAGATCCGACATCGCCAACCTCGATGGTGGGGGCAGCCGGACCCGCCGAGCGCCGGTTCTTCGGTTTGGACATTCCCAGCAAATTGATTCGGATCATAAGTGTTCAAAGCTCCTCAGGGCCAAACCAACCGCAACCGCTAACTGGCCGGCGTTGCCTTCGATCAATTCCATTCCCAACCCTTCGGTCGGCGGCGCAATCTTCTGAAACGGATTCAGAATGTCCACCGGCAACGAGAACTCCTGGCGCAACGCTTCCAGCAACCCTGGCACCTTGGAGGAACCGCCAGCCACGTAAATCTTCTCGATGTGCTCGCCGGCCGCGCTGGCGCGGAAGAAATCAAACGTCTTCTGGATTTCCAGGACGATGATCTCCGTTACCTGCTGCAGGATCGGCGTCTTGGCGTCTTCACTCACGGTTCCGACTTTCCTGCCCAGCTTCAGCGCTTCGGCATCATCGAAGCTCAAATCCAATTCCTTCTGCAGCGAGTCGGTGTATTGGTGCCCGCCTACGCTGACATCGCGGGGGAACAACGGCGTCGTTCCTTTCACGATGTTGATGTTCATCACGCTTGCGCCCAGGTTCAGCAAAGCCACCACCTGGTCCGGCGACGGCTCGTAGTTGAACTCGTAGCAGTTCTGCAGCGCCAGCGCATCAATGTCCACAATAGCCGGAGTCTTACCGGCCATCGAGAGTACGTTGGTGTAGTTCAGTATCTTGTCCTTCTTGACGGCTACCAGCAGCACGTCCATGTGGGGCTGGCCTTCGTCTTCGGAAAGAATCTGGAAGTCCAGGTTGACGTCGGCAAGGTCAAACGGGATGTGCTGCGCTGCTTCTTTTTCGATCGTCTCCGCCAGCTCCTGGTCACTCATGGAGGGCAGAGAAATCTTTTTCACGATCACCGAATGGCCGCTAACGGCGGTCGCCACCAGCTTGGTCTTAATGGCATTTTCGGAGAACAGTTTCGAGATCGCGCTCGAAACCGTGCCGGAATCCACGATCATGGAGTCCACCACGATGTCCGGGGCCAGCGCTTCCAGGCCGAGGTGCGCAACCTCAATGCCGTTGCGGGTTTTCTTCAACTCGACTGCCTTGATGCTCGAAGATCCCACATCCAGGCCAACGATCGACTTTGATCCGAATCCAAACATGTGCCCGCCTTTAGGTGGCAGCCTGACTGGCCGCCTTCGCTTTCTTCGACTTCTGTGAATCCATCTCGCTGGACTTTTCTTCCATCCACTGGTCCAGTCTCGATTTCTTAAAACGCCAGCGGTTCCCCAGTTTGAAAGCCGGAATCTTCTGCTCATTCACGTACTTGTAGAGCGTGTCCGGACTTACCCCCAGGTACTGTGACGCCTGGCGAATATTCATCACTTCGCGCGAATCTGCCATATTGGTCCTTTCCACAGAGTTTCTGTCCTGTCATGCCCACCCATGCAGGACTTATTTGGGAGAAGAATCCACTACAAAGCTGCTTGCAGTGAATTAAGTGGACTGAGCATATATCAACCGGGAAAAAACCCAGGTCAAGGCGAATGTCCGTGTTTCTTGGGGTTTTGGGCCTGTTTTCTGGAAAGCGCGTTGGGAAAAGATGCATATAATGGCTATATATGGTATTAGGTTGGTGTTTTAACACTATTAGAAGCGGTATTTACAGAAGAGGTGCGCTGCCGTACGCCGGGTAGATAACCGAAGTGCTATAGACGGTACCAAGGTCGGTGTACGGGAGAACCTAGGCGAAATGCAGCGGTATGAAGGGACAATGCCGAATCGAGGATTGCGACTGCCGAAGATCACGCGGGAAACTCAGGCTGCGGCCCGTTCCGCGACGGATTTTTTGGCTTCAGCTCCGCTTTGCCTTCTGCTTCCTGCAGTTCTTATGCCTGGAACTACGCCATTCTGACGGAGATGACATGGCGACTTGGCACTGCTGTGTGCCTTGTCGCATAAGAGCGTGCGCGAGAACGGGGTCACGCTCACCGGAGGAGGGTTGCCGAGGGGCCGGGCATCGTCCCATCTCACAGGCGGGTGACGCAAAAGAAACACGCAACAACGACTAACGCGAGTTGGACATCAATGACAACCATAAAGCCTTACTCCGACTCTGCATAAGCTGATAGGGATGTATCCCATCCCTGGGCGGGATACATCCACATCGGTGCTAGTAACGGCGTCCTGTGGAAGCGATCAGGTCGTACGGAACATCCCGCGGAATGTTGTAGCGCGCCATGATTTCCTGCATTTTGCCTTCGTGTTTCGCGATGTCGTCGCGGTCGTTCTTGCGGCGGTCATGCGTCCAGTGTTCGTATTCTTTGTCGAACTTCTCCTGGTCCTCGGCCGACAACCGCCCCTGAAACTCGCGGTAATCGTAGTGCCGGGAGTAACCATTGGTGGTTGCAATCGCATCGAACGGCGTGCCTTGCGGGATGTTGTAGCGCGCCATGATCTCTTCCATCTTGCCCGCATGCTTTCCCACATCGTCACGGTCGTTCTTGGCCATCGATTCCTGCCACTTCCGGTACTCCTCGTTGAATTTGTCTTGATCATCCCCTGACATTTGTCCCTGCCATGCCCCTGCATAACCGCGAGCGGCTCGGCGGTAGTCGCGGTCGTCGTTTCGCGACGCGAGTTCGTCGTAGGGTGTATTGGAAGCAACACGGTATTTCGCCATCAGATCTTGCATACGTTGTTCCATGCTCAGCATGTCGTCGCGATTGTCGGTTTCCTTGTCTTGTATCCAGCGGCTGTAGTAGCTGTTAAACCGATCCTGGTCGTCGGGGGACATCCTCGTACCCTGGGCCATCGCCGGAATGCCGAGTGCGACCACGAATGCCAGAATTCCTAAAATGTTTTTCATGGATCCTCCGCAGCGAGAAACGCGAAAATAGTCCTCGGTTTTTCGTTGGGAGATACGACGGAAAACGTCCGGCCGGGGTTGGCCGAAGAGACTTACCTGAGCAGCAAACTAGGGGAACACCGACAGAGGAACCGAGTGATTCGCTCTAGGCAGTCAAAGCCAGAATATTTGACTCGGAGTTTAAGGGCTTTCCCAGCACAAAGTCAGAAGAACCAGAACCTTTTTATTTCTTCCTCTGTGACTCTGTGGTGAATCAGTCGTTATAGGCGAACAATTAACTACTCTCTCGACGCGATTCTGCCATCTCTTACCTCTCGTAAGAATGCGACTAATACTCCGCCAGCTCTTTCATCGCCAAATACAAATCCTGCACCTGCGGCAAGATTGCACTTTCCAGCACTGGCTGATAGGCGACGAAAGTGTCCTTCGCGGCGACGCGCTTGACCGGAGCGTCAAGATGCTCGAAGAGTTCGTCGGCAATACGGGCAGCGATTTCTGCTCCATAACCCCAGCTCAGAGTGTCTTCGTAGGCGACGATAGCGCGACTGGTTTTCTGCACCGAGGTCGCGATGGCGTCCCAGTCATAGGGATTCAGCGAGCGCAGATCAATCAGTTCGATTTTAATGGCATGTTCGCGCTCAAGCCTCTGCGCAGCCTGCAAGGCGCGCGGCACCACCGCGCCGTAAGTGATGACGGTGACGTCAGTCCCAGGGTGGACGACCTTAGCTTTGCCAAACGGAATCATGTAATCCGGCCCGGGATACGGTGCGCGGCCGAAGGTCTCGCGATAAAGCCGCTTGTGCTCCAGGAACATTACTGGATCGTCGCAGCGGATCGCAGTCCGCAGCAAGCCTGCCGCGTCGAGCGCATTCGATGGGAAAATGACCCGCATTCCAGGGGTGTGCGTGAAAATGCTCTCGCCGCACTGCGAATGATAGATAGCACCACCCGTCAGATATCCGCCAATTGCCACACGTATTACGCAAGGCGCTGAGAAAGCCCCGTTTGAGCGCCAGCGCATGACCGGTAATTCGTTGCGCAACTGCATCATTGCGGGCCAAATGTAATCGAAGAACTGGATTTCGACCACTGGCTTCAGCCCGCGGACTGCCAGTCCGACGGCCCTGCCGACAATGCTAGCTTCGGCAATCGGAGAATTGAAGACACGGTCGGAGCCGAAGTCGCATTGCAGGCCGGCTGTCAATTTGAAGACCCCGCCTTTGCCTTTGACCATTTTCTGGCGCAGATATTCCTCGCGGCTGCAATCGGCTACATCTTCGCCGAACATCACGATCCGCTCGTCGCGCTTCATTTCGTCGCGCAGCGTGGTGTTAATCAGATCGGCCATGGTTTTCGGCGCATGCTTTTTCTCGTGCGCGGCCTGTTCCGTGGAGCTACGTGCCTCCCCAGTAGTACTGGCACCGCCATTGCTCTGCGCCGCGCGCGTATCGAACGCTGCTGAGGTCGGGTCGAGGTCCGGCGAATAGAGATATTGCTTGATGGTTTCGGGCGCTGATACCGGAGCGGTTAGAACCTGGTCCACGGCAGCCTGCAAGCCGTCGTCAACTTCCTTCTCCAGTTGGTTAATTCCCTTTTCGTCAAGAATGCCCTCGCGGATCAGGAACATCTGCATGCGCGAAATAGGATCGCGGGCAGCATCGCGCTGGCGTTCGATGTCGGGACGGTAAAGCTTTTCGTCATCCGAAAGCGAATGCGAATACGGCCGGATCACATGCGCATGAATAAACGACGGGCCAATGCCCGCGCGGCAATGCGCCACCGCACGGGAAAGCGCTCCATAGCTGACCACCGGATCGGTGCCATCAATTTCTTCGAAATGGAAATTGGGGAATCCCGAAACCAGGCGCGAGATATTCCCCCCAGCAGTCTGCACTTCGACGGGCACCGAAATGGCGTAGCCATTGTCTTCTATGAGAAAAACCAACGGCAACCTCAGATTCGCGGCTGCGTTCATCGCTTCCCAGAATTCGCCTTCGCTGGTCGTACCGTCACCGAGGGAAACGTAAGTGACTTCATCGCCGTGAAACTCAACATCTTTGAATTCGCGGTAGTCGCCGGTGGCTTTCCGCGCGCCATCGGGATGCGATGTCCAATAGCGGCTGGCTTCGGCGCAACCAACGGCATGGAGAATCTGGGTACCGGTGCAGGAAGATTGCGTGACCACGTTCAGGCGTTTGTATCCCCAATGGGACGGCATTTGGCGGCCGCCGGAACTGGGATCGTCGGCAGCGCCCACAGCCTGCAGCAGCATCTCGTAAGGGGTCGCGCCGAGGGCAAGGCAGAGTGCGCGATCGCGATAATAGGGGAAAAACCAGTCGTAGCCGGACTTCATTGCGAGGCCGGCCGCCACCGTCACCGCCTCATGCCCAGCGCCGGAAATCTGAAAGAAGATTTTCTGCTGACGCTTCAGCATGATCTCGCGATCGTCGAGACGACGCGAGGTGTACATCAGGCGGTAGGCTTCGATCAGTCGCTGCCGCGACAGGCCTTCGTAGGTCTTGCCAGCCTTGTTGGCTTCAGCAACAGCGCCGGATTTTCCGTGGGTTCGGGTCGGCATTTCGCTGCGGGCCTATTCCGGCGCCGGAAGGTATTGTAAACCAGCTGTCAGCTGTCAGCCATCAGCTCTCAGCTGTTAACCATCAGCCGTCAGGAAAAGCTCTTGGCTCCTAGATTGAAGCACACAATTCGGCTGGGTTGGCTGAGGGTCACGGCTTTACGCTCCTGGGATTGGCCGAGCAGCAACCGCTGACTGCTCAGTCCGGGATCAATCAAGAGTCGAGAGCCAACAGCCAAGAGCCGATGCTATCCTTTTCCCATGCCCCGTTTTCACCGACCGTTTGATCCTCGCTCGATGAAACTGGTGATTTTTGATCTGGATGGAACCCTGATTGATTCGCGGCTGGACTTGATCCACTCCGTCAATGCAATGCTGCGGCGTTTCGAGCGTCCTGAGTTGCCAGGCGAGGTGGTAGCTTCTTATGTTGGGGATGGTGCTCCCATGCTGGTTCGCCGGGCCCTGGGCGATCCGGAGGATGAGACTTTCTTCAAGCAGGCCCTGGAATATTTTCTCGCTTATTACCGCGAGCACAAACTGGACCACACCGTGGTGTATGCCGGGATACCCGAGGCGCTGAAACAAATCCAGTCGAATGGCGCAGAAAGAAAGAGCGCGAAAGGAAGAAGCCCGGAGCGGACAATGGCTGTGCTCTCTAACAAGCCCGTGCATCCTTCGCGGGCGATAGTTGAGGCGCTGGGTCTGGCAGGGTTTTTCGTGCATGTCTACGGCGGAAATAGTTTTGAGACTAAGAAGCCCGATCCGCTGGGTGTGCGCACACTGCTGAAGGAGACCGGCATAGCGCCTCAACACACCATGATCGTCGGCGACTCCTCGATAGATGTGCTGACTGGACGGAATGCCGGCATCGCCACCTGTGGGGTCACGTATGGATTCGCTCCCCATACCCTATGCGAAGCGCCGCCGGATGTAGCCGTGGATTCCCCTCACGAACTCGCCGAGTTGTTTGTGTAGCTCGAGCTATTCCATCCGCTGAACTTGTTTCCTACCTTATAGAGGTGCGAGAATCCCTAACGCCCGGATTGAGGACTATGAAATCCACACTTGCCTTTTTGCTTCTGCTTGGTTTCGTCCTTTTCGCTGCCGGCCAAAGCTCCCCTGCGAGCTTCAATGGCAAGAGCTGGTGGGACTATGTGAAAGTGCTAGCCGCAGATGATATGGAAGGGCGCGAGACCGGCAGCCCGGGTCTGGCCAAAGCCGCGGCCTACATCGTCCAACAGGCGCAGAAGGACGGATTGCAACCGGCCGGCAGCGACGGCTTCTATCAGCCGGTCAAGTTGCGCAGCAAGCAGATCGACGAAAGTCAATCCAGCCTGGCGCTGGTCCGCAACGGTCAGGAGGAATCCCTGGAGCTAGGGGAAGACGTCATGTTCAGCACCCGCGTCGACCTCGCTCCGATGGTTGATGCTCCGCTGGTGTTTGCCGGTTATGGACTCCAGGTACCAGAGAACCAGCATGACGACTTCGCGGGTCTCGACCTGAATGGAAAAGTCGCGGTCATTTTCAGCGGGTCTACATCAGACATGTCCGCGGCCCTCGCTGCGCATTCACAGTCCACTGCTCAACGCAGGAAAGCGCTGCTTGCCGCGGGCGCCCTCGGATACATCACCATTCCGAACCCAGCTTCGATGGATATCCCGTGGAGCCGCGCGACATTGGCCCGCAAACGACCCAGCATGACCTTGGCTGACGCAGCCCTCGATGATGCCGCTGGCATTAAGTTCGCTGCCACGTTCAACCCAGCGCACGCGCAGAAGTTATTCGAAGCCTCCGGCCATAGCTTTGAAGAGATTGCCGCGTTGGGAAAGGACCGGAAGCCGCTTCCAACCTTCCCCCTCACAGTGAGTGTCAAAGCCCGCACCAAAATGATCGTCACGGAAGTGAATTCGGCCAATGTTGTGGCTCGTTATTCTGGTTCCGACCCCAAACTCAAGGATCAATACGTAGTGCTGTCGGCACACATGGACCACCTCGGTATTGGCGAGCCCATTAATGGCGACCGCATTTATAACGGCGCGATGGACAACGGATCGGGTTCTGCCTTGCTGCTTGATCTCGCAGCGGCGCTGTCGCAGCAGAAGGTCAAGACCCGGCGTTCGATCCTGTTTGTGTGGGTTACGGCAGAAGAAAAGGGTCTTCTCGGTTCCAGATACTTTGCCGCCAAACCCACGGTCCCGGCAAAATCTCTGGTCGCTGACATCAACACCGACATGTTTCTTCCCATCTTCCCGCTCAAGCTGCTTACGGTGTATGGATTGAGTGAGTCCGATGTAGGCGATGCTGCCCTCCGAGCCGCAAGAAAGGAAGGAGTTGGAGCGCAGCCTGATCCCGAGCCGCTGCGTAACCTATTTGTTCGCAGTGATCAGTACAGCTTCATACGTGAAGGAGTGCCTGCGCTGGCGATGAAAGTTGGTTTCGAGAAAGGGTCACCTGAAGAGACCATCGAAAAGAAATGGCTTACCGATCGCTATCACGCCCCATCTGACGATCTGGATCAGCCCGTGGACTTAGCCGCCGCCGGCAAGTTCGAAGACATTGTTCGCGACATAACGTTAGATGTGGCGAACTCCGACACCTCACCCCATTGGAAGGCAGACAGCTTTTTCAGGCGCTTTGAAAAATCACAGTAGATCTGACAGTAAACTTTGAAATCCACATAAGCCGTTCCCGGTGCCCTCTGTGGTAAACGGTTTTGCCCGATCCTTCCGTTACACTCGATCACAATGTACAATTCGCACTCGGGCTTCACTCCCGCGGAATTACGCAAGCTGCGCGGTCTTAAGAACCCGCACGGGATCCAACGTTATCTCGACAACCAGCCTTATCATCTTGCCGACACAGCATGGTCTCCCCGCCGCGTGTTGCGCGAAAATACCTCCCACTGCTTCGAAGGAGCGACCTTCGCTGCAGCGGCGTTGCGGGTGAACGGATATCCACCGCTGGTGATTGACCTGGAAGCTGAGCATGACACCGATCACGTAATCGCGGTTTATAAGCAGCACAGCCACTGGGGCGCAATCGCGAAATCCAACTACACCGGATGCCGTTACCGCGAACCCGTGTATCGGACACTGCGCGAGCTCGCGCTCAGCTATTTCGAAGTGTATTTCAACCTGCGGCGCGAGCGGTCGCTGAGAACTTTCTCCAATCCAGTAAACCTGGCGCGGTTTGACTCTTTGGATTGGATGACTACCGACCAACCCCTTTGGTTCGTCGCGGAATATCTGTTCACCATCCGCCACTTCCCGCTCCTGCGGCCGAGTATGGCGAAACGCCTGCACCGCCTAGATGACCGCTCGTTTCGCGCGGGATGCTTGGGCAGGGCGGACAAAACCCAGTGACTAGTGGTCAGTGGTCAGTGATCGGGGTCAAGGGACCAAGTTTCTACTGGCCACCCGCCACTAACCTCTGACCACTGATTCGGCCTAGAACGTAAACTTCGCGGCCAACTGGATTCCGCGCGGGCCACCACCGCCCAGGAATGGGTTACCGACGCCCACGTCGCCAGTGGCGACAATCTGGTACCCACCATTTCCCACTTCGCGATTCCCCACTGTGTGGAAGCCGCATCCACAGCTGTTGCTCAGGTTCGACCCAGGATCAGCGACGAACGAAGGTAGGAGCGGGCTGGAAAAATTTGGATGGTTAAGAATATTGAAGAACTCTGCGCGGAGTTGCATATTCAAACGCTCGGTAATCATCGTGTTCTTGTAGATGGCCAAGTCCCATTGTTTGTAGGTTGGTCCCGAAAGAGAGTTGCGCCTAAGATTACCGAAATGGCGAGTGCCGGGAACGCAGTCGTCGGCGGTGCCGGTTGCTCCATTCGTCTGTGCGAAGGTTGTGATCGTGCATGGAATCGCAAACGCGGTCAAGTCCAAGAAATTAGCAGGGTTGTGCTTGTGATAGACAATGGGGCCCACAACGTCCGGTCGATCGTTGCCTTCGCCGCTGCCGCTGAAGTCATCTTCAAAGTTGTAATTCAGCTGGAAGGGCTGCCCACTCTGTAATATCGCAGAGCTGTTGAATCCCCACCCATTCAGCAGTCGGCTCGATCCCATTTTTGGCAAGTCGTAGCTGAATATCCAGGAAAAACGGTGTGGCAAGTTGAAAGCTGACGGCCCGTACTCAAGATTAGGCCGCGTGCTGTCAGTAGGCTGTGCCGCATTGTTCTCGATGTCGTCGAGATCGCTTGCAGTATCGAGTGATTTCGACCAGGAGTAGTTCACCATCGAGGTTACACCGCGCCAATTCGTTAATCGAAGACTGGCCTGCAACGCGTTGTAATTGGATTTCGCCGACGCTTCCTCCTGCATCAGGTAAAAAGCCGCGAATGGATTGTTGTCGCCGAACACTCCACCGTAAACACGCGGCACAGCGTAGCTGTTTCCTTCCACGCAACCAGGCCCCCCAAGTGGGAAGCACGGAGCGCTGTTGAACGTGTTATTGTGCGCCTGCGCGAATGCTATATCTGAGTTCCTTATTGTTGTTTGATCGGGCTGGTTCAGATCTCTGAACCGAAACAACCGGTGCCCCTGTGATCCCACGTATCCGATCTGAACCGCCACCTTGTTGCCAAGCTGCTGCTGAATGTTGATGTTGTAGTTCTCCATGTATGGCGTGCGGATATGCCGATCGACAGTAAAGACGTCGCACTCCTTGGCGATGCAATCGTTCGAGTCGTTATACACAGGGCCCGAGCTGATGCTTCCGGTTGTATTTACAGAAACCAGAATCGGCGCCGGTCCGACCGGGTTATAAGCTGGCCCAGGATCGAAGAAAGGAGGATAGGGTAGATGGCCCAGAAACACGTCTTGCGAAAAAGCGTCGTAGAACATGCCCCATCCAGCGCGCAGTACGGTTTTACTCTTTCCGGTAACGTCCCAGGCAATGCTCGCCCGCGGTGCAAAGTTTCTGTAATCGGGCTCGTATAACCTGCTTAGTCCAGGCTGGCCCACCTGAGTTAAAGTGAAGGTCTGAGCGACTGGATCAAGATTCGTTGCACTGCTGAACAGATTATTCTTTTCCGCCACCACACCAAAGTAGTCCCACCGCAGCCCATAGTTGACCGTCAGCCGTGAATTCAGCCGGAACGTATCCTGAAAAAATAATCCATCGCTGTTCTCGAAGGTGTGCCGCAGTGTATTGCCGGTGTATTGAAAGCCGTCATGTAAAGTGCCGGATAGAAAATGGCTCAAGTCCGCGAATCTCAGGCGTCCACGCGAATATTTGTCGAAACGCTGCTGAATGCTCGTCCGCCGGAACTCGAAGCCAAACTTCACGTCGTGCTTGTTCAGCTTCCACGAGAAGTTGTCCACGAACTGAATATTCGAGTCCACTCGGCTGCGCGGATCGCCCGAAGTCGCTCCCGGCTGCGCGAAAAAGCTGCTGCTCCCGCTTGGCGTTACTGAAACGAGCACGATCGGCAATCCAGATGAGTGGCACGAGCTCGCAAGGGAATTGACGTTGCATAACCCAATGCTGTTGGGGTCAAAATTCGCGTCCTGAGGAAAGAATCCTTCTGCAAAACGATTCCAGCCAAAGCGCGCCTCGTTCACCTGTGTCGCGCTCAATGTGTGGACATAGGAGAGCGTTACCAGTTGCACCCGGGTGGGAGTATTGGTGTTAAAACCGGGCAATTGCCCGCCGGAAGCGGTTAGCGCCAGCGGGAAGGACTGCGTGCTGTCCCCGAAAAAATAACGGCCAGTGAGAAGGTTGCTCGCGTTGAAACTGTGGTCAATCTTCGCTATGGCACTAGTCAGGTTATTGTACGAAGGCGAAATCACAGAGGCGTTGGGACCTCTCGGGCAACCCGTATCGAAAGAGGCAAAGTCGGAATCGGTCGAGACGGGTCGCGTTCCGATGTTAGGCTGTGGCCAGAAGTTCAATATTTTAGAGGTTACCGAACTCAGTACGCCACCTCCACTTACGATCGCCGCGTCGTCAAATGTGACGCGGTTCGGCTCAGGCACGCACCCCAGCGTCGCAACTCCTACGCTCTCGCGCTGTCCTTCGTAATCAAGGTAGAAGAATGTCTTGTCCTTGACGATAGGACCGCCTAGCGCTCCGCCGAACTGATTGTTGTGGAATGGAGCCCGCCGACCGACACTATTGAAGTAATTCCGCGCGTCCAACCCGTTATTTCGAAAATACTCGAACCCGGTGCCATGCAGAGTGTTCGTCCCGCTCTGAGTGACGATATTGACCGTCGCGCCAGCGTTTCGGCCATACTCCGGCATGAAGTTGGACACCACCTGCGTCTCCTGTATCGCATCCACGGGAAGAATGGTAGCTGGAGTGCCAAACACTCCCGCCTCGTTGATGGCCGGATCGTTGCGATAGCCGTCATTCATATCGGTGCCATCAAGCAGGTAATTATTTGCGCGGCCACGCGCCCCGTTCATGGAAAAGACGCCGAACGATCCTGGCGAGTCGGTAATCTCATCTGGAGAGCCGGCCACGCCGGGGGTAAGGAAGATCATTTTTTGGAAGTCACGTCCGTTTAAGGGCAGGTTCTTTGCTTGTTCAGCCGTAAATGTCGCACCTAGCGTGTTAGTCGTAGTCTCTACAATCGGAAGAGTCTCGCCCGAAACCTCGACAGTGGTCGTTACCTGGCCTGCCTTCAGCGCGACGTCCACCCGCTTCTCCGCGGCGACATCCACCGCAATATTCGTGATGGACGAAGTTTGAAATCCGCTTTGGTTCACCGTCACCGTGTAAGTCCCAATCGGCAACTCCGGCACCGAGTAACTTCCGTCGGCGCTGGTCTGAGTGGTGCGCTCGAGGCCGGTATTGATGTTGTGGACCGTTACCCTGGCGCCGGCCACCACCGCCCCCTGGGGATCGGTGACTGTTCCCAGAATCGTGCCGCGGAAAGTTTGCGCCAACAGCGAAGTTGAGCAACAATAAAGAATGAAAATGAAGAAGAGAACGAATCCTGACCGCAATTTCATGACGGCCTCCTTGCAGTACTTAGTGATGAACGACGGATTGTAGCTCAGATAAGCCTGCACCTTCCAGCGGGGAAACCGGGCTTCGGGCTTTGGGGTCAGGCCCCAGGCTCTAAACTCTGCAGCTAAAACGATATTGTCCAACTCCTTGCATCATGACCAGGCAGGTTCGTCAGATTTGAAGTTTCTTGGAATAACAAGAATAACAAGACATCCAGAGTGAGGGTGAACGGATTTCAGCGGCGGGCAGATCTTGTCGATGGCTGAAAGCTGACGGCTGAGAAACTAGAAGTTAAACGCGACGCCGCCGCGGACGGCGCGGGCCGACTGCACCAGGTAGACCGTGCGACCGTCCTCGCCGAAGACCGGGACATATCCCTGGGCCAGCAGGTTGCGAACTTCAACGACGATATCCATGTGCCCGGGCAACGAACTTGTGCCCGGCATAGGCTGGCGGAAGAAGAGATCGAGAAATGGATCGGTCTGGCCTGCGGAGGAGTTAAACATGTCTACCGGGGTCAGGGCGCGGCCACTGGTCCATCCGTAGGAGGCGATCCAGTGAGTCTTGGTGCCGGGAGCGGTGCCGCTGAGCTTAGCCGAAAGCGCCTGGCGATTCCTGATCACGCTGTGGTCGCGCACATCGTTCAGATCGACTGCATCGCGATCCAGATCCAAGGCGCCGCCATAGCTGTAATTCACCGTAGCGGAGACATCTGAAGCGAGCTTGCGCTCCAGCACCAACCGCACACCCCGCGTTTCGAAGGCGCGGCCCTGATAGGTGAACGTTCCCGAATACACGTCCGGCAGCACTTCCCCGCTGATGGCCGAGATGTCACCTACTCCAGTCAGAGCCGGATCGCCAAGACGATCGTTATAGAGCGCCACTTGCATGCTGGTATTGCCTTCACGATGCGAGAGTGCGACTTCCTGGTGGTGGGCTTTTTCGAGTGCCGGCGAGAACCCGGCGAGGCTGATCCTGGGATCGGATTCGCTCAAGTCCGCGGGCGCTGAGGCAAAGCCCTTTTCGACTCGACTGCTGGGACGGGAGGTCGAATAGCTGTATTCCAGCTTCGTGTCCGGGGACAGATGGGCGGTGATCGAACCGAAGGGACGCGCTGCTGTCACTTTACCCATGAACTGGACGCTCTGCAGTTCGCTGCCGAATTTCAGCTCCAGGACGTTGCCCACAGAAATGTTGTCGGTGAGGGTCAGGGCGAGGGCCTGTAAATCCGCATCGCGCAGGCCCAAGACTGGAGAGGAGAGTCGGCGCATGGTAAATGCAACTTCCGGCGTGGAACCGTTCGCCAGTTGGTGCTTGTAGGAAGCCCGCAGCACAGCATTGGGAAGACCGGGACCGTATCCCAGGTCGCCGCGGAACTTAATCGTATCGCTCGAGAAAATGGACTTCTCAACGACAAACGCCGTGCTCCGGTCGGAAACCGAACCAAAACCTTGCGACGCCGATCCGGCCACAAAAGCGAGTGTGCCCTTGAAGTCGGACCCGGACGGCTTAGCTTTAGCCACAACCACTGAACCATCCGGAAGGAGGCGGAGGACGGGACGATTCGCTGTGGAGCGGAGCACCCAGTCCCAATCACCGTCGTCCTCACTGCCGCGCCGTGGCGCAAACTGAACTGCATCAAAGAGAGTGCTTAGAGTCAGATTCAGCAGGAGGTTGGCGCCGGCACGTACGCTGATCTTTTCCCGTAGGGTTGGCAGAAACGCCGGGGCTGAAACTTTGATGCTGTAACTTCCCGGGAAAAGGCCAGTGGCGGTGAAGAAGCCTTTCTCGTTAGTGAATACTCGCAAGCCTGCAAACGTGGGGCTAAGCACCTCCACTGCGGCTCCCATCTGCGGAACACCATTCGCATTGTGCACGTAGCCCGAAATGGAGGCCGAACGCTCCGCGCACCAACCGGGAAGCGCCAGACCAAGGGCAACGACGAGATAGCCAAGCTTACGCAAGATCAAGTACCTCGTTATTCGACGGCAAAGGTTGCCGAAGGATCGACCGTCTGCTTAGAGATGTTGTCACTTACCTTAATTTCAATTCTGTACATCCCGGGATCAAGATTTGCTGCGGCCACTTCTTTATGCAGGGTGACTTGATCGCCGATGTTCCCCATTTTTTCGGAAGACTCCACCGCATGCACCACCGCTTTATTGGTGGCAGAGTTCACAATATCGTACTCGAACGTGGCCGAGGGTTTGTGGGTCTTGCCGTCCACGCTGAGATTATAGACCTGCATCCAGAAATTTACCTTCTGGCCGCGCTTGAATGACGCGGGCTTGCCATCGGCAGTCGCCACCCGCGGACGCACTTTGGTGGTGCCAATCACAAACATTCCGGTGCCGATGCTATTGGTCGGTACTGGTTCGACCATGTCCGCCAGAATCAACGAAGAGTTGGTCAGCTTCTCATCGGAGAAGCCGGGAACGGTGACGGCCATACTCTTCGTGCCTACCCGATCGCCATTGACGTCCTTCACCACTACGTCGAGTTTGTAGCGTCCGGGACTCAGGGGCACGGACTTGGCGTAGATTTTGGAGTTTTCGGTCTCGCGTGGCAGCAGTTCCGCAGGAACATCCGCCACTACGGTGTCTTCGAAAGTCTGAGCAACTTTTCCCGATAACTTGGAAATCCGCCCGAAAATATTCACCACGCCGTGCTGCACGCCTTCTTTGTTGGCAAACGTAATGTCCCGATTCCTGATTTGTACCGTGACCGGAACCAGTACCATATCGCTGGTGATTCTCACAAAGTCGACACGGACATCAAACGGCATGGGATTGTACGTGATGTGGTGTCCAACCTGTTCTGCCAGATCTTTGAATTTGATAGCGGGGGCCTGGTTGAGTTTCGAGAACTGCTCCAGCCGGTCGAACTCTTTGCTCTGCAAATTCGCTGACATCGGCCCCGGCCCCAAGCTTTCGAGGCCGCCGTTAAAGCGCTGGCTCTTGTCGGCCATGCCCATCTGCTCGTAGAGGGTCTGACCGCCGCCCGGAGTATGCAAGAGCGCATCCTTCTTGCTGCGATCCATGGTCATCTCGTATGCGCCGCACTGACAATCGTCGACAAATTCGATAATCACTTCCTGACCAATACCCTCAATGTAGCGGTAGCGCCAATCCTCGAAGGGAAAGGTAGAGGTCTCGCCTCCGCCCTCTTCCATGGGACGCTCGTAGCTGCCGCCGGAAGGGTGTGACTCGATTTCATCGGGAGGCCCGTAAACGATATACATGCGCCCGCGGTCAGTCATCCAGCCGGGCATACCCGCGGCGTAGTGCTCATTGGCGTACTCGATGCGACGATAATGCTCGTCCTTAAACTCGTTGTCTTCGCTGTCGGGATTGGGATTGCGGCGATCCCAAAACGCCTCGATGAACTGTTCGCGCTCCTCCTCGTTAGAGAGCTGCATGAAAGCTTTTCTCTCTTCATCGCTGATGATCCAGCGCACGTCCTGGTTGAGCCACTTCTTATCGTCCGAGCTAAGTTCTTGCTTAATCGACTTGGCGTTGGCTCGTCTGCGCTTTTCCTCGATCGGGCGCTTTAATGGATCGCCGGCTTGGTCCTCAGCCTGGTCCGGCTTGGCCGAGTCTGGCTTAGGTTGATCTGTCGTAGTCTTATTTTGATCCTCGGAGGGCTTGCCACCGTCTTTGTCCGCCATCGCGGCAGGGCCCAGCCCAATCGCAAGCAGGAGCACAAATGTTGGCGAAAGGAAGCGACTCACTGGACCTGTACGAGACATAAGACTACAACTCCTTCAGACAAACACACGCTGGGCAGCCTCATTTTATGACTTTGGCTCGGGGAATACAAGGTTATGGGGTGTAAGGACATAGACGACCCGGCACATCCCTAACTGCCATGATTCCACCGGATGCCGAACGGGTTGTCTGCATGTTATAAAAACTTTCTCGCCCAAAGGCGTGGTGGTTAACCGGACTGGAACCAGGCCGTTTAGCTTGTTGTGATATTGGTTGCGGCACGCATCCAACGGTTGAGGCGGCAAGCTATAATCACAGAGGCTGCGGGGTGGTTTTGAGCCTCCCGATGGCTCCCTGACCAATGGAACTTTCGGCAGGAATCGGCCGTACTCCCTAATGCAAGCCGCTGGGATGCGACTGCTGGCAGGTCTATAGCATTTTTTAATAACCAACGCCCAGGTGGCTCGTCCAATGGAACAAGGGACTCGGAGCGCATAGGTGTCCCAAACCGGGCAGGAGAAAACGATGGCGACGGCAGAAGTGATCAATATCTCGCAGCCAGAAGTGTCGGCTCCCCCAGAGTCGTGCATGATTTTTACTTCGGACTTGTGGAAGACATATGACATGGGGTCCGAGCAGCAGGTGCATGCGCTGCGTGGCGTCAACCTGCAAATCCGCCGTAATGAATACGTGGCCATCATGGGACCGTCGGGGTCGGGCAAGTCCACGCTCATGAATCTGATCGGATGCCTGGATTCTCCGAGCCGCGGCCAGTACTGGCTGAATGGCCAACAAGTGAGTGAGTTGAACGACGATGAACTGGCGCGAATCCGGAACAAAGAAATCGGATTCGTCTTCCAGACTTTTAACCTGCTGGCTAGGGCAACCGCTTTGCACAATGTGGAATTGCCGTTGATTTATGCCGGCATGCCTGCTGCCGAGCGTTCGGAACGGGCGAAGGAAGCTTTGACTGCGGTGGGCATGGAATCTCGAATGACCCACAAACCCAACGAACTCTCAGGCGGACAGCGCCAGCGGGTAGCGATCGCACGCGCGCTGGTAAACCGGCCCTCCATTATTCTTGCCGACGAGCCCACCGGGAACCTCGATTCGCAGACCGGAAACGAAATCATGGCCCTGTTCGACCGCCTGCACGCTGAAGGCAACACCATTGTGCTGGTGACCCACGAGCACGACATCGCTGAGTACGCCCACCGGGTAGTTTTTATTAAAGATGGCGTGGTTGAGCGCGACGAAGTCAAGCGCTAGCGGCCAGCCCTCCCTGCCAAAAACATCCCTCGCAGGAGGGGCAGTTTCGCACGGAAGTCAAGACCCTAGTTGGGATCGCTGCTTGCGCGGGGTCCCGGCGGGAGCAATGGCTTGGCAAGGAAAAAATCGTGGTCGAATAAGTTCCGGTACATGCGGCCAGCAATCTCTGCGGCTTTGGGGCCAAAGGTGGGCCGCCCGCCTTGCAGAAAAACCACCACAACCACGCGACCGGCCGTGGTATTCGCATAGCTTGCGAACCAGCCAAATCGCGTCCCTGCGCGTGAACAGGTACCAGTTTTCCCCAGAACTTCTTCTTCGTCGAAATTCACTCTCAGCCTGCGAGCGGTGCCATAGTTCACAGCGCCGGCCATGCCGTCAGAGATCTCGGGCAGGACACCGGCGATATCAAGGTGCCGCTTTATCAGAGGTTGAAAGTTGGCGACTTCGGCAGCAGTAGTCGGATGTTGCAAGTAGTACATGGTGCCGCCATTCGCGATGGCGGTGACCAGTGACCCAAGTTGCAACGGCGTCATCGAGATTCCTTCACCGAAGGAACACATCTTGCCCACACCACCGAGCTTTGCCGAAATCTCTGCCTCCGGATAGATCCCTGGCTGCTCGCCACGAATGTGGTATCCCGCAAGCTCGCCCAATCCGTATTGATGTGCGTAGTACGAGACCTTTTCGAAGCCAAGCTGGCGGCCCAGAGCTTCAAAGTACGCGTTGTTGGAGTGTGCCAGCGCCAACGTCAGATTCATGTGGCTGCGTCCGCCCAGGCGTACTTCGGTTTCCTTGGTTATGATTCCTTCGCTCAAAGCTGCCAACGCGACCGATAGCTTGATGGTGGAGCAAGGCTGATCGCCGCTGGAGAGCGCTAGCTTCTGATTGACCATAGCGAGAATGCGGCCGCTGGTTGGCTCAATAGCCAGAACCGTGCCGTTCATGTTGCCGAGAGCGTCAGTCGCCGCCTGTCGGACCACGGGGTCTTCGCCAACGGTGTTGTCGCCGTCGGTGATGTCACTCGAATAAGAGCTTGCGTAAAAATGCTCGTAATAATGACGGCGGCGGAGCGTCGCCACAGTGCGCGACCGCACTCTCCGGCTGCGAGCCAAGTGCCGCATGTGGCGGCGAGCATGCGGATTCTCGCTTACAGTGCCAGACTTTGGGTGGCTCGCAGTGCGCGGTTGCGGATTAAGCGTCGCAGCGATGGCCGCCTGGACCAGCAGAACGATTGTGGCAAAGAAAACAACGAAGCGCGGAAAACTCGGTCCCTTAACGGTCGCTATCACTGTGGCTGTACCTTCCCCGGAGTTCACATCTGGTTAGAGTGCAAGAAGCCTGCCAGCGGTTCCAAATGGAGCTGGCTTTTTGCAATTGATTGATCTTAAGGGACTTCGTGAAATATAAGCAACGGGAATCTTCTTACTTGGTAACCTCAATTGTTTCCGCGTAAGTATGTTTATATTGCGTCACTTACGCTTCATTTCGGATGAGAGACGCCACACTTTGGTAATGACTGGCTTGATTACTCTGACCCCAACAGGTAGGAAAAGGGTTTCCTAATCGGCCCATGGCCAGAGCTCCTAGCCGCGAAGATTATTAGGCGACAAAAGGACGCAAGGGGAAAAGCAAAACCCCTCCGCGTTAGCGGCGGGGAATGAAAACCAGCCTGAGTCTTTATTGCTTGGCAGCGGCGGCCATCGGCTTGGACGCAGCCGAGGCCTTTGCCGGGCCGACTGGAATCATGGCATGTTCATACGGCGTGCCCGCCCACATCATGTAAGGCTTGGTGGGATCGACATCGGCGGCTTCGGGCAATCCGAGCGACTTGGCTCCCGGTCCGACGATCATCACGTGAGGTCCGGTGACCACCCAGTGGTTGTCGGCAGTCTTCTTCTCCGCCGCGGGATCGGTATTGCTGGCGCCATTGTCGCCGCCGAGCATGTAGGTGAGGCCCAGTTTGTCGGGCGGATTTTCCTTCTTCATCATGGCCTCGAAGAAGGCCATGCTGTTCGCGTCGGCGCACATGGCATCGCCCATAATTACCATGCAAGTGAAACCATTCTTGCTTTCGCGAAGCGTCTTCATGGTGCCGTCTTTTTCAAAGCGGGCAACGCCAGCGTCTTTGGCGATGGCCTTGGGCGCGGACGCGAGGGCTTTGGCGGTGTATCCCGCGTCGGAAGAGCCAGTCTTCTTCGGAGTCATTTTCGCCATTTCTTGCGCCACGGCGAAACCGGTGAGGGCAAGGAGCGCGAGTGCGAAACAGATTCGAGTGAAACGCATGACCACCTCCGTCGGGTACATGAAATTATCTCTGGAATCAGAGCGGTTGCATTCTACCGCGTTGTAGTGCGTGGTGGTAGTTTCTTCCATATTGTTTCGTGTTTGCAATTTAGGACATCCCCTCTGTTCTTCCTTGCGCACCGAACCGGGAAGGGCACGACGTCAGTCGTGTCGATTTGCGGCTGCAATGAAAGCGGCTTTCAGCCGCTGAGGTTGGCTCTTCAAGTCACTGCCGGGCCAAGCAAACCCCAGCGGCTAAAAGTCGCAAGACCGATCCGTTCCTATTCGGCACGAGTCGAACTCCTGCCCTTCCCGAGTTGGGATCGACCTCGGCTACATCGCATCTCCTCGCTTCCGCAGAAATGCCGGCACATCCAAGTCCGCCTGCTCGAAGTTCGCAATCATGGCGTTGCGCATGTTGTCGAGGGAGACGACCTCAGCTGATGCAGCCGGCATCGAAGGAGACTGATGCGACTCCATCACCATTGGCGAAGAGGCTGGTTCGGAATCGAAGTCGTCGGCTCCGGCGTTCACGGTGAATCCGGTGGATTCTGTTTTCCTGCGCGGACGCTCTGAATCCCTGAATCCGGTGGCGATGACCGTGATCTTCACCGCGTCTTTCATTTTTTCATCCAGCACGGCGCCGAAAATAATGTTGGCGTCATCGTCGGCGGCGCTTTGGATGATGCTGCATGCTTCCTGTACCTCGGCCAGCTTGAGCGAAGCCGAGCCCGTGATGTTAATAAGGATGCCGCGGGCGCCGTCAATGGCTCCGGCTTCGAGCAGCGGCGAGGCGATGGCTTTTTGCGCGGCTTCAGTAGCGCGGCGGGAACCGTTGGCGGTGGCCGTGCCCATGACGGCGTATCCCATACGCGCCATAATCGCCTTCACATCGGCGAAGTCGCGGTTGATGATGCCGGGTATGGTGATGATGTCGGAAATCCCCTGCACGCCCTGGCGAAGAATGTCGTCGGCGACGCGGAAGGATTCGAAGAAGCCGGCGTCCTGCGCGACGGCAAGAAGCTTTTCGTTGGGGATGACGATGGTGGTGTCCACCGAATCCATCAGCTCGGCTACTCCGCGCTCGGCTTGCTGCATCCGGCGCTTGCCTTCGAACGCGAACGGCTTGGTCACAACCGCGACGGTGAGCGCGCCCATTTCGCTGGCTAGCGACGCAATGATCGGAGCCGCGCCGGTGCCGGTGCCGCCGCCGAGGCCGGTGGTCACAAAGATCATGTCCGCGCCTTCCATGGCTTCGATGAGCTTGTCGGAATCCTCGAGCGCGGCTTTGCGGCCGATTTCAGGATTCGCCCCGGCGCCGAGTCCGTTGGTAAGTTTCACGCCAAGTTGAATCTTCATGGACGCGCGCGACATGCGCAGCGCCTGCAGGTCGGTGTTGGCCACGATGAACTCGATGCCGTCCATGCCGGCGTCGATCATGCGGTTGACGGCGTTGCCGCCGCCTCCGCCCACACCAATAACCTTGATGCGGGCGTCGTTGCGGGAATCGTCAGTGTAGTTGATGCGAATTTCGTTGGATTCTTTTTTCATACAGCACTCCTGGTGAATCGTCGTTGGTCGTTGGTCGTTGGCCTTTAGCTCTTGGTCCTGGATTCCTCTTCCTCTTGAAATTGTTTTCTGTCGTCCCTAGGGGACTCACATCCTTAACCTTCGCGACCCAGCGCTGAAGCGCTGGGCTAATATCGATCGCCCCTCCCGGGCTGTCGTTTCTTGCTAGACAGAAGCTGGTAACAATTCGCTAGCAGCATTTACGCTCCCTGCCCCACAAACATTGCTTTCAGCCGTGAACTCCAACGCTCATCCTGGATACCGCGGGCGCTGCGGGCGCGATGGCCGTACACAATCAATCCGAGGACGGTTGCAAACTCCGGCTCCGCCAACGTGGACGGCATTTTCGCAAGCGGGGCGGGCCACGCCATGCGTACCGGCTTTCGCAGTACGGAATCCGCGATGTCCATGATCCCTGGAAGACGCGCACCTCCTCCTGTGATGACCATGCCGGCGGCGCAATGCTCCAGCATTCCAGCGTGGCGGAGGTTTTCCCGCAGCATTTCGAAAAGTTCGCGGGCCCGCGGCTCAAGAATCTCTCCGACCATACGCTGCGACACCAGCCGCGACGCACGATCGCCTACGGAAGGCACTTCGACTTCGTTGCCTTCTGGAATCAGGGTGACGATTACGTTGCCGAATGATTTTTTGATCTTTTCGGCTTCCACGATCGGCGTGCACAAGCCGACTGAGAGATCGCTAGTGAAGTGGTCCCCGCCAAGCGGCAATACCGCACTGTGGCCCACCGAACCTTCCTGGATAACAACCACGTTGGTCGAGCCAGCGCCGATGTCAGCCAGGCAGATGCCCAGTTCGCGTTCGTCGGAACGCAGCACGGAATCGGCGCAGGCCAGCGGCTCAAAAACGGTGTCATCCACGTGCACCCCGGCGCGGTTTACGGCAGTGATCACATTCTGCGTGGCCGAGGCCGCGGCGGTGATCATGTGGACGCGCACTTCGAGGCGGGTGGCAATCATGCCTAGGGGATCATGCACGCCGTGCTGATCGTCGAGAATAAATTCCTGCGGCAAAAGGTGCAGAACTTCGCGGTCGGGCGGGAGGGGAATGGCGCGGGCTTTGTCCACGGCCTGGCGGATTTCATCGCGGCCCATCTCGCGCGGCCGGTTGCCGAATATCAGGCCCCCGTGGGTATTGATTCCGCGCACGTGCGAGCCCGCCACTCCCAGGATTGCATGTTCAACCGCAATTCCGGCGCGGTCTTCCGCCTGCTCGACCGCCTTTTGAATGGAGGCGACGGCTTTATCGAGATCAACGATGATGCCTTTCCGCGAACCGCGCGAATCCACCAACCCGTGGCCGCGGTAGCGCAGGCCGTTCTCGGTGATTTCGGCGACCAGAACGCAGGTCTTGGCGCTGCCTACGTCAATCGCGGTAAAAAAATTCCCCTGCGGCTTCGGCATTGTTACTGGGTCCCCTGTCCTTTCGCGATTGCCGGGCTTGGCTTTTGTGGCACGGATGGTGATTTAGAAACACTGGGAGCAACAGTAGCGCGTGGCTTCGGCTTGGGTGCCGCATGCTTGGCTGGCGCCCACCGTTTGTGCCAACGGGTCTTCTGAGGCGGTTTGCTCGCCAGCTTACTCGCCGGTTTAGTCACAGTCACGGGCGGCGCTTGAGACTTAACGGGCTCGTGGGTCACCAGCGCGGCGGGTTTTACCCCTGCCGACATCGCTACCCGAACAGCCGCTTTTGAGAGGGCAGGCTGCCGTTCTACACCACGCATATCGGGGTTCACGATGATCTGCCGGTCGTAGCGCAAGTCCACGGACTCCAACTTCTGGAACTGCTGCCGCCATTCGCGCAAGTGCGCAACGTAAATCTTGAAGCGGTCGAGATAGTCCGAAGACCCGAGATGCACCAGGACTTCGCCCTCGGGATTATTGGCAAGGACTTTGACATCTTCCGGATCGGTAAGGTCCACCTCGCTCAGATCCTTCGAATAATTCCCTCCGCCGGAGTCGAGTTCGCGCACCAATTCGTTGTAGATCTTCATTCTCGCCGAGCGTGTGGAGAGCGGTTCGCCTGGGTTCATACCGATGATCACCGGAAACGAGTACTTCTTCTTGGTGGAAAGGTCCATCAAGGTGCCGCCGGCGTCGGTCAGCAAGACTTTGGAACCGACGCGGGCGAAAGCGACCGGAGTGCGCTCGTGGATTTCAATCTTGATCCGGTTGGGGGCGAAGCGCATCACGCTGGCAGACTCGACCCAGGGAATCTGCTCGAGCTGTTTCTGGCGCTGATCGAGCGGAATAAAGAAGACGTTGCGGCCGATGTCGCCTCCCATCACTTCCCTCACCTGGCCCCGGGTCACGTTGCTGAGGCCGACTGTCTCGATATCGTCGCTAGACTCAAGGCCGAAGCGGGAAGAATGCTCGCCATAGTGGTAGAGCAGGTGGGCGCCGACGGCGGCCAGCGCGGCAACCACAATGGCCAAAACTGCCCACAGCAGACGCGTAGCGGTTTTCTTTGGGAGCGGGCTGCGGCGGGCAGGGACGCGTTTTTGCGCCCGCAGAAATAGCGATTCCTTCTCTACGTCCAAGTCGAGCAAGCGAGCGTCGTCTAAGTCGTCGCGCGCCGGATCGTCGGGCGTGGAGTACAACTCTTCCTGGATGGTGGAATCACTTCTCCGTGCCATCGAACAGGTCAGTTGTCGTGGGAACCGCTGAGCAAATTCACTATAACTTTATTCGCGGGGAGAGAGATAGAGAAAAGTTGATTCCTTTTGCACAGGAGCGGTCAGCATCGGGAAGACCTCTCTCTCCTCCCGATGTCATTCCGAAACGGCGCAGCCGTCGAGGAACCCGCTTTCCTCGGCAGCGCGGTGGCGCCGGCTAACAGCAGGTTCCTCTCCCGCGAGCGGGCTCGGAATGTCAAGACCTATAAGGAAGAGAAGCCTTTCCTGACGGCTGAGAGCTGACAGCCGACGGCCGTCTCCTGCTATCATTCCCACTCTCTCATGAACCCGATTCTTCTCAGCTTGCTGCTGGGCACGGCGGCCGCGGCGGCGAACGTGTTTGGCGGAACCATTATCGTCAAGAGAAATTGGGACCGCTCCTATCTCAAATACTTTGTGGCCCTGGGTGCGGGGTTCATGCTGGCGACAGCAGTGCTGGAAATCATTCCCGCCAGCTTCGATTTACGAGAGAAGGACGCGCCGATCCTGATCCTGGCGGGATACCTGATTACCCATTTTTTTGAGCATACCGTGACGCCGCATTTTCACTTCGGCGAAGAGACCCATGCGGACCAATTCATCGCCGCACACAAGGGCTACTCGGTGCTGCTGGGACTGGTGATTCACACTTTCTTCGACGGAATTGCCATCGCTTCCGGCTTTATCGTCTCGAACTGGCTGGGATGGGTAATTTTTGTAGCGATTTTTCTGCACAAGATTCCCGAGGGGTTCACCATTGCTTCGGTCATGCTAGCCAGCGGACGCAGCCGGCGTCTGGCCTGGGGAGCCTCGGTGCTGCTGGGAGCGGCCACATTTGCCGGAGTGCTGACCATGGCCCTATGGAGGCGCCATGTCGGCATCGGATTGCCGCTCTCGGGAGGGGTAACGATCTACGTAGCTGCATCGGATCTGATGCCGGAAGTGAATCGCGAACCAGGCGGAAAAATGGCGCTGGTTGTCCTTCTTGGAGTGGCGATCTTTTTTCTACTCGACCGCCTGGTTCACTGAGGGATTGTGATGGTTCCCTTCGTCCGCTCACGACAGGTCCTTGCCGGACCCGCACGGGCGGGACGCCCGTGCCCCATAGGCCTGGTTTGATCCCCGAGACCTAAGCTAGTCTACCGTGTGTTTGGCGGTGTAACCTTCGCGGGCGCTCACCTGAAACTTCACGTCTTTGCCCTTCTCGTCTTTGACCTTCAAGGCCCCGCCGTCTGGGGCGACCACGTCCACTTTGAGCTTGCGGTAGGTACCGTCCAGTTTGGCATTTGTGGGGTGGTAGACGAGGGTGTATTGGTGGCGAATGTCTTCGCCGATGTCTCTGAAAGCGTCCACCATATCGCCGGAGAATCGAGGCTGGTAGAAGCGTCCGCCGGTCAGCCGAGCGAAAGTCTGCATCTCATTGTCGGCTTGCAGGTAGTCGATGGTTCCTATGTGCAAGCTGGCCATGCCGTGCGAATACCCCGTGCACCCATGGGTTTCGCAGTATTCTCTTACCTGCCAACCGATACTCATCGGGAAGATAGTAACGTCGTGCGTGCTCTTGACTTTCTTGAGTATCTGATCGAGCGTCAGCTTCAATCCGGTGTCAATGCCGGTGCTGACCAGGATGACGTACTTGTGTCCTTCGACACGATCCAACCGGTCAAGCGTGTCGTAGAGCGCCTCGAACTCCCAGGTTTCCGAAAAGCCGGGTATGCGCAGGCCATTTAACGCCGCCCGCACTGCGTTCTTATCTTGCGTGAAGTCAACCAGCATGTCAGGCTTCATGTCATAAGAAACGACTGCGACCCAATCATCCTTCTTCAGGGTGGTGGTGAAGGCATAAGAAGCGTTCAGAGCCTCATACAGGAGCTGGTACCATCCGGTATTGGCAAACTCAACCAGCAAGACCACAGTGATTGGAGCTTCCTCTACCTTGAACTCGTGAACCGTCTGCTGGGTGCCATCTTCATACACGCGGAAATTCTCTTTTTTAAGATTTGGAATGAACTGCCCGTTCTTAGTCGTGACCAATACCGGAACTGTCACTACGGGGACGTCGACATGGATGGAGTAGTCGGGCATGCCCTCGATTTTCTTGGGCCTCTCAGGAGGAGGCGGCGGTGGCGCCTCTTCCCCTTTCTTAGGGATGGCATAGGGGCCAGTATCACTGTTGGGGCCGCCAGCTTCAGGGGGAGCTTCCTGCTGGTTGGGGTTTTGCTGGCTGGGTTGAGACTGCGACTGACCCTGCGACGCTTGAGCTTGGGACGCTTGATCCTGCGACTGAGCCGACGCCGCAGAAGGGATGCCCGCCAGCAGGCAGAGAACCAAGGCCCACAACCGTAGCCCTGCGCAAGAATTGCTCGTTCGCCCGAATTTATACCCAAAGGGCCTAGAAAACATGGATCGCCTCTATTTACTCGTATGCTAGTATAGACGCTGAACTTCGCGATTGGGATGTTTTGCCCGGCTTGACCTCTCCTAGGGGAAATATCGAGAGCAGCGAAGTATTTTCAATTTGCGGATTCCTCGTCTTTAAGGGGTCCTGCGGGGCGAAATGAAACGGGTTCCTTTCGCAGTAGTGGTAACGTGTGGTTTTCTGCTTTCTTCCCTCATTTACGCCCAACCAGCTTGCACTGAAGAAGCCTTATCAAAACCCAAAGCGGTTGAGACCGTGTCTCTCGACCAAATTCATGCCGGAATGCATGGCGTGGCCTATACGGTTTTTCAAGGCACAAAACCCGAGTCCATGGATGTCGAAGTTCTCGGCGTCTTGCGGAATGTCAATGGGCCGAAGGGCGACATCATCCTGGTGCGGCTGGGCGGGGCAAAGGTGGAGTACACCGGAGTAGTCGCCGGCATGAGCGGCAGTCCGGTTTATTTCAATGGAAAACTGGCGGGCGCCGTGGCGTTCCGCATCGGCGAATTTTCTAAAGAGCCGATTGCCGGAGTCACGCCCATCTCCGAGATGCTCGAGATCAGCGCGCTGGATACGACGCCGGCAAACGTCCCGGCGCAGACTAAGTCAGTACCGTTAATTCCGGCCAAAACTTCCGGGCCCGGAGCAGCTTCGCTTCCAATCCAGAATTCTGCCAACTATCTCCGGCCAATCGATACCCCTCTGGTCTTCAGCGGATTCTCCGAAGACTCGATTCAGCTATTTGCGCCGCAGTTTGCCAGCCAAGGAATTGTTCCGGTGATGGGCGTGGGGTCAACCAGCGACGCTAAGCAGCCCGATCCGCTAGTGCCGGGCTCGGCCGTCAGCGCCGTATTGGTTCGCGGGGACATGGACATTGCCGCAACCTGCACCGTCACCTACATTGACGCCGGTCACTTGCTGGCTTGCGGCCATCCTTTGCTTCAATTCGGAATGGTGGACTTGCCAATGACCAAGACGCAGGTTCTGGCCACGGTCCCCTCGCCGCTCAATGCTTTCAAGATCGTCAATGCCACTGAAACCGTGGGGTCGTTCGTCCAAGACCGGCACACCGGAATTCTTGGCGAATTCGGCAGAAACGCAGAGATGATTCCGGTGACGCTGACTATCCACGGCGGGACGGCTGACAAGATTTTCCACTATGAAGTTCTGAACAACGCGCGGCTGAGTCCGATCGCGATGTCCACCACCGTCTACAACGCGCTGCACGGCGTGAACGAGTACGGTGAAGAAACCACCTACTCGGTGAAGGGCAATATCCGGGTTGAAGGCTTTCCCGATGTAAAGCTGCAGGACATGTTCTCTGCCGCGGAAGGAACGCAGCCCGCTGCCATGCTGGCGGCGGGATCCATCGGCGAGCGGTTTGCCCGCATCTACGACAATCCGTACAGCACGCCGGCAATTCAAGGCTTGCAACTGGATTTCGAGGTCACCAAAGAACGGCGCTGGGCGCGACTGGAGAGCGCCCGCACCGACGTCAGCGAAGCGCGCCCCGGAGATCAGGTCACGGTTGAAGTGCTGCTGCGGCCGTATCGCGGCGACGCGGTGATCGAGCACATTCCGATTCGCATTCCGACTTCGGCATCCAAAGGTCCCCTGCATGTATTGGTTAGCGACGGCGAAATGCTCGATCGTTTGCGGCGCGGCGGACCTGGGGGCACACCCAAACTCGACCTGGCTTCGACTATCGCCGTGCTGAACCAACAGCACGTGAACAATCGGGTTTACGTTTCAGTGCTCGACGAAGATCCTGAGGCGATGGTCGCCGATAAGGTCATGCCTGCGCTTCCTCTCTCCGTGATGAACGTGATGGATGGACTTCACGGAACCCAAGAGATGGTGGTTCGAGGCGAATCGGCGGTGAGCGAGACGACGACTCCGACGCTGGATTTTGTTGTTTCAGGCGCGCAACTGCTGACTATTGCGATCAAATAGGCTTGCCTTTCGGTGAACCGCCCGTTTTTGTGTGCACTAGTCCTTTCCCCGCACGGTGATGTCATCCCGAACTCGCCGCAGGGCGAGAGAGGGACCTTGCGATATCCAGGAAGCGGCATGGACGCCGTCGAGAGCGCGAGCACGCGGCGATCCTCTCTACAGCACGTACTGAATCGGCCTGAAGTAAGATCCCTCTCCCGCTTGTAGCGGCTTCGGGATGACATCGGAAGAAGATGAAAAAGAGCTGTGGCTTGTAGAGTGGTACTCTAAGAATTTCCCAACTCAAGAGGTTCAACTCACGATGTTCTTGCGTAAGCTTGTCATCCTTATAACTCTCCATTTGTCTACGGCACTGGTCTTCGCTGAAGGCACGCGGACCTGGGAACAATCCAAATACGAGGATTTTCAAAAGGGCACCGCTCACGGTGTGGCGATCTCGAGCGAGGGCACGCTGGAGCTGGCGCCTGCATTCAAGCTGGTGGCGAGCACTCCGGCGAGTGTTGTGTGGGCGACTGCCGTCGGACCGCAGGGAGAAATCTACGCTGCCACGGGAGGGCCGGGCCGGGTGTATCGCATTCTGCCGGGAGGACAGCCGTCAGCGATTTTTCAGCCGCGGGAGTTGCAGGTGCAAGCTCTGGTGGTGGATAAGAACGGGGTGCTCTACGCGGCGACCAATCCCGATGGCAAGGTTTATCGCCTCGAGCACAGC
>Ga0073928_10001983_pt1 | contig 37233 bp, 38 predicted proteins | sample PaiPotPPA55metaG_FD_76969 | JGI IMG/M metagenome (GOLD analysis project Ga0073928, IMG submission 76969) | Iron sulfur acid spring bacterial and archeal communities from Banff, Canada, to study Microbial Dark Matter (Phase II) - Paint Pots PPA... ... | reverse complement strand
TCGTTGTTCGTTGTTCGTTGTTCGTTGTTCGTTGTTCGTTGTTCGTTGTTCGTTGTTCGTTGTTCGTTGTTCGTTGTTCGTTGTTCGTTGTTCGTTGTTCGTTGTTCGTTGTTCGTTGTCAGTGGAAGTTCAGTAGCTTCGGGGGCAGCGCACCAGCTTTTGCAACGAACTACGAACTACGAACTAAAACCGAATCAAACTAAACACCTCATGCGGCAGCAGTTGTTCGCGACCCTTAAGAAACGCCAATTCTACGAGAAAGGCGCACCCGGCTACAACGCCGCCGGCCTTCTCGATGAGCTGGCAACCGGCTCTCATAGTCCCGCCCGTGGCCAGGAGATCATCGACTAGCAGCACGCGCGCCTTTGGCGCCACGCCGTCAATGTGGACCTGCAACTCCGCGCTGCCATACTCCAGATCATACTTGAGCGAATAGGTTCGATACGGCAGCTTGCCGGGTTTGCGGAGGGGGATGAGCGGTTTGTTAAAAAGCAGGGCCAGCGGCGCGGCAAAAAGAAATCCGCGAGCCTCCGCGGCCGCGATGGCATCCACGGTTGAAGCCGGGTAATGTTCTTGAAGCCGGCGAATTGCTTCATGGAATGCGGCAGGGTCCGCCAGGAGAGGCGTGATATCCTTGAAGAGGATGCCCGGTTTGGGAAAATCGGGAATATCGCGGATATACTTGGACAAATCCATACCATCTCCTTATTCGCCGAGGGCGATGCCAGGATACAGCCAGGGAAAGGATCAGGCAACCATGCCGCTCACCATACGACGGGCCGTAACCTCGGACATTGACCAAATCATCGATTTCAACTGCCGACTCGCCCAGGAAACGGAAGGTAAGACTCTTGACCCGGTGGTGGTGAGAGCGGGTGTCTTGGCCGCCTTGAACGATCCGCACAAGGGGCCGTACTATCTCGCGGTCGATGGCGACCAAATCCTGGGCCAATTGCAGATCACCTTCGAATGGAGCGACTGGCGGAACGGCTGGTATTGGTGGATTCAAGGCGTCTATGTCCGGACCGAGGCACGCCGCCAAGGCATCTTTCGGGCCCTTTATCGTCACATCGAAAACACGGCCCGTGAAAACAAGGAGGTCATCGGCATCAGGCTCTATGTCGAGAGGGAAAATCACAAGGCCCAAAAAACCTACGAGGAAATGGGCATGAACCCTTCTAACTATCTGATATATGAGCGCTTTTATTTCATGGAGTGATCAAGCTCGCGCTGCTTCGATCACTAGTTGCCCGGGCTCGCAGCGGAGGGCCGTCAGGTTGGTATTGCCGGTCAGCCCGTTCTTGGTCAGCAAGCGGTTGGGATCGAACAACAGGCGTTCGCCGGCGACTTGAAAGGAGTCATCCTTGGCGACGGCTTCGGAAAGGGCGGTCATGATGACGCCGCGCAGCATGCTCACCGGCAAACCGACGACCTTCAGGTCGGCCAACCGGGCGGCGACTTTGCCCGATTCGGCGGACACTTCCCAAAGCGTTTGAAAACGCACACTCATGAAAGCAGTGGGGTAAACGCCGCTTACGTGCACGCCTTCCGGAGCCAGGCTTACACGGACATCGCGGACCTGCGGCTCATGAGCCAGGATCCGGGCAACAATGGTGTTGATGTCCTGCTCAGTAACCAGCAATTTCAAGAGATGAATTTCCATGTGCGTCCGTTAGGTGGCGCTTTCGACTTATCAAAGGTTTTGTGGGCGCTAAAGTCTCATTCCAATTGATTGTGGCGTTTTGGCCGGGCAGCGGCAATGGCTGTTGCCGACGCCGCCCGCCTTCGTTACGCTGTGGTACGAACTCCAAGGTTATCACAATCCTTGCTTCATAAGGGGTGGCCCATGTCCAATTGGATGCGAAGTTTGCCTTTCTGGTGGGTCCTGATTGGCGTGGCCGCCCTGGGCGGGTTCATAAGCCTCGCCGAGGCGGAGACGTGTCTTTCCCCCTATGTCAAGCGCCTTGATCGGCCGGAAAAATATCTCTACGTCTTTTGCGTCGATGCCGACGCCAAGGACAACGATTTCCTCGCCGTTATCGATGTCGAGCCGGAGTCAAAACAGTATGGGACGATTCTCTATCAGTTAAACCTCGGCTCCTCCGGCAATGAGACACACCACTTTGGCTTCACCGATGATCGCACGCACATCTGGGGCTGCAGCCTGTTCTCCAGTAAGGTTTTCATCATCGATGTCGCCGGCGATCCGTCGAAGCCGAAATTGGTGAAGGTGCTCGACGACGTGCCCGAAAAAGCCGGGCTTACGGGACCGCACACGCCCTATGCACTTCCCGGCCGAATGATGCTGAGCTTCCTGGGCGGGAAAAAGGAAGGGCTGCCGGTCGGCTTGGCGGAATTTACCAACGAGGGCAAGTTCATTCGCAAATTCGATATGCCCGATGATGCCCCCTATGGCTACGACGTGGCCGTCAATCCCGACCTCAACCGCATGGTGACTTCCAGCTTCACGCCGCCGGAGAACTACAAAAAACCATTTGCCAAGATGGACCTGAAGCACTTTGGCAAGGAATTGCTCATTTGGGATTTTCGCGACCGCAAGGTGATCCAGAAGCTGACAGCAGGCACCGCTCCCCTGGAGTGTCGTTGGTCGCTCAAAAAAGGCGCTAACCACGGCTTCACGAATTGTGCCCTGGATAACTCGATCTGGGTCTGGCAAGGGGACAAGGAGGGCAAGTACACCGTCCGCAAGCTCTGCGACACCGGCAAACTCCCCGCCGACCTGCGCCAATCGCCCGACGACCGTTTCCTCTACGTCAGTTGCTTTGGCTCCAATGAAATCCAGCAATGGGATGTGAGCGACATCAAGAATCCGAAGCTTACCAGCACCGTCGTCCCTGGCGTTGAGCCGAATATGATGCATGTGACCGGCGATGGCAAGCGCATGTACATTACCAATTCGCTCCTGAGTACGCTGGATCGCAGTGAGGTCTTCTGGGTCCGCCTGGCCCATATCGGTCCCGACGGCATCAAGATGGATCCCTTTTTCAACGTCGATCTGACCAAATTCAAGACAGGACCGGCGCGCGGCCACGACATGCTGCTTAATTGAGGACTGAGTGCTGAGGAATGGAATTGTGAGCTTTGGATTCTTAATGTTTATTGGCTGCCTGGCGATTCCAGGCAATGCGGATAGTGCCAGCCGACTTGCCGTTATTCAAAAGGCGCCGGGCTTTGCCTTGATCAACCAGGACGGCGACAAGTTTTCCCAGGCTGATGTGAAGGGTAAGGTGTGGCTGGTCAGCTTTGTATTCACCACCTGTAACGGAACCTGCCCGGCGACGACGCATCGCATAGGCCAAATTCAGGCAGCGCTGAAAGAGAAGGGACTGCTCAAGGGCGGCCAGGTAAAACTGGTGTCCATCACGCTCGATCCGGCCCGCGACACACCGGAAGTAATGCGCGGCTACATGAAGCTATACGACGCCGACCCGGCCGGCTGGAGCTTTTTGACCGGACAGCCCGAGCAAGTGAAAAAGGTCCACGAGGCCTGGGGCGTGTGGACCAAGCCGGCAGCCAATGGCCAACTCGATCATCCCTCGCGCATCTTCCTGGTGGACAAGAAAGGCCGGATCCGCGAAATTTACCATCTCGATTTTCTCAAAGCGCCGTGGGTCGTGGAAGACATTGAGCTTCTGCTCAATGAAATGAACTAAATGCGGAGTGCCCTTTTGATTCGACAAATCAGCGTACAGGAATTGGCCGGCAAGCTGGCGGCCAATGAGCCAATCTGCCTTGTGGACGTGCGCCAACCTTGGGAACACGAAACGGCCAGACTGCCCAATAGCCTATTGGCGCCGCTCCCGGAACTGATTCACCATACGAACGAGATTCAGCCGACTCCCGGCGCTCTCGTCGTGGTCTACTGCCATCATGGCCTACGCAGCTTGCAAGGCGCGGCTCTTCTTCAGCATGCGGGATTCAAAAACGTGGCCTCGCTCGAAGGCGGAATCGATGCGTGGTCGCTGGAGATCGACCCAAAGGTGTCTCGGTATTAGAGAAAACCCTGTCGCTTGCGTTTCGCGCCCGCCGCGTATCCTCCGGGCGCGAAACGCAAGCATTACCCCTTCCCCTATCCATTAACCTGCCCCTTCCTAAAATCACTCTAAATCTTCCATCCCTAATCCTTCCCCGAAACTCTCATGCCGGACCTCACTCACTTCGACGACCTAGGCGCCAGTCGCATGGTTGACACCAGCGATAAGCCGGAGACCCTGCGACAGGCGCGGGCGAGCGGACTGGTGCGCATGGCAGCCGCGACGCTGGCTCTCATCCGCGACAAGGGCTTGGCCAAAGGCGACGTTCTCGAAGTCGCGCGCCTGGCCGGCATCATGGCCGCCAAGCGCACCGGCGAACTGATTCCCCTCTGCCATCCACTGCCGATCACCGCCGCCACTGTCGATTTCACATTTGAAAGCGAGAACCTTCTTCGCATTGAGGCGACCGTTCGCGTCTTCGGCCGCACGGGCGTTGAGATGGAAGCCCTGACCGCCGTCAGCGTGGCGGCTTTAACGGTTTATGACATGTGCAAGGCCGTCGATCGTGTTATGTCCATCGAGGGCGTGCGGTTGGAGGAGAAGAGCGGCGGGCGAAGTGGTACGTTCCTTCGGGCTGATTGACGGTCCGCGTCTGCCTTGCTAACATTCACCCAGGATTGAAAGTTCAGAAACCTTCCCGGCTTGCGGGATGGTGCTGATTCAGTGACCGCGAGGACGGCATGAACCCTGTATTGTCGGCTCCGCCAAAGAATGGCCAGGCGCCGCCGGATCTCTACTCACCGATTGCGTGGGATCTGGAGCAGGTGGAAGACGTGCTCGCTCGGACTCTGGAGAGCCGTTATTCTCGCGTCGCGGCCGTTGTCAATCACGTAAGCAATTATCGAGGCAAGCGCTTACGCCCGGCTCTTCTGCTGCTGGTCGCCAGAGCTTGCGGGCGACTGACCCACGAACATCATGTTCTCGGCGCGGTTGTGGAGATGATCCACACGGCTACCCTCGTTCACGACGATGTTCTCGATAGCGCCACGGTTCGCCGTCATGTGCCGACGGTAAACGCCAAATGGGACAATCAAACCAGTGTTTTGCTGGGCGATTATCTCTTCACTCACGCCTTTCATCTCTCGGCCACGCTGGGCGACGCACGGGCCTGCAAGATTATCGGCGAAGCTACCAATCGAGTCTGCGAAGGCGAACTTTGCCAGGGGCTGGAACAGGGAAACCTCGGGCTGGGCGAAGAAAATTATTTCGACATGATCGACGGCAAAACGGCCGAGCTGATCGCCTGCTGTTGCCGTCTGGGGGCGCTCTTCAGCGGAGCGAATGAAGGGGTCGTCGAAAGCCTGACAACCTATGGCCGGCAACTTGGCCTGGCCTTCCAAATCGCCGACGACCTCCTCGATCTGGAAGGCGACGAAAACGCGACCGGCAAATCGCTGGGCACGGACTTGGACCAATTAAAACTCACCCTGCCTCTCATTCACCTTTTGGACCAGTCGACCGAAGCCGGCAAACTGCGCCTGCGGCAGCTGATGGCCAGTTCGGGCAATCACAAACGCGAGAAGCTAATTCCGCACCTTGTGGAAAGCGGATCGCTGGATTACGCGCGCCGGCGAGCGGAGGATTGCGCGGGGCAAGCGTTGGCGGAACTTAATTGTTTGCCTCCCTCGCCGTGCCGATCCCTTCTGGAGGTGCTGACCCGCCGGGTCGTGGATAGAAATAGCTAAGCGTTTTGGGCCAAGCCCAAAATAGCCGCCGGCCGATTCACCGACGGAAGTGACTCTTCTTTTCGTTGATAGGTGAAGTATTTCTTGAGTTTTAGGAAATGCTTTTCCAGCAAATGCCAACTTAGCCAAGCTGCAATTAAAGAAATGGCCATGGCCAAGGCGGCATAAATAAAGAGCCCGAGAAATGTAGATCCCATCCAGACCGCCAAGGACTCGACGGGAAAGAGGCGGCGCAACGCTGGTCTCAGAAGGTAATGAAGCACATACAGGCCATAGCTGTATTTGCCTAGCGTTCTCAGGAGCCGGTTGCAGTACAACCTCTCACCCAAGGTGCCAACTCGGCAATTAACTGCGAAAACCAGGACTCCACCAAAGAAGACTGCGTAAAGCGAACTCGACAGCGCGCCGATGCCCCAGGCTGCCGATGGGATCTCATTTTTTGCAAAAGATAATATAAGAACGGAGACAACGGATAATGGCGCCAGGACGCGGGCCAATGGCAATAACCCGCGCATTCCACCGGGGCCGCGGCCTGCAAGAGCCAACCAACCGCCCAGGGCCAAAGCATCCATCCGGCATGGCGTCAGTACATAGGCCGACCACTTATGCCCGAAGCCGTAAAATCCTAATCGCAGTGCCAGCGCGGCAGTCATACAGCCAACGCACACCTTCATCAAGCTCTTGCGGCTGAAGGCGAAAACGACCGCCGGCCAAATCAGGTAGAAGTGCTCCTCCACCGCCAACGACCAGAAGTGGCCGAATTGCAGCCAATCCACATCGTAGACACTCGCTTTTTCCCAGGCCATAACGATGTTACTGCAATAAAGCCATAGCCCCATTTGGCAATCCGCTACTTTGAACCAGGCCGGGCTATTGGCAAGGGAAAGCAGAGGGGCAAGGCAAAAAATCCCCAGCAAGACGCCATAGTAAAGTGGAAATATCCGAAGTGTCCGCCGCAGGTAAAACGTCCGATAGTAACGGGAGCAGGCTTTGGTATCGAGGAGAATGCCTGAAATCAAAAAACCTGAAAGGACGAAGAAGAGATCGACGCCGCACCCGCCGGCGTCGGCCACTTTCAAGTACGCTCTTTCAAACCAGGAAAGGTCCATTTTCTTCAGCCCGGGAAGCGTTTCCGACGCCCCGAAATGCAGCAGCATGACCAGTAGAATCGCCAGACCCCGCAGCCCATCAAGGGCTGGGACGTGACCGCCGATTGGCGGGGCTTGTGGCAATGATTCACTTGGTTGCGGAAAACTGGGATTTGAAGGTGCGGGAATAGCGGTATGCATCCGTGCGATCCTTCCGCTTATTGATTATCGGTTGAGTAGCCTCGAAGCCATACTTCCTTGAGGGCTTCTGTCATAAGTCTGTCTTTTTTCCTTTAGCGAGGCAAGGCTAACCGGAGGGAACCAGCCTCCACTTCGGGAGATTAAAGAAGTCCTGCTTGGCGTTTCGCGCCCGCAAGGCGCCATGCGGGCGCGAAACGCCAAGCAGCGACCTTCTCGCCTTCCGCATGTCAATCAATCCCCAAAAATCGACGCAATTCCACGTCTTCAAGGCTGGATACGATCAGGTCCGCACTCGCCAGCCCCGCTCGCTGCACGCGTTCATGCGGCACCGCGATGCACTTCGCTCGTGCCGCTTTGGCGGCGCGGACGCCGTTGACGCTGTCTTCCAGGACGACCATGAATTCCGGTGAATGCCCCATCCGCTTGGCCGCCTTTTCATAGACCTCGGGATGCGGCTTTCCCAGATCAACATCTTCGCAAGTTAGCACGAAGCCAAAGCGCTCCAACAGGCCATGAGGCTCAAGTACGCGGTCAACGTATCTTCGGCTCGAAGAGGTGGCGATGGCAATGGGAGTCCCGTTCCGTTGCAGCTGGTCAAGCAAATCCACCACGCCCGCCATGAGGGGGATGCCGCCTTCGCCGATCGCCGCATAGAAATCCACGGAGCTTTCCGCGGCCAGTTCTTCAATGCTTTCGAGCAATTGATAGTGTTTTCGAAAAAAAGCGAATGCCTGCTTGGCGGGGGCGCCCATCATGGCATGCGCTACTTCCGGCGCCCACAAGAGGCCCCGTCGCCCAAGGAGCCGTTTGGCCGCCTCCTCGAAAACCGGCTCTGAATCAATCAGGACTCCGTCCAGATCGAAGACCACGGAGTGATAGAACCACGGGACCTGATCAGTCGAACGAGCGGAAATCGCGGTAGAAAAAGTCAAAACCAAATCTCGTCAACTGAGGGAGCATTAAGCAGTAAGGAAGAGGTTCTACTATCAGTCACTTTGGTGAGCACTCTCGGCGGGATAAACGTCCGGCAGGCGATTAGCTTGCACGGCAGGCTCCGGCTCGGCCTCGTGCTCGACTTCTTGAGGCGCCGGCTTGCTTTGCTGGAGCAGATTTGAAAGCTCATCGGCATTTAATTGCTGCGTAGGCTCATTGGGCAGCACGGGCTGATCGTCCGGCCCCAAGTGGATCCGGTATGTGAAGCCGGCAATGGCCAGGTTATCGTTGGGCAAAAGCGCCGCCCGGCGGATGCGCTGGCCGTTGACGCGTGTGCCGTTGGTGCTGCCCAGGTCACGGACCATCAAGAGACCATCCGTCCGGGCGATAATACAGTGGATTTTTGACACGCTTTTGTGTTGGATGCGCAGATCACAGCCTTCCTGACGACCAACGAGCGTCACATCCCTTTCAATGGCGATCGGAACGGTTCCATCAACCGGTATGAGTTCGGCGCGCATAAGGCCTCGAAAACGACACACTAGCCATCGCTTTTATCAGGAAGAGCCAGGCCAGCTCTTTACGAAGCATCGCTAATTGGGCCATGGCGCTCGCCGCGGCTGTCGTCCTTGGCAAACTTACTGACCTTTTGGTGAAGCGTATTGCGATTGATCCCCAGGCGTGCGGCCGCTTTGACTTGCACGTCCCCGTTTTCCTGCAAAACCTGCTCGATCAGTTCCCGTTCAACGCCGCCCACCAAACCATCGTAAAGCTTGCCGTCCTCGGCTAGCTGGCTCTGGATTGCCACGCGAACGAGTTGCTGAATCAGGCTTTTCACGTCGCCTGAGCGCGAACGGCCAGGCCGCCAGCGATCGCTGGGCCGATTGGGCGGGGCCAGCAAGTCGGGCGTGATGACATTGTCGCGGCACAGGACAACCGCGCGCTCGATATAGTTTTCCAGTTCGCGAACGTTGCCGGGCCAATCGTGAGCCAGCAACGCTTTATGAACCTCGGTTGTGAGATCCGGCGGATCCCGACGATTCTCATCGCTGTATTTTTCAAGAAAGAATCGTGCCAGGTCCGCGATGTCTTCGGGCCTCTCGCGCAGGGGCGGCAAATAGATTGGAACGACGTTGAGGCGGTAATAAAGATCTTCCCGGAAACGGCCCGATTCGATTTCATCCTCGAGGTACAAGTTCGTGGCGGCCACCACGCGTGTGTCAACGCGAATCGTGCGGCTTTCGCCGACGCGCTCAAACTCGTGCTCCTGCAAGACGCGCAAGAGTTTGCTTTGCAGCTTCATGCTGATGGTCGAAATCTCATCGAGGAAAATCGTGCCGCCGTGGGCCGCCTCGAACCGGCCTGTCTTGTTGTCAATCGCGCCCGTGAACGCTCCCTTGATGTGGCCAAAGAGTTCGCTTTCCAGCAGACTCTCGGCCAGGGCGCCGCAGTTAACGCGGACATAGGGTCCGTCGCCGCGCGGGCTCAGGCGATGAATCGAGCGGGCAATTAATTCCTTGCCGGTCCCCGTTTCGCCCACAATCAAGACGCTGGCACGCGACGGCGCAACCAGGCGCGTCAGACGATACACCTTGCGCATGGCAGGGCTATGGCCAACGATACCCGGCAACGGAGCGTCGAGCGGATCGGTCATATTCTGAGAAACATTGGGTTCCACCGGCCAGGAGTCCGTTACACACTTTGACTCAAACTGGCCCTCCTATCATTATAAGAAACCCGGGGGACAATGGGCGAACGAGGGAGAGGTGGTAATCCACATATGTAATTATAAGACGGCTTCCGACTTGGCCGGCAGCGTCTTGCCACGGCTGGAGAGGAGCGTCGCCAAGCGGTCGGCGGCCAGGCGGGGCTCATCAAGAATTACGCTGTCCATTTCTTTGAGCATCAGGCCGTTTAGATCGTCTCCGGTCCAACCTAATTCGACGAGCCGTTTGCCGATTTGTTGCAGACAGTGGTCGCGCAAGTGGGTCGTGTGCCGGGAAACATTCCCCTCATGGATGCCCAGAAGGCCGGCCACCTGGCGCTGGCTGAGACGATAACGCAAACGCAATCCGAGAAGCAGTAAATCACTGTCGCTCAGTTCCTCCAGCCAGTCCCGGGCCGCCTGGCGAAATTCCTCGTGCCAGCGTGCCTCGCTCTCCTGGGCCAGCGGGATTTCGGGAGCGTCCAGGTCGTCTTCCGGCAACGGCTTGATGCCGTTGTTTTGGCGTAAATCGGACAGGTGTTTGTTTTGAAAAACGCGAATGAGCCACGGCACGAGCGGGCGCTGGCCATCGAACCGGGCAAGAATCGGCGTAGCGCCATCGCGCTCGCCGGCCAGGAGGTAACCCCAGAATTCCTGGACGGCGTTCTCCTGGCGCTCTTGATCGCGCGGAAAGAGCCTTACTGCCCGAGCACGCAAGGCGTCCACAATCAGGCAGTCCGCCCGGCTGGCGCGTGCGGCGAACAAGCGCTCCCAGGCCCGCGGTTGCCCTTCCAAGCAGCCAATGCACAGAAACCAGTCCACCGCATAAAGGTTTACCAGGTATTGGGGCCAGGCATCCGGCGCCACCGGAGGCGCTTGCTTGGCCTGATACAGGTTGAAGCAGCGCTGCAAATGGTGCTCGAACGAGGCCGAGCTGAGCTTCAAAAAGGGCAATTGCATCCGGCAGAAATGGTACAGGAGCGCTCTATGAGCCGCATTGGGAATAGAGCCGTTGGCTTCTACGCGGGGCATACGAATCAATCTCCGCGACTCAGTCTTGCGGCACAAAGACACGCACTTCCACGCGCGCGGATGGCAATTTGGAATCGGGCTCCTCGCCGGGAATCGCGTCGGCGCCGATGCCCAGGGGCGTTACCTTGCGCGATGTCACCCAGGTCGCTTTCTGAACCTTTTGCTTCTTAAGATAATCGCTCACCGCTTCGCTTTGTTGTTGGGTGATGTTCTTCAATACGCTCGGCTCGGTGAGGCTCCTGGGATCGGCCATGGCAAGCACGACCATGTCCGCGTTGTCGTGGCGCAGTAGGCCATGCATATCGTCGATTTTGCCGTCCAATTGATTCTTTCCGGCGGCAGTTAATACCGCTCGGCCCGGCTCAAATAGATCGGCTTCGGCGAAAACAAAGTTGGTGCATTCACCCTTACGGCGCACAAGAAGCTTCTCGGGATCCTTGACATAGTTGCGCACGATCGGCATAAGTTTGCCGGCTTCACCGATCTGCTGAAACGAAGACATGGTGGAACGTGTCTGTTGGAGGGCCTTCATGACTTCGCTGCCCAGCACTCCCTGACCGTCGCGAACTGATTCCAAGGTCTTTGTTACTTGGGAGAGGACATCATTCAAATCAGGTGCGGGCATGGAAACCAGCAGGGCATCGTCGGCTACGGGCTCCGATAGGGCGGCTGTCGCCGAGGAATTACTCCTACCGGGAGTTATATCAACGACCTTGCCGCCGATCATCCCTTCACTGACTACCTGGACGGAGGCATCGGTCCGCACCAAAGGCCGCAAGTCATTGCGGAGCCGAAGACGCAAAATCACGTTGTCGCCGGGTTTTTCAGGAGGCAGCACAGCAACGACTTCTCCGGCATCGATGCCTTGAACGCGAACGCGGGTGCCGACTTCAACGCCGCGAACATCACGAAATCCGACCCGGACGTGGAATGAATCCTTGTTGGACAAGGTGCGCCCGCCGATGGCGAAAAGCGCATAGCCGCCGAGGCCGACGCCCAGGCACACGACAATGCCCAGCAGCAAGGCTTGTCCACGCGAGAGAGTGCGAGACATATCGCCACTCCTTGCCAACCGACCTTAATCGAAACAACGCCAATTCATTATAGCGTATGGCCATGCTACTGACTCTGCGTATATCCGCGTAATCTGCGTTTAATCAAACGCAGATTACGCGGATATACGCAGAGAGGACTGCGACGATGTACTTAACCAGCGTATTGATCGATGCGTTAGGACTTTTGTGAAACGATCAGGTTATCGAACTCTTGTTCTGTTAACACTTTGACGCCGAGCTGCCGCGCTTTTTCCAGCTTGCTGCCGGCCTTGTCGCCTGCGACTACGAAGTCCGTATTCTTGGATACGCTGCTTGTCACCTTGCCACCGTGTTGCTTGATCAAGTCCTCAATATCCTGGCGGCCATAGTTGACCAGCGTACCGGTCACCACAAACGTTTTGCCCGACAAGTCGCTTCCGCCCCCTGTCTTCGATTTGGTTCGAGATGCTTCGCTTAGCTTGACGCCTTGCTCGCGCAAGTCTTCGATGATCTTTCGCCCTGTTGCGCTATGAAAGAATTGGTAGATGCTTTCGGCGCGTTCCGGTCCGATGCCTTCGATCTGGGATAGGCGGTCGGCCGATGCCTCGATCAAGGCATCCACGTCGCCAAACTCGTTAGCAAGAAGTTCGGCCACCGATTCGCCGACCATGCGGATGCCCAGGCCTGCCAACACCCTCGATAACCCGCGCTCTTTGCTTGCTTGAATTTGTTTCAGAAGATTATCGGCCGATTTCTTGCCCATCCGGTCCAGGCTGAGCAACTGCTCCTGAATCAGGCGATAAAGGTCGGGGAGAGAGCGGACCAGTCCGCTGTCGACTAGCTGATCAACCAAGGCCGTGCCCAGTCCCTCGATGCGCATGGCATTGCGTTGAGCGAAGAAGAGCAGCCTTTCCTTCAGTTGAGCCGGACAGGAGAGGTTGGTGCAGCGATAGAAAGCGCTGCCGGCCTCGCGCTTGACTGGACTGCCACAGGCAGGGCATTTGCTGGGGAAGTGAAAGACCTTTTCCTGCCCCGTCCGGGCAGCCGCCTCCGACCGAACCACATACGGAATGATCTCTCCCGCTTTTTCAACGACGACCATGTCGCCGATGCGGATGTCCTTGCGGGCAATTTCATCGGCATTGTGCAAACTGGCTCGGCTCACCGTCGTGCCGGCCAGTTTCACCGGCTCCAGGTAGCCAACCGGCGTCAAGGTCCCGGTCTTACCAACCTGCACTTCGATGGAGAGGAGCTTGGTCAGAGCCTGTTCGGCGGCAAATTTGTACGCCACGGCCCAGCGCGGAAATTTGCTCGTATAGCCCAGTCGCTCGCGTTGATCGAAATCGTCCACCTTGATGACCATGCCGTCTGTCTCATAAGGCAGATCATGTCGCCTGGTTTCCCAGCTATTGCAATAATCGATAACCCCTTCGATCGAGTCAAAGGCTTTGATGTGGGGATTGACAGGTAAGCCGAACTTTTTCAAGAGATCGAGCAGTTGCAAATGCGTCCCCGGATCGACGCCGTCGATGACTCCGGACCCGTAAGTAAACAACCGAAGATGCCGCTCCGCGCAAAGTCGCGGGTCCAGGAGTTTCAGCGTTCCGGCCGTCGAATTGCGCGGATTGGCGAACGGTTCCAGTCCCTTATCCACCCGGTCGCGGTTGATGCGCGCCAGTTCAGCGCGCGTCATGTAGACTTCTCCGCGCACCTCGAACAGGGCAGGCGGATTGTCCGTCCTCAAGCGTAATTGCACCTCGGGAATCGATTTGAGGTTGTGGGTGACATCGTCGCCGCGCTCGCCGTCGCCACGCGTGGCCCCGACGGTGAAAAGGCCATTCTCGTAGGTAAGGGCAATGGCCACGCCGTCGATCTTCAGCTCCACAACGTAGTTGACCGTTTCGCCGGCAAGGACCCTGCGAACGCGCCGGTCGAACTCGCGCAATTCGTCCGGGTTGTAAGTATTATCGATGGATAGCATCGACACGCGATGAACAACCGTCTTGAAACCCTCGATCGGTTGGCCGCCGACACGCTGGGTAGGGCTGTCCGGGGTGACCAGCTCGGGATGGTCTTTTTCAATTTGCTTCAGCTCGTTGAGCAGCTTGTCGAATTCACGGTCGGAGATCTCGGGAGTGGCTTGGACGTAATAGAGATAATTGTGGTGATCGATAAGGCGGCGCAATTCCTCGGCGCGGCGAGCAGGCGTAGGCATGGCGATCCCCGGCAAGAGGTCAACGCGAGGGAATGTCGGTGTCCGATGGGGGGATTGTCCCGGTTTGAGGGTCTTTTCGCAAGCTCCGTAGCCGATCCAGGCCCATGCTGAGGAAGCTAAAGAGGATCACGGCCCCGACCTCGGCCAGAAGCCAAATCCAACCTTCTTTGCGGAGCGCATTCCGAAATGGCGACGGCGGCGGAGCCTGTCCGGCCTGAGCAGCCTTTTCTTCCAGGACCGGAACCACGGCATAAGCCAGGGCGGTGATTACGAAGAGCAGGCTGACCAGCAGCAGAAGTAAGTAAAACGGATTACGAGGTTCGGATTGGGACATAAAAGGTGTTTGGATTGGCTATTCATGCAATGGAATTGGACTGGTCCTTCAAATCTGTGTTTTCAGAGGAAGTTGCCGGAGGCCCAAACAACCAAGAAAAGAAATCTATCAACATTGCGATACAGCCGAACGTTGCTCCAACAGCAGCGCCAATCATACCGCTTTCCAAATCTCCCTTTCGACCGCTAAAAAGGGAGATAACTACCATGCCACCGCAAAGAACCAGGACCGGTAGCAACCAACGCCGAGAGCGTCGGGCAGTTTAAGGCGGCTGGGTATCCATTTCAATCCTTCAGGCGACCAAGCACAGTTGCCACATTTCCCAACGTTGCATGGCCAAAGCCGGAAAAAACTGGAGAGAGCTTATCCTCCCGACACCCAGACCGAATCCACAGGTTGCCAACCGACTAGCTCCTCCGGCTTAAACCAAAGTGCAATTTCGGCAGCCGCGTTTTCCGGGCTGTCGCTGCCGTGGACGAGATTATTTTGGATGCTGATCGCGAAGTCGCCGCGAATGGTTGCCGGTGGGGCTTTCACGCCGTCGGTCGGACCCATCAGGGTACGGGCGACAGCCACCGCCTCGCGTCCTTCCCAAACCATGGCCACGGTCGGCCCGGCCGTCAGGAATTTTATGAGGGAATCGTAAAACGGCTTGCCCTTATGAATGGCGTAATGCTTCTCGGCCAATTCGCGGCTGGCCTGCACGAGCTTGAGGCCGGCCAGGCGCAGGCCCTTTTGTTCGAAGCGGCCAATAACGGAGCCCACCAGATGGCGGTGGACGCAATCGGGTTTGAGGAGAATCAAGGTCTTCTGCATAGATTTGTTGCTTTGGGGGAACGTTTAGAGCCTAGGCCGACTCCGCTTGCGCGGGACCCGGCATGTCATCATCTAGTGCCCATCCTCAAGACTTTGGTAACTTATTTCCTCTCTCCTCCGGACTTGCGGGAGAGAGGCTCCATCAGCCCTTGTCAAAATCGGGAGGAACACCCCCCATCTTATTAAGGAACAGGAGAAAAGGGCAGCAATCCAAGCTCTTAAAGGCCGTTTTTTGTAGGTTGCGTGAGCCGGAAGATATAGACGCTTCCATTGGCTCCCGCGACGGCGACATGACGGTTATCGGCGGCGACTGTAAGCCCGATTGCCGCGCCTGGCAGAAGCCAGGTATGAACCGCTTTGCCCAGGGCAAGATCCCAGACGATGACTCGGCCATCAGGGCCGGTCGTAATGATGTTTTTGTTATCCAGCGTAAGGCGAAGAAAGCGAGCGGCCGTGGTGTGCTCTGGTTTCAAAAAGCCGCGTGGCTGCATACCAGGAACATTCCAGCTTCGGACTGTTCCATCCTCACTGGCGGAAACTAACATCTGGCCATCTTCCGTAAAAGCCAGGCCGGTTAGAGAACCGGTATGGCCATCAAGTGTGCCGAGCCGTGTCGGATGATCGCTAATACTCCAAAGCCTGATCGACTTGTCGCAGCCGCCCGAGGCGAGCGTCTTGCCGTCGGGGGAAAAAGCCAGGGCTTGAACGCCGTCCGTGTGCGCTTTGAAGAGACTCCGCTCTTTTCCGGCGCTGACGTCCCAAAGCACAACGTTGCCATCCGCGCCTCCTGAAGCCAGGAGGTTGCCGTTTGGTGAGAAATCGAGGCTGAGCACGGGCCCATTATGTTTTTTTGCCGGCAACATCAGGTCTGACCCGGTGCCCAGGTCGCAGAGCCGAACCAGCATGTCATCCCCGCCTAAGGCAATCGTTTGGCCGTCCGGGGCGATAGCCAGGACGCGCGGAGGCCGCGTTTGGCCTTGCAACAAACGCCTCGTTTGGGCGGTTGCGGTGTCCCAGCTCTTTCCGGACAAATCAAGAGTGCCGGCCAAAAGGGATTGGCAATCCGGGGTGAATTGCAGGAAAGCGCCGCTGCTCCACCGCTCTGTCGGACCGGCAATCGCCTTGCCCGTCGCGGCTTCCCAGACCCTCACATCTCCTTGATCGTCGGAGGTGGCATAGGCTTTTCCGTCATAGGACATGTTGAAGGCCAGGATGCGTCCACGCCTTGCCATGGGAATAGGCGGCCGAGGTTGGTTTGTCGCAAGGTCGTAATACGAAGGCAGGATCGCGTCGCCGCTAAGCGACACGAGACCCTTGCCGTCGGATAAGAAGGCAACGGGGCCCAGTCCAGCAAAGGAGTGTTTCTCTTTGTTGCCGATCAAGTCCCATACTTTGATAGTGCCTCCTTCCAGACTCAGTGCCAAGGAGGCGCCATCGGGAGCAAAACCGATCGACTGAGCTTTTGTCAAAGATTCCGGCAATGAGAACAACGGCTTTCCGGAGCTGGTCTCCCAAAGGCTAACGCCATCGAGCGGACCACAAATGGCGAATTTGCTGTCGTCGAAGGAGAAAGCAATCGAATAAATCGGTCCCTTCCGGGGCGGCAGCCCCAGGCGCGGCTTGCCAGAATCGCCCTCCCATAACTTAACGGTACGGTCATCGCTTCCGGTCGCCAACGTCTTGCCGTCGCGTGTAAAGGCTAGTGTCGCTACCCGACCAGCATGGGCTTGAAACCGCGTTCGCTCCTTGAGCGTTTTGACGTCCCAGAGAATAAGGAGGCCGTCCGAGCTAGCCGAGGCCAGCGTCAGACCGTCGCTGGAGAATCCCAGAGCCGAGACGGGCTGAGCGTGACCCGTTAATAAGGCTTGAATAGCGCCGGAAGGCGATTGGCGTAAGCTAACCATGGCGCCGGGGCCGCTGCTGGCGACTAAATTGACTGACGGATTAATTGCTACAGCTTGGACCGTTCCCCAATGCCGCCAGCCCTGTTCTCCCAAGACAGCGACAAGTTCCGGAGGTTGCCAAGGCAATCGCTCAGCCGGAGGGATTCCTAGGTTTGTCAGGCGATCCAGAGGAGAAGGGAGTAGCGAAAGGTACTCAATCGCCAGCCGGGATTGCGCGGTGCCCGGATAGCGCGAACGAAAATCTAGCAGAGCCCTTCGCTTGGCATCTGAGGCAATGAAAGCATTCTGCAATTGGCCGGTCAATTCGTTGAATGCGGCTTCCGCCAACTCGGCTCGCGAGGGCGGCTCCTTTGATGGACTACCAGGCGTCGTGATCAAAAACGAGCGGACGAGCAAAACCACGAGCGCCGCGACCAGCCCCAGCAAGACCCCGCCGGCAATCACGCAGAACCACACCAACCGGCGTTTTTCATCGCGTCGTTGCAGATGTCGAGATGACGGCGCCTCTTGTTTTGGCGGATCCCAAGAACTGGAATCGCAACGAGTATCCGCCGACGAAGCCGGCACCCGCCGATCGCCCAGGGCGACCGTTTCGTCGGTATCCGTGAGAGAAGCTCGCACAGACCCTAATTGTCCCACGCCTTCCAAGCTCTCGATCTCGCGGACAACCTCCAGAGGCGTCTGAAAGCGGTCCTCCGATTTCTTTGCCATGAGCCTTTCAATCAAGCTCACCAACTTGTCGGGCGTCTCAGGCCGCAAGTCTCGAATCGGGGTCGGGTCCTCCAACCAATGCTTGATCAGCTTTTCCACGGGAGCATCGCCTGGAAAAGGCACCTGGCCCGTCAGCAAATAATAGAATGTGCAGCCCAGGCTGTAGAGATCGGACCGGATGTCCGCATTTCTTGAATCCCGAGCCTGCTCCGGAGCAATGAAATCAGGGGTGCCCAAGATGGTTTGAATCTGCGTAAGGCTCGCCGGGTCCTTCGCGGATTCGGGCATGGTCTCAAACCTTACGAGACCCATATCCGAAATCTTTACCAGGTCTTTGCGCAGCAGATGCTCGCTTCCGGGCCGCCCATCGGTTTGTCGGTTCGAGGCGTTTTTATCAGCAGTCAGCAATAAGTTTGAAGGTTTAATATCGCGATGAACGAGGCCGGATTCGTAGGCATGCTGCAAGCCCAGCGCGGCCTGGCGAATTAGCTCGCAGGCTTGACTGATGGGCAGAGGTCCTGAATTCTTGACGAGCTGGCCCAAATCGACTCCCGGCACATACTCCATTGCGAAATAATGCGAGCCATCGACGGCGCCGGCATCATAGGCCAGAACGATATTGGGATGAGCGAGTTGGGCAGCGCCCTGCACTTCCCGAAAGAATCGGCTCACGGCATCCGGGCTCGAAAGGTGGTCTTTGCGGATTATCTTGAGGGCCACCAGGCGATTGAGCATACGATGACGGGCCTTATAAACTTTGCCCATGCCGCCTTCGCCCAGGCGATCGAGCACCTGGTACGGGCCAACAACCAGCTTATAACCTTTGTCGTGGAGAAGTTTGTTGAGTTGATATGAAGTCAACCAGCCACGTTGCAAAAGTTCCTGAGCCAAGACGAGGACCTTGCCGAAGCGCGGCACCAATGTCCGCGTCAACTTATGCAAATGGGCCGGTTCGAGAAGTTCCAGCTCTTCGATTAAACTGGCCAGTTTGACAGGCGAATCGATAGCCATGCCGAAGCCGCAAAGCCTAGAAAGTCGGTTCGACGAGAACAACGGGCCTCATAGCCGGTTCCCATCGCCGGATTGAGTGTAACTAGAATGAATCGAATAGATCAGTAGATCTTACTTTGACTATGCCGGAATTGCTAGCGCCTAATTGCAACGATTTTGCGTTTTTTTCCGGCCCGGTTTTTAGGTAGGAAAAACGCTGATTTGGCTCATCAAGAAGCCAAACGGCTCAAACGTGGTTGGGGCGCCAATGATGGAATAGGAATTGTCCTGTGCCGGCCAACTCTGAAGTTGGCACTGTATCAACCGCCCAAATCAACCGCAAGCGCTTGGGTCTGTACGCCAATCTTGGCCGCGCGGCTATTAATGTGCCACTGTCCAAACATTTCGCGAAATTGGCAAAGCACATCCGGTGGCGATCGGAACCCCGAGCCTACTGGGGTTGAGGAAGAGGCTTCGGCGCGGGTGCTTGTTCCGGACCAGGAGGAGCCGGCGCCTGTCCTTGCACGGCGCCGGCCATCCGCGGTGCTTCGCCGCAACCTTCTCTCTGGAAGCGCAGCTCCCAGCCGCCGCCGAGGGATCGGTAGACGTTGATCAGGTTGAGGGCGATGTTGCCCTGGGCCACGGCCAGGTTATCCTGCTGTTGCACCTGGGTGTTTTCCAAAGTGAACAGTCGGTTCACGTCGGCCTTGAGGTCGGTGAAAAGCTTCTCCTGGACCTTGGTGGCAGCCACGGCAGCCTTCTCACTCCGGGCCAGATTTTCGACCTGTTCCCGAGACCGCAAAAAGCCGCGGAGAGCCGTCTGGACTTGCTGGGCCGCTGTCAGGACGTCGTTCTGATAGGTGTCGATCAGCTCCTGCGTTCTGGCCTGCTGGAGGTGCACGTTGTTCACTATGCGGCCGTAGTTCAAGATGTTCCACCTGAAGTTCGGCGTGATGGTACCGAAAAAGCTCCGCGACTCGAACAGCTTTGCAAGGTCCGGCGCTTCGTAACCGATCGTGCCATTGATAAAGATGGTCGGGTAGAGGTCCGCTTCGGCAACACCGATCTGAGCGCTCTGGGCCGCCACCTGGCGCTCGGCACTTCGGATATCCGGGCGCCGGCGCAGCAGGTCGGCCGGAATACCCGCGGCGACCCAGGCCGGCATGTTCGGCATCGGCTCGCTTCCCAGCTCCGGGGCCGGTCCCAACTCCGGGTCCAGATCGCGCGGTGGAATGCCCAGCAAGGTACAGAGTGTGTCGTTGGCCTGCCCGAGTGCGATCTGCAGGAACGGGATGGTGGAGCGGGTCTGTTCCAGGAGCGTTCGCAGCTGTTCCACATCGACGCTGGTCGCGGTGCCGACTTTGAATTGCTGCTCGACGAGAGACACGAGCCTCGCTTGAATCCGGATGTTGTCGCGCGCGATCTTGATGCGCTGCTGGGCAACCCGGTACTGCACGTAATTCGTGGCTACGTCGGCAAGCAGGGTCACCAGCGCGTTGTCGAAGTTCTCGACCGAAGAATCTAAGGTAGCGTTGCTGGACTCGATCGTCCGGCGGAGCCGGCCCCAGAAATCGAGTTCCCAACTCAGGTTGAAGCCGGCTGTCCAGTCGGAATAGAAGTTGCCGAAGGGACTTCCGGGCGGAATCGAGATCGAGGAGGGCAACGCGCCTGCAATCGCCGAGGGGTTATTGAACGCATTGTGGCTGAGGTTGACGCGGCTATATTGCCCGGTCGCTTGCTGGGTCTGGGGGAAGATATTGCCCGCGGCGATTGCCTGCTGTGCCCGGGCCTGCAAGACGCGCATGCCCACGATGCGGAGCGTCAAGTTTTCATCGTAGGCCGTGTCGATTAGGGCGTTGAGTTTCGGGTCGTTAAAAACGCCCCACCAGTCTTGCAGGTAGCGGCTCTGGACGTTGGGATCCTTGGCCTCGATCCATTGCTCGGCCACCGGCGCCGGTGGCCTAGAATAGTTGGGCCCGACCTTGAAGCCGTTGCGGATGTAATCCAGCGGGCCGGTCGTGACGCACCCGCTGTTGAGCAAGACCGCGCCGGCGACGCTGGCCCATTGGAGCCATCGCAGCAGGCCCGGTAGAGGAATTCGGTGAGCATCATGCCTGCAGGGTAGTCGCCAATTCATACTTCATTTCCGTCGTGTATGTGCGTTCACTGCTTCAGGCACGAAAACGTCATCTTCGGCAAATCAAAAACAATTTGCCCAGACGGAAATATCGGCCGAGCTCGCAGGGCCAATTGAGGAAAACCCTGAGAACGGGTACAGGTCGGGGGCCGCCGGACTGTCCAGTTCCCCCATCCTATCGGGCCTACTCCCCCCCGACGCTCTCGCCTTTCTCGGCCACCGAGCGCTTCATGAGCGGCACCAGAATGACGAGCGCCACGCCCAAAGCCGCGCACACCCAGAAGACGTCGAAGTAGGCGAGCGAGGCAGCCTGCTGCTGGCGGAGGTTGTCGAGGGCTTGGACGGTCATCTGCTGCGACCGGGCCGCGTCGCCCGTGTGCTGCTGGAAGAACGCTTGACCTCGCTCCAGGAAAGAATGAACGAGTGGGTTCAACGGGGTCAGGGTGTCGTCCACACGGGACAGGTGAAACTGCTCGCGCCGCTCCTCGATGGTCTGGGCCACCGACGTGCCGACACTGCCCCCCTCGTTGCGGAGCAGGGCGAACAGGCCGACCGCCGCCCCGCGCAAATGTCGGGGGGTGTATTTGAAGGCCGCCACGTTGAGCGGGGCGAAGATCATCGACAGTCCGCAGACAGTCACCACGCGCGGCCAGACCACCTGCCACGGGCTGATGTATAGGTTCATAATCGCCATCCAGTAGCACCCGGCAGCCATGACGACCAGGCCGGGGGCGATCAGCCAGCGGACGTCGGTGCCCCGACCGATGAGCCGGCCGACAACCAGGAGCATCATGATTGAGAAAATGCCGGCAGGCGACTGCACCAGGCCCGAGACGTAGGCGTCATAGCCAAATAGCGACTGGAGCAGGCCCGGCAGGGAGGTGCTGACGCCGTAGAGCACACCAAAGGCACAGAAAATGATGAGGCAGGAGGCCGCCAGGTTGCGCTCGCCCAGTACCCGGAAGTTGACTAGCGGATTGCTGATCCGCATCTCACGGAGGATCAGGAAGGCCAGCCCCAAGACGAACAGGATGACCAGAGTCTGCACCCGCCAGAACGGGTCGTTGTACCAGTCCCACTCCTGCCCCTTGCTGAGCATGATTTCCCATGAGGACATGACCAGCGCCAGCAGCCCCAGGCCGATGTAGTCGAAGTTTAGAGGCCGGCGAAGCAACTCCGCCCGCTCCTTCTTCAGGTAGGCCGGATCAGCGACGACGAAGTAGCACACCACCAGGGCCAGGGCGCCCACCGGGATGTTGATGTAGAAGATCCAGCGCCAGTTATACTGGACCGTGAGATAGCCGCCCAGCGTCGGGCCGACGACCGGCGCGAGCAGAGCCGCGATGCCGAACATCGTTTGGGCTGCCCCCTGCTTCTCGGGCGGGAAGCTGTCGAGCAGCACGCCCTGGCTGGAGGGCTGTAGTCCGCCGCCGGCCAGGCCCTGGATCACCCGGAACAGGATGATCTGCCCCAGGCTGGTAGCCATGCCGCACAGTCCCGAGGCGATGGTGAAGACAGCAATCGACAGCAGAAAATAGTTGCGGCGGCCCATGCGGGCCGAGATCCAGCCGGAGATCGGCAGGATGGTGGCGTTGGCGGCCAGGTAACTGGTCAGGACCCACTCGGCGTCGATGACGGCTGCCGACAACCCGCCGGCAATGTACCGCAAGGCGACGTTGGCGATCGTCGTGTCCAGCACTTCCATGAAGGTGGGGATGATCACGGCGACGGCGACGATCCAGGGGTTGATCGCCGGGCGGCTGATTGCTGGAGCAGGAAGTGCCACGCTACTCATGTTGCATACCCCGCGGCGAGCCGGGAGCGTCAGCGACCGGAGGATTCCGCGATCACGGTCTAGGATTCGTAGGCAGTTGCGGCAGTGGGTAAGCCGGTTGCAAGACGTCCCCTGCGTGCGGCCCCGTGGGCGGCTCCTTGTAGTAAACGTAGGGCGTGACCGACAGGCCGACAAACAAGGGGGGGTCTTTCTCCGGGTCGTAGTTCGTCAGTTCGACGCGGACCGGCAGCCGCTGGACGATCTTCACGAAGTTGCCGGTGGCGTTCTGCGGCGGCAGCAGGGCGAGGGTCTGGCCGGTGCCCATCGTGAAGCCGGAGATGCGGCCCTCGAACTCCCGCCGGCTGCCATACATGTCCACCTCAATGCGGACGCGCTGGCCGATGCGCAGGTCGGCCAGCTGGGTCTCCTTGAAGTTGGCGTCGATCCAGAGGTCGGGAGGCCTTAGTGCGCGGACAGCCAACAGGCTTTGCCCCACCTGGACGTTGTTGCCGGGGTTGACGTTGCGGCTGGTCACCACGCCGTCGAAGTCGCTGACGACGTCGGTGTAGCGGAGGTTCAGCAGGGCCTGATCCAGGTCGCTGCTCGCCTGGAGCAGCTTGGCTTCAGCCTGCTTGATGGCGGGCGCCTGGGTGATGAGGTGGGCGTAGATGCGATCCACATCGCCCTCCGGGTCCTGCTTTTTGAAAGCCTCGATGGTCTCGTTCGGGGTCGCATTCAACGAGATCGGGGCGTCCTCGGGCGGGTAACCGAGTTGGGCCGCGCTCTGGATCAGCACCCCCAGCGCCTCGCGGACCAAGGAGAAGTTCTGGTCGAGGCCGGGCGGCACGTCCGTGAGTTCCTGGCCCTTGGGTGGCTCGGCGGGGAGGCCGAGGTTGGCCCGAATCGCGTAGACCTGCTGGAGGGCCTGATCCACGGCTGCCTGATCGATCTTGACTGTCTGCTGGCGTTGGTTGAGTTCTTCCTTGCTGATGCCGCCGCCGGGCGCCAGGTCCTCGCCGCGTTTGAGGTTGGCTTTTGCCAGGTCCAAGGTCGCCTTCCTACTGTTGAGCGTCGCGACAGCGGCCCGGAGGTTGGCGACCTGGTTATTAACGTCCTCGATGGCATGCTCAAGCCTGAAGCGGTTGGCCCTGATCTGGGCCGCAAAGCCTCGCACCTGGGCCTTGGTGGCCACCAGGTCCGCATCGGCCGCCGTCACGGCGGCTTTCTTGATTTTCACTTGAACCTGGTAGGGTTCCTTGTCGAGCCGGACGAGCAAGTCCCCCTTCTTCACGCGGTAATTGTCATCCACCAGGACCGTGGTCACCTGGCCCGCGACCCGCGGGGCCAGGAAGGTCACGTGGCTGTTGACGTAAGCGTCGTCGGTGGAAACCGTGTTGAGCGCGGTCACCACCCATGGAACCAGGAAGTAGGCTCCCACCGCCAGGCCGACAACTACCCCCCCCAGCAGCAGCCATTTGCGCCGGGAGTGCGCCGGCGGAGGGGCCGCGGGGGACGCCGGCCGGGCGGCGTCCGGTTGGCCCGGATGAGCAGCTTCAGCCGGCGCCGTCCCGGGCGGGGACGGCCTTGCTTCTGTTGAAGTCTCAGGACGCGGATCATTCGGGCTTGCCATGCCGATACTCCCCCTTTTCGCCCGCAAGGCGTGGACAGCAAGAAGTGCGCCAGGAATAAGTTTACGAGAAACCAGAGGCCCGGTGCAGAGCGCGGGTCTCCAAGGCTGCCAGTGCGAATGGTAAATATCTAGCCACCCGGATAGGGCGGTTACCACACCAACGGCGTCCCGCACGCCTAGGTTGGGCAGTCTCGCCCGAAAGGCCCCTCCGATTTGGTTCTCTCCATTTCGCCTGACCCCCTGTGGAAAGAAATGGAAAGCAGCTTGGAAAGAAATGGAAAGCATTCGGAACCGACCCTCTGACCCTGTGGATCAATTGGCGCTGATCCAGAGGGTCGGAACCTGACCCTCAGGGTCAAAGTGGTGGTCCAGAGGGTCCAGCTGCAAAAGCACGAGTCCTTCTGACATCCAAAGAGCGCAACTGCGCTTACCGCCAAACCTGCCCTGGAGACCCGTTTTGTTGGTCCAGAGGGTCATCACCTGATCCACAGGGTCAAAACCTGGTCCACAAGGTCCCGCTTCCGCAACGGTGCTTTCGAACCACGCTCATTCCACGGTATACTCGGGAAGTCAGAGTCGCCGTGAGCTCTTTCCGACTCACCCCCGGACACCTCGGTAAGGGTCTCCGACCCCGCCCGCCCCTCTCCATCTGACCGGAGGTTTCCCTTACGCGCTACGGGCCTACAAGACTTGCTCCAGAGGGATCGGCAGGGTCAAAGACCCGCGCCGAGCGCGGGCCGCCGCAGTTCTCCCTTCCGCTACTGGCTCCCCAACAAACTCGAACTATGGCTCGCCGACCCGCTTATGATCGTTCATTACCCGGAACTCTATCAAGAAATGCGCAATGCCGAGCGGATCGCCAAGAAAGAAAAGGAGGCCAAAGAGAATCCGAATCAGGCCGAGGAGGGCGCTATACCTAACGCGGATACTCCGCTCGAAGACTCATTCGGCCTGCTGGCATTGCACGGTTCACGCGCTAAGGAATAAGGGTAGAGGTCACTTAACCCAAGGTTGTGGGAATAAGGGTAGAGGCCACCTAACCCAATGTTGTGTATGAGATAGTGTCGGCCCTACTAAATTCAGGTCGAATTAAAACAACGGGCAGAGACCGTCGCGATTGATGCTGCTTACGTTTTGTCCATGATGATCTTGAGCCCGTGAAAGTAATAGGCCCATATCTGCTCGGTCATTTCCTTTTCCTTTTCACTGACGTTATTATCTGAACTTAATTCAATGGTTGTTCCTTCGGCGTTCTCTTTCAGAGTAACCGATACGGTTTGGTAATTTTCCGGCGCATCCGGTTTGCCGGAGGCCGGCGAGTAATGCGTGTACTTCAGACTTTTGTGGGGAGTGATCTCCAGTATCTCCCCCTTGTCCTCAAACTTTCTGCCGTTAAAGTCTTTTTTCCATATTATGCTGCTGCCTTTCTGCCAGTCAGATACCTGCTGTGAGCCCAGCATATATTTCTCGACGATCTCCGGATTGACCAAAGCCCTCCACGCTTCGTCAACCGTGTTATTTATCTGTATCCTCGTCTTAGCGATCAGATTTGTGGTTTTCATGTCCTTAGCGGAGACCGCCGCTCCCGAAGACGATCTCTCCAGTGAGCCACCGGGCTTCGTCGGATGCGAGAAAGGCAGCGATCAACCCGATGTCTTCCGGCATGCCGGTTCGACCCAAAGGAGTCAGCGCTTTGGTCGCGTTTGCGACTTGCTCGTAAGTCTCCATGGCACGCGCACCCTCGGTGTCGATTACGCCAGGATTGATGGAGTTCACGCGGATGTTCCGCGGTCCGAGTTCCTTCGCGAGCACACGCGTAATTCCGTCCACCGCACTCTTCGTTGCTGCGTAGATCGATGATGCGGGAGGAGTTAGAGTGCTTGCTACCGAGCCGATGTTGATGATGCAACCGCCCTTTTCGCCAAATTGGTTTGCCGCACGTTTGCAGGTAAGAAGAAGTCCGAGTACATTCGTGTCGAACTGGCGGTGAAACTCCTTTTCGTTTACGTCTTGCAACGGTAGGTAGGCAAAGACGCCGGCATTGTTAACGAGTACACCCACATTGCCGAGCTGCTTCTCGGTCTCGCTGAAGAACCGATCAATCTCTTCGGACGAGGTCACGCTTCCTTGCACAGCAATGGCCTTTCCGCCGGCCGCTTTTATCCTTTCAACGACACGATCCGCGCCCTTTTCGATCAGAGGCGTAGTTCACTGCAACGTCGGCCCCTTCCTTCGCCAGCGACAACGCGATGCCTGCCCCGATTCCTTTCGATGCTCCTGTTACCAATGCGATCTTTCCATCAAGCTTTCTCATTTATCAATCTCCTCGGTTTGGCGTTGGCTTCCTTCACTTTTGATTTGTCTTGGTTTCTGCTGAACATTCTTTCCCGGCGCCGCATCAGCCGACGACACGGGTCGGATAGTCGATCTGGTCGAAACGTCCCCCGGTCATCACCTCGCGCTGCCCGGACGAGCTATTCAGCTCGTGCGGATAGCCGAGCGCGATCGCCGTCGCCGCATCGAGCCGTCGGATCTGGTCATCGCTCAGCGTGACCGAGACGGCGGCGAGGTGTTCCTCAAGTTGCTCCCGTGTGCGGGTTCCGACGATCGGCAGCACCCCTTTGGCCTTGACCCAGGCGACGGCGACCTGGCCGGGCTTCGCGCCAACCTCTTGCGCTACCGCACTGACGGCGTCGATCGCCGTTTCGGTGTTAGGGTCATCGGCATGCAGTACACTGGCTTTCAAGTCGGTCGCGCGCCCCCGTTCGCCCTTTCGGTATTTGCCGGTAAGAATACCTGCGGCCATCGGCGAATAGCCCATCACGCCGAGCCCGAATCCATCGGCCATGGGCAGTAGCTCGCGTTCCGGTTTGCGCTGCAGGAGGTTGTATTCAATCTGAATGGCGGAGACGGCCGTCCAGCCTCTGAGGTCAGCCGTGTTGGCGGCGGTCGCAATCCGCCAAGCCGGGAAATTGGAGAGTCCTCCATAAACGATCTTGCCGGCGCGGACAAGATCGTCGAGACCGCGGGCGATCTCCTCCATCGGCGTGACGAAGTCATCCATGTGCACGAAGTAGAGATCGATTCGATCGGTCTTTAGCCGTTTGAGACTTGCCTCGACCGACTGGACCATGTTCTTCCGGTTGTTGCCCAGGCGAGTGAGGGCAGGCTTGGCGGAGGCGCCGCGCGTGAACTTTGTGGCGATAACGAAGTCGTCGCGGTTCGCCGCGATGGCCTCGCCTACCAGTGTCTCGGAAACGCCGTGCTGATAATTGTCGGCTATATCGAGAAAATTGCCGCCTGCGTCGGTGAATCCGGCGATGATGCCGCTGACTTCTTCAGGGGTCGCACCATAGCCCCAAGCCTGACCGAACATCCCTGTGCCGAGGGCGAGCTCAGATACTTTCAATCCGGTTCTTTCGCTAAAGATTTTGTATCTCATAAAAACTTCCTTTGGTCTGCGTTGATGGCTTCTCCAACCGATTGAGCGACTTCATCAGGCGTCTCAAAGTGTTGCTGGACTTCGGTGTTATCGGGTAAAAACGGTTTTTCCACTTGCTCGGCCCTCAACCATGACATGAAATCCCTCTTTGGCCTTCTCCATTGGCAAGACCTGCCCGATTGCGGGCTTAATGCCGGTGCTGATCACGAACTGGATCAGATTATTCATATCCTCTCGGGTGCCCATGACGGTGCCGGCCACGGTGATCTGTTCAACGAAGAGTCGCATAAGATTGGCACTAGGATCGCCGCCGGTGGTCACTCCCATAGTGACAACCGTTCCGCCTCGGCCGACTGATTCCAGTGTGTGCGGCCATGTCGCTTGACCGACGTTGTCCATCACCGCCTCGACGCGGCGGGGTAACTTCTCACCGCTGGCAAAGGTCCGGTGTGCTCCCAGCCGTTCGGCCAGTTCGCGGCCTTCACGTGTGCGACTCGTCGCCCAAACCTCAATGCCAGCGGCGCGGCCTAACTGGATTAGCGCCGTGGCAACGCCACCGGACCCGCCTTGAACCAGCATCGTTTGGCCGGGTTTGAGACCGGATTTGGTAAACAACATTCGGTAAGCAGTCAGCCAGGCCGTGCCCAGGACCGAGGCATCGAGGGCCGAGATCCCCGCTGGGCGGGGAATCGCGTTGCGGTGGGGGACGGCGACGTAATCGGCGAACGTGCCCGGCACACGCTCGCTGAAGATATTCCAGTCGGGATCGAGCGTTTCATCTCCCCGCCAATCCGGCGCTCCCATAAGGGGATAGATGACAACCTCCGAGCCATCGTCCAGTGTGCAGGCGCCGTCATTTCCCAGAATCATCGGAAACACAAGAGGGGCTGCCTGGGCGGTAACCCCCATCAAGGTGAAGATGTCGTGCCGGTTCAGGCTGGCGTGACTGATCTTCACGCGCAGCCACCCTTCGGGCACATGCGGTTCGGGCCGCTCGCCGATCTTCAGCGCTGCAAGTGGATCGTTGGGGGCAGCGTGCGTAGCGTAAACTGCGAACATTTGTCTTGCCGTCCTTCCGCCGGAACCGTCACTTATGGGATGATTTCCAACGACGCGATCTTGTCGCCGTCGAGTTGAAAGAAGAACCGCAGATTCACGGGGCTCCCTGGAAAGTTGCCGGTGAGTCGGCTGGTGACGACAGTCATGCCGTCCTTTCGTTCGCTCGCGAAAGGCTCGCTCGTGAACTGGTACTTCGTCGAGGCATCCGCCTTCCACTTCTTGATTGCGGCACGGCCGTTGTAGGTGTGCCCCTCGTCCTTCACTACGGCGTTTGCAGTGAAACACTGAGAAATGGCGTCGCTGTCACCGTTATCTGCGGTGAAGTAGGCGGCGATGGGCTCTGGTAGGTCGAGAGTCACGGATCCTCCCTCCAGGAAAAAACGTTGTAGATCACGAATCCGCTGAGAAAGCATTCGGAGGCCTCGCTCCGTCTATCTCATGGACCCATTCGGAGACCGACCGTGACAACTCTTCGCCAAGATTCTTCAGTTCAGATGCAGCGGCCCGCGCACATCCTCGCTCTCGAGCATGCGTCGAAGCCAACTGACCTGGTCCGAGGGCTGGAGAAACGGGTGATCATGGTAGATGGCCACGTGCTGTCGCTCAACGATATCCTCGATGTCGCGGACCGTTTCGGGCGCGACATCCCGGACTCGCTCGAAATGCAGTGGAACGAACAATAGATGGTGGGGATCGACATGCCCATGCTCGATGAAACCCCGGGTCTTCTTTGGGCAGCGACAGGGGTTGTTCTTGTTCACTAGACCACACTGGTTGTTCATGAAGCGGTGAAGGTCGCGGCGGGCACGGGTCAGACACTGACGGAAGTTGTCGGGGCTGATCTCTAGTACCTCGCCGCCAACTGTATCGCTGGCGCCGAGGATCTCGCCGAGCGTGAAGATCAGCCGTTGCTTGCGGTCCAGGCAGAGCAGCATACCCATCGTGCAGCTGTTTTTGGCTTCCTCGACCAGGAGCGGCAGCGCAACGGGCACGCTTCTCGGATCGGGCAAGTCGAGATCGGGCGTACTGTTGATGGCGGCGCCATAGTCGGCGAACGTCATCGTTTGTGTCTCCGCGCTCCGGCGCTTCATGTTAAGCACGTGATTGGCGGCAATGCGGTAGAGCCAGGTGCGGAATTTGCTCTCGCCCTTGAACGTGCCGAGCTTGGTGATGACCTTGATGAGCACTTCCTGCGTGACCTCCTCGGCGTCCTGCGGCTGGAAGACCATGCGTACAGCGATGTTGTAAATCCACGCCTGATGCCGCAGGACTAGCTTCTCCAGCGCGGTGCGATCGCCGTTCTTGGCCTGCTCGACCAGCTCGGCGTCCGTGGGATCGCCCTCGGCGACCTCGGTGAATGGGTTGGACACGACTACGCTCCTTGGTCCGCAGTATGGACAAATCCGATGAACGGAACAACCGCCTTTCCCTTTGACACAGTTACAGGGCAAGTGTGACAGCTCTGGCCACTAAAATCAGAAATTGGTGGCTTTGACCTGCCGCGGCAACCTGGGATCGCCCAACGTCTGCACGGCCCGGCCTGTCCTACTCACTTATCCGGGCGAGCAATGTAAACGCGTACCGACCTCAATCCCGCCGCGGGCGAGTGGGCAGTCGGCCAGAAGGCAATCGTCCCTCTTGGCCGATACGGGCATGTCGACGAGGTCGCGGCGCTCGTAGCGTTCGTCGCCGGTCCGGAATCAGGTTTCATCAATGGTGCGAATCTGACAGTCGATGGCGGCACGAACGCCTAACCGAGACAGTGTTTGCCAAAGTTCGAATCCGGCTGCCTGATCTTCGTAAGTCCAAGTTTTTCGCCCTTGGCGGACGAACTCATTGAATTCGCCGAACTGTCAGAAGTGTCTATGCCGTAACCAGATGCTCCTACAAGACAGCGAAAGCTAAATTCCGTCCCGTCAAATCGGAGCGACAAGACGCCGTTAGGACTTTTTCAGGCCGGCGTCCAGGGACTGGACGCGACAATCCGTGCCAAGCTGGGACAGGCGAAGACAGGGTGAGACGGCAGTGAATGTCGCCCGGGCCAATCGGTGCAAGGGCGGCACGTCGGATCGGCGACGAGTTAAGCCGGATAGCCCCACTCTTCAAAGCACCTTCCCCACTCGCCGGCGATCCGCCGCCGGACATCCGACGTGAGTTCGGGGAACGTGTTCTTACGGTAGTCCCGGAGTGAATGAAGGTAGGTGCGAAGGGTCGGCTCGACGTTTCCGAACTCCGGCAAGCCGAGGGCCTCGTAAAGTTTCCGCATCTCGCCCAAAGGGTCCTTCTCAAGCTCCTCGAAGCCGATCTCGTGGAAGTGACCAGCGGTAATCAGGCCGCGCTCCTCGAAGAAGGCGTCGTAAATTTCCTTGTACTGGCGGATGACGCGTTCGGTCCAGTCAACCTCGTTCGTGCGCTGGAGACGGCCGAACGGCAGTCCGGTCGTGTACGTGTGTACCATGGATTGGAAGACGATGTAGGGGTCGCGGTGGATGTGGACGAATCGAGCGTCGGGCAACATGTCCAGCAGGAGCTTGATCCGACAGGTGTGAGGCGGTGACTTCAGGATGAGTGGCTTGCCATATCTCAGCATGAGCTTCTTGAGGAACAGCCGGAGTGACAATTTCCATTCGTCGATGGCCTGCGGTGGAGCATTCCGGAATGACAGGAATTGGTCATAATGCGCTGCCCGACGGGGAAAGACCCCCGTGAGATACGATGTCATGAACCCGGAGACACACATCGCGAATTCATCTTCACAGGGCACCTTCAGATCTTGTCGCACGTTGTCGTAAGCGCGGTGTTCCGGCAAGAGAAAAGCCGTTAAGCCCGAGAACCAATGCTCTGTGCTTAAGAAAGTGTGCGGGTAGATGACTTGATAGAAGTTGGGGCAGGCGAAGTGGTCGTCGAGAGCCAATAGGTAATGTAGGTGCGTTGTACCGCTGCGCCAGTGCCCCAGAACGAAGAGCGGAGGCGGGACGTTAAGGTCATTCCAGCTCCGACCATACCGGCATTCTTCATACCACCGAAAGATCGAATTCGTAACGGCAGCAAATGAAATGGAAACCGCCCGCGGAAGGTAGGCAGAATCGACCGAAAACCGATTCTCTCGCAGCAGCTTGAGCCAGTCCTTAAGCGTAATCCCCGCCAGAACGCCAGGGCCGCAACCGATCAGGAACCGTTCACGCCAGGAAGACATATGCCATAGTGTATGATTGACCCGCCTTCGGGCGTGCGCTGCCCTCCCGCGGGCTTGTTATCAAGCAGGTCTCTATTCGGTCCCTACGATCGCCAAGCAGTCGGGGCGACAGGGCGGCAATTGAACTTTTGATGTCCGGAATCCGGGGCTTGGGAGGTCGGGTCGCGGCGATTCTTCGTAAGGTTGCCGGATGTTAAATGACCTAACGCCTCAGCTCAGCCGCCGGGGGCTGCTGAAGCTCTGCGCTCTGGGTCCGCGCCAGCATACGGCTGCGACCAATTCATGTTTCCTTAGCGTCCGACGGGTAAGGAAAGTAAAGTTCGTTGCGGTCGGGATCCACTATGACCATGAGCCTGTAACCCCAATGCCCTTCATTCACGTCCACGCCCCTTTCTTCCAGCTCCGCGCGCAAGGCGTTCAGCACTTCGACATCGAGCGAGATGAACATGAGGCCCTTGCCCACCTTTTCGGGCCATTGCGAGGAGAGAATGAGCGCGCAGCCCTGCCGCTCGACCTGAGCGACCCGAGCCTTCTCCTCTTCCTCATAACGCCATGAACGGCTGAACCCAAGCTGCTTCACGTAGAAATCGATAGATCTGTCGATGTCCGCCACGAACAGCACCGGCCGCGCAAACCACTCGTTGCTCATGACGTCACTCTCCAGAGGATCGAAAGCGTCGGTTGTTCCCCGCTATGCACGCAAAGCAAGTTCCTCGCGGGGTGCCTGAGATACGGCCGCCCGCCCAAGGACGCGGCCGCACTGCCGACGGACAAGTACCGGCGATTGATGAAGCGGCGTTTCAACACCAGAGCCTACCGGTTCCGAGCGCAGGTCGAGACGGTGATGTCGATGCTGAAGCGAAACCTGGGCGCGACCCTCAGCGCCAAGACCTACCATGGCTGCTGCCGAGAGCGATGTTGCAGGTGGCGAGTTTGCAGGTCATTTTGCCGGCTTCACGACGCCCCTCAAGCGCTCTTGGGTCTCTTCTGAGAGCGGACGGGGCGAGCGGTAGCTCGCACCGACGTGTTCAGTCCCACGGCGGCGCGAATGAGCGCCTCGAGCGCCTTTTCATCAATCTTGTCGTCCTCATGGAAATCGATGGCGCGCCTGGTGTTGCCTTCGAGGCTGGAGTTGAAGAGGCCTGATGGGTCCGCAAGCGAAGCGCCCTTGGCGAAGGTTATCTTCACAACATTCTTGTACGTCTCACCGGTGCAGATGATTCCGGCGTGCGACCACACCGGAACCCCCAACATCGAGTTCGACGGCTTTTTCCATTTCAACTCCTCGACCACTTCGGGGTCGGCCCGCTTGATGACCATTCGGATCCGAGCGAGCGTCTCGCCCCGCCAATCACTCAGCTCCTTGATTCTCGCATCGATCAGCTGAGAGGAAGAATCTCCTGCTTTTCCTTCCTTCGAGCCGCTCTTCGTCTTCTTCATGGTTGTCGTCGCTTTCTTCATGATAAATTCTGCCGCGTCCGTCATTGGCCCGAAGCGGAACCCTGTCTACTCGAATAGCCAGCCCCTTGTTGGCAGATTCTTTAGCAAAGCGGTGAGGCTTGATGCTTGGAACAAGGCTGCTGACCAATCCTCGGCCGATATATCCAAGAGCACCAGATTTGAGCCGCCATCACGAAAATCATAGGCAAGCATCTCACGACTACCGTCGCCTCCAATCACCAATGCGCCCGGAAATCGGCTTCGAATTTCCCCCGCATCGTTGATCCGAATAATCTGATCAACGGGAAACAACTCCAAAACAGTGACTTCTCCGAAGATTTCCCGCATCGATCCCTGCGTCAGCAGGAAGTCGCGATAGTCATCGGGTAGACGTGCGCCCACGTAGTTCTCAAGCGCCTGCATCTCACCTTCGCTCGCCACGGGTTTGCCCTCACCTATCCCCCAGATTCTGACGCTTCGAATTGTGGGCCCGGAACGTCAAGGCTCCAAAGGCCACGGTCCCCGACGACGGCCGGCCTTCGTAGGCAGCAATGCGACCGGCAGTCCTCACGCCACTTACGCACCTCGCACTGGCCGCTTACATGCGTTCGCCGGGCAATTGGCTGGCTTGCTTCACCCAAGCGGCGAGCTGAGCTTCGTCGAGATGGTCGTCTTCATGGATGTCGAGGTAGCGCACTTCCTTTTGCTTGGACTCGCCGGGGGGAAGTGGACGCAGCGACGTGCCGCGGAAGAAAGCCACCTTGACGTACTTCGTGATGCAATGGAAGCCGAGGAACCAGCCCTGGCCCTCGATGCCATAGAAGGGCGTGTTCCACTTGACTGCCTTGTGCACGTTGGGGACGGTGCGCACGATGAGCGCGTCGAGGCGGCGCCCGACGTCGCGTTTCCAGCCCGGCATGGCCGCGATGTAGGCCTGCACGGGGGCGTCGCCGTAACCCTTCGCGATCTGCGGGTTGCCGCCTGAAAGGAGTTTCACCGGTCTTGCCGTACTTGGCTTGGCGGCAGCCTTCTTTGCGACTTTCGCCGGCTTCTTGGACGTCTTGCCGGCCATTGTGTTCATTCCTAGGCCGCCGCCGATCTTTTCGAAATCAATCGTCGAAGGAGATGGCCTTTCCACATCCACAATCCCGTAATGACAATTACAGGAACGGCGACAAATCGAACAACGGGGGCGTAATTTGGAAGTTCTTCAAACGGACTATAAGCATATCCGATGATCGGAATGCTGAAAACGAGGTGAATCCAACGAAGAATCGAACGTTGGGTGCCTTGGTTCATGATGACGGTACTCCAAACGGTGTGGCATACGCGGGCGGAGGCCTGTCCCCCGCCTTGTGTGAATACAACGAACAAGCTGCAACCGTTCGGACACCGGCGCGGGAGAAGAACACTATTCATTCGGTTTTCCTCCTCCTCGCTCGCCACTCTCGTCTGCTTCTCTTTCCTAGGCCGGCTGGCCTCCATCGGGTCGGCAGACGGCGAGGCGCTCCCTCATGTCAGTGTAGGCGGTGTCGATGAGCCGCTTTAAGGCGCTGGCGTCCACGTCGCTTCCGGGCTTGAGCTTCACGTGGCGCATAAACTTGCCTGTGCCTTCCAAGAGCCCCACCGGGTCGGCAATCTCGGCCCCACGGAAGAACCCGACGTTGACGTGAGCCTTGAAAGCGTTGACGTAGGCGAATGCCGCGTCATTTACGCATGCGGTCGGATGGCCATCATGCAATAGTTCTCGCACATCGCTCCCACACTTGCGCATGACCTCAAACCAGTAAAACGCGATCGCCCCCAATTCATCCGAATGCTCCTTCATCCAGTGATCAATGGCGGGAGCTCGTTTAGCCGAGCTAGGGAACCGGAAGAGTTGGTTCATGGCGCTACGCTCCAAACCGACACTTTTTCCTTGGGCCGGCGTTACTCAGGGGCCGGTTCGCCTCCATTGGGCCGGCAGACGGCGAGGCGACGACGTAAGAATTCCCGATCGGCAAACGAAAATGGCCCCACGACACTCGTGGGGCCATCGACTCCTGAAGAGTAGTCGACCAAAATGCTCAAATCAAGAGTCGAATTTACGGTTGCGCGACTAATTCGGGCTCGGCTTCCGAGGCTTCGAGGAGCGCGTCTTCCACAACATGTTGGGGTGCCCAATCAATTTCTTTTCGCACCGCAGTGATCGCCTCGCGCACAAGCTTTTGGTTGTTAACAATCTTGTTGTCGCGAACCAAGTTGCCAGCCCAAAGTTTGCCACTCTTTTTCCAGTCGATCTTGCCGAGGCGGTCGGCGTATTGCTTCCAATTTACGTCCCTTTCTTTGAAGAGTTCGTAACCAATCCGTCCAAGCACCACGAGCCCCATCACGCTCATGCAAACATAGCCAGGGTCTTGGCGCCATTCCTTTACTTGGTTTGACGCGACTCCCGGCCGGAGGTTTGCTATTGCTCGCCACACCGGGATAGCGCTGGTCAGGTAATTGACGTACTCCAGAAACTCGCTCAGAGTCTTGTCATAAGTCTCGTCATTGGGGAGTAGTTTCGTCGCGCTCATCTCGAATTGGTCATCGGCCATCTGATAGCTTCCCACCAGCCACATTTTCACGAACTGGCGAATCTGGTTTGCAAGGAATAGTGATGGCGAGTTCTTGCTGAGGGTAACGCTGCTTGCATCGATTTTTCCTCGGAATAATGGGCACTTCTCGGCGACGTCAACGACTATGCGGTTTGCCGGATTCCGCCTGTCGTAGACTGCGAGTTGGCTCTTCGGAAGCTGTTTCGTCTTGCTGCAATCGGCAAAGTCCTGATGGATTTGCGCTGTGTCTGTTTCGCAAGTAATCATCACGGCAATGCCGTCAGTATTGAGGTCAGGGAACTCGCTTAACACGTCTTCGATTGCTGCGCGTCGGTGTTGACCGTCCGTGATTGCTAGTTTAGAGGTCGGGTTAATCACGAGAAAGCCGCTTTTCACCTTTGCGTTTGCCCTCGCGGTGTAGAGGTTGGTCTCATCTTGAATATTGAGGGTCAGAGGCGGGAGAATGTAGTTCTTGGACCGGTTCTCCTTGATGTACTTCGCGATAGCTGCGGCATGTTCTGGTATTTGCGGGCGATTCATCGCATCGGTCGCCTCTTGAATGGAAACCTTCTTCGCGGCCGATTTCGTCACCAAGCGGTTTGCGACGAAACCGAAATACATCGCACCGGCAAGATTGATCCTATTTCCTTGCTCAAAGATCACGACTGGGATGGACATTCCGGCGGTATTGGTCGCCTCGATCCCTGCCTGTGCTTGCGCAACGTCGAAAGTCTCGCACTCGATCCTGTTGAGTTTGCCGAACAGCTTTGCGCTCATTCAATCACCCCTCTGTTTTTGGTCGACGTTCACATTATTGCCGTATTGTTGCGTATGTCAATATACTGAGACGCGTAGTACGCGTATTTTATCGCGTAATACTTATCTTATAAGGCGTAACATGTTGATCGGCATAAACTTGGAAAGGCAGAGAAATCTGCCAAAATCTGAAAAATATCGCTAACCGCAGCGCGATGGCGATGCGGAATTCGACCCGGGACTCTTTCTTGGGCCGGCATTACTCGCCTCCATTGGGCCGGCAGACGGCGAGGCGGCGACGCAAGAATTCTCGATCGGCACTGGCCGTGGTAAAGCGTAGGGCTTCCCGCCAGGCGCGCTCGGCGGCGGAGTGGCGGCCGAGGCGGAAATGGAGCTCGCCGATCACCGCGTGCCAACCGGGATAACGGGCGGGAACGTTTTCCGGAAGAACGGCGGCCAAGCGCTCGAGGCCGGCTTGCGGGCCGTGCAGGTAAGCTTCGGCGACCGCGCGGTTGAG